>Ga0209633_10002443_pt1 | contig 17949 bp, 18 predicted proteins | sample Cruoilmetagenom1_FD_187290 | JGI IMG/M metagenome (GOLD analysis project Ga0209633, IMG submission 187290) | Oil polluted marine microbial communities from Coal Oil Point, Santa Barbara, California, USA - Sample 1 (SPAdes) (version 2) | ecosystem: Environmental > Aquatic > Marine > Oil seeps ... | reverse complement strand
AATTTCTGCAGTTAAAGCAGAACCTGCACGACCCGAGAATAATAAAGCACTCAAAACAGGGCCAAGCTCACGAATCAGTGATAATGAAACCAAAACACCCAATGATTCCTCAGCCCCAAAGTCCACTAAAGTCACATAGCCTAAAAGGCTCAACACCATACCCACGAAAACAGCCGAAAACACAATGATCAGCAAGGACAAAACACCTACCGAATATAACTCACGAATCAATAAGCGAGGTCTTAGTAAAACATCTTTTATCCCCAGTATGACCTCAAATAGAAAAATACTGGCATTTCCCAATCGCGCTAGCGTATTAATGACAAAAGCACCCACTCTTTGTAGATAATCTAAAATCATAAATCACTACCCAATAGGTCTTTAGAAAATTCTTCAGCAGGGTAATGAAATGGCATGGGGCCATCTGGAATGCCATTGACAAACTGATGTACGAATTCAGAGTCTAGTTTTTGCAGTTCATCCGGTGAACCTGCAGCCACTATTTTTCCTTCTGACAAGATACATACATAATCGGCGATGGAAAATGTTTCATGTATATCATGCGAGACAACAATACTTGTTAAACCAAGTGCTTGATTCAATTCTTTAATCAAACTAACAATAGTGCCAAGTGTTACCGGATCAAGCCCTGTAAATGGTTCGTCATACATCATCAATACTGGATCCATGACTGTAGCCCTTGCCAGAGCTACTCTGCGCGCCATGCCACCTGACAATTCTGAGGGCATTAGATCACGAGCGCCACGTAAACCAACCAGCTCCAGCTTCATTAATACCAGATCACGAATCATGGGTTCCGAGAATGAATAATGTTCGCGTATTGGAAAGGCAATATTCTCAAAAACACTCAAGTCGGTTAATAAAGCGCCAGATTGAAATAGCATCCCCATACTTCTGCGTGCCTGATAAAGTGCTTTTCTATTTAGCTTTGGGATCTCTTGACCCTGAAATTGAATACTTCCAGAAACAGGCTTTAATTGTCCTCCAATTAGACGCAAGAGTGTCGTTTTTCCTGTGCCGCTGGGTCCCATAATCGCAGTGATTTTTCCTGCAGGGATTTTTAGATCGACACCCGAAAATATTTCACGAGAGCCTCCCCATGAAAAATGTAAATCAGAAATAGAAACTAACGTAGCTGACATTGCTTTTGCCCGTTTTATGATGCTTTTCTAGTGGACTTTAAGTACTGGGTGATTTCTTCCTTGGCATCACTCATTACAGAGTCACGATCCAGAGAATCCAGAATGCTTTGTACAATCAGCTTAGGCCCCGATTCTCCCCAGGACTTTCCTTTTGCCAAATAATCTTCGGCAACACGACCCACCACCAAAGTGCTATACCAGGCAACTCCGCCTTGAGCGATTCCGGTAACAACCGTAGAAAAACCCGCCGTGCCAATTTTTAAAGCAGAAGAGGCAAAATGAATTGCCCAGAAAGTGGCATACAAAACCAGCATTTGAGCTGCAATGGTTTTAATCAGCTCACCTGCTTCTGACTTGCTCATGGGAAGTCCATAAATTCTTGATAAGTGAATCACCATACTAATATCAATCGCTGCAGCTGCGAGCAGATCAGCCACCGGAATCGGATTTAAAGCAACCGCAACACCCTTGCCAACACAATACATATGAATAGTCTCTTCACCCAGCTCTTTACGTGTTGCCAAGAGCTTTTCACCTAATTGTTCGCTCAGGTTTCCTGCAAATAATGATGCATTCAATGCTGAAAGTGTTTTACCTTCTGCATCAATAATATCCCATAACCGAGATTTTAAATTAATAATATCAACCGGGCGTTGTCGCACAGTCTCATTTTCATTGCCATCATCATCAATGTAGATCACGGTTTGCTGACTCGGCGATGCCGCTGTAAATACAATATTCTCGGCAGCGATAAGACCCTTCACACGCTTGCGGATAATGGTGCGAAGCTCCAGAAATTCTTTCTCATTGTATTGATCTGCTTTATTCACCACCAAAATTATCGGGCGGTTAGTTGCAGCCACCATTTTAAGCGCATTCAATTCAACTTCGGTAAGATCACTATCAACCACAAATAATAATAGATCAGAACGACTCGCAACCTCATGCGCCAGACGTTCACGCTCTTCACCATCGATCTCGTTAATACCCGGCGTGTCAATCAAATAAACACCGCCGGCATCCACTTCCTGCCACTCTTCGATGCCTTCTGTCTTGGTTTCACCATGTAAAATGCTAACGCTAAACGCCTGCTTGCCCAGCAAAGCATTAAGCACAGATGATTTACCCACACTGACGCGCCCAAAAACAGCGATGTGTAAATGTCCCTGCTCCAGTTTCTCAAGCATCACACGCAATTGCTTGTATTCAGTGCGTAGCACATCCCTGACCGTATCAGGCACACGTGAATCATCGAGTAACTGCGAAAGGCTTTCTTTAGCCATGTCCACATTTGTGTCACCGCTATTATCTGCGCTTTGTTTAGCATTTTGATCATCTTCAAGAGATTTCATAGCTTCTGACTCATTGCTGTTTTTGTTTGTCGAAAACCAGTCTGGCAAATAACTTTGCGCGTGCTTCCAGATCTTCACTCAACATCTCCTTAAAAGTAATCGCTGCCGGGGCTGCTTGTAGCTTGCCACGTTGTTGTAATGTTTTATTGACGGCTCGCCCCAGTGCATCAAAGATCAAACCATACGCCACAGCATGCGTGAGCCCACCTGTAACTGTACCAATGCCGGGAAAGGCTTTCATTCCATTTCCTGCAACAGCTAATAGAATGGGGGCACTTTTTTTCATTTGTCCGCCACTAAACTCTAATAACTTATCAATATCAAGTTGGCTCACAGGGACATTGTATAAGGCACAAAGCCCCTTCACCATCTGTGTGCCCAAAACACCTTGAATCACCAGATCAGAGCCCGGACTGATTGCAGCGAGCGCGCCAAATACCGCTTTCCTGGTTGAGCTTTTAATGATTGCCTGAGCTTTATCCTCACGGAATTCATCATTAGCACTATCCAGCTTTTGCTTGACCAAAACAAACACACTGGCGTCGCGCAAGGTTTCCAGCGCATCACTTTGGGCATCAATTTCATCTTGTAAGGCTTGCGTCAACGCTGAAACATCCGCCTTTCTTTCACGTATCACATTTTCTTCTCGACCATCAGGAAATATCTTAACAACCTCCTCTTCGCCGCCTGATGTCACAAATACCTGATTGATTTTAATATCCGTATCCACAAACTGTTCTGCAAACCGATCTGAAATCAGTAGTTTTTCTTCATCATTAAAACGATCACTTTTATTTAAGGCAACAATCATGGGCTTACCATATGCCTTTAATTGCTGGATATCCTTATACTGGGAACGCGATAAATCTGAATCGGTCACATAAACCACAACCTGCGCCCTAACCGCCTCTTCCTGCGCCAGAGTGTCGAGTGAACCATCCGCCTCATTGCGCCCCGGAAGATCGGTTAAAACCAGTTCATCGCCGGAAGTACTTTTCCAGGTATATTGATTAATATCCTGAGTTGAGCCACCGCGCACATTGATATCCAGCTGTACGTTAGTGGTATCTTTGGGAGGTAATAATGCCTTGATAATAGATGACTTTCCAGTGCTGACATTGCCGAATAAAGCCACATAAATCCTACCGGTTTTTTTGCGCTCTTGAAGCTGCTCAATTTCACGACGTAAATTGGAGGTTTCCATACCCACATCTTCGGCATGATCTAATTCTTTGAGTATGTTCTCCTCAGAAACATCCTCAATTTCTAAATCAGGGTTAAGTTCTGATGGACGTAATAATGCATAAACCAGCCAAAGACTAAAAAGAATCAGCCCCACAATTATGGCTGAATAGGTATAAAAAAGAGGTGCAGGTAAATCCTGTAAACGCTCCCAAACATCCAGCGCGCTTTTGGTAGCTGTAAACAGGAACATCAGTAGCATTAGTGTAAGCAGGATAATGCCGACTGCGATCAGACGCCGAAATTTAGATGTGGATTTTTTCATTGCCACTATTAGAACATTTTTTTATCACGGAAACACGTTTAAGTCAGTAGAGTTTTGTAAAAGAAAATACGATTAGCTCCCCTCTTTGGCAGAGGGTGTTGCAAAAATAAATATGTAGGTTGGCGCTGAGGAACGAAGCCCAACGTGGCATCATTTGTTGGGCTTCGCAAGCTCAGCGCCAACCTACTATGGGACTTTTGCGGCACCCTCTTCTAGGGGAGGAAAATCAAACTTATTGTCATTAGGAGGTGCTTATTACTTGCTGATACTAAAAACTAGGGGGGGTGCCAATACCACTTTTGGCATCGGCACCTGTTCTATAGGGACAACGAAATAACTATTTATCCTCTTTTTCCGGCTTGTTCGACATAAAGTTATTAAATTCTTCTTCATCCGCTCGTCGCTTTGCATCAGATCGAAAACTTCTGAAATTCCGCGCCCGGTTTTTTATCTCTTCTTTGATTTCACTAATACGGTCGTGTTGGGTTTGTTGAAATTCTTCAAATATCGAATTTCCGCTTGTTGATTCACCTCTGCAACATCCGCTAAACATCTCCGACCACTTATTTTGTACCGCTTTTGGTAAGTCTTTTACATTTCGACCTGAAATATTCCAGTACAAAATAACTAAACCAATAGGCCAAAAAAGGACAAAGCCTATCACCATGGCGGCAATATTCATTCCTGACCAATTTCCTTTCGTGCAACATCCTTTTCCAGAACGACGAGAAAAAGGATGACCTGAATTATCTACCGCTGAACTGTCTGATGATGACATAACCATTACCTCTCCTATTAAATTGTATCCCCACATTTAAATCTACATTGGGTATTAACAACATCTTCATTGACAAATGTAAACGTTGTTCACATAATAATATACGTACTTTCAAGTAAATTACAAGCCTTAAACGAAAAAAAGTTTACAGTGTTCACATAAATCAAAATAGAAATCATAATGAAAAAAGCTAAAAACACATATCATCATGGACATCTAGCAGAATCACTTCTAGCTGCTGTCGACGAGTTAGCGACTAAATTTGGGCTGGAAGCCGTAACCTTACGCGCATGCGCGAAGATTGTTGGGGTCTCACCCTCTTCTGCATTTAGACATTATTCTGATAAGCGCGCCCTACTCACTGCCTTTGCAACTAAAGCATTACATCAATTATCTGATTTAATGGCTTCAGCAGAAACACAGGCACAATTAGATGAAAGCAACGCGTTTTTCGCAGTCGGGTTAGCCTATATCGAATTCGCACTTGATAAACCTGCCTTTTTTCGCGCGATGTGGCGCGAGGAAACCATTTACACAAATGATAAAAATTATATCGCTGCAACCAAACTACTTGGCGCTCATTTACAGGGTGGATTTGCAAATACAATTAAAGACAATGATCCTGACAGCTTTAGCCCACAGGAAATTTTAGCGTGGTCTTCCGTTCATGGACTTGCTAATTTATTTGTCGAAGGGCCTATAGGAAAAGGTGAAACAAAAGCGCAAAAAATGAAGATAGCGCAAGACATGATAAGCGCGCTAGTGCCTGCATTTAAGGATTAATTTTACAAATGGCACCCCACCTACTTTTTAGGATCAGCCCTTAATCAATAATAACTGCATGCTATGAGTCCAGTATTCGCTAAATTCATCAAACCAAACTTGATGGAGTACTAGTTTACAGCTTTTATAGTATTGGTAAGCTCCATACTTTATTATTTTTCTTCGAGTGGTAAAGATAAATATATCCCCATACAATTACTATCACAGTTGTGATGAGAGCGATTGGCCATTCGGAACGGAAGTCTTCAATAGTATACCTATGGTTTATTCCTAACCATGTGATGTAACCTGCCTCAGACAGCATCGCAATTATATTCGTAAACGCATGACAGATAATGGGTACAATTAATGTTTGTGTTTTTAAGTAGATGATACTCATTGCAACACCAAATGCGAATGCTCCAATTACATCTGGGTGAACAACACCAAATAATAATGATGAAATTAGGATAGCGCTAGTCATGCCCCACCTTTGACTCCATCTGTGTAATAAAACACCACGAAAAGCAAACTCCTCTATGATAGGGGCAAGGACAACCAAAGATATAAAACTAAGAACATTGGGTAATAATGGAAATTCTTTGTTGTAATTGCTATAGATTATTGGAGGTAAATCTATAAACCAATAGTTAACAAACTCTGGCCAAATATATGATAGCGGGTAAAAAAGGGTGTAAGTAGTTGCGATTGAAAAGATGATAATAAAAACACTGAATTTTAGTGAAGGTATATAGTCAACTGAGTTGGGTTGTAGGAGCATTTTCCGTACGTTTATTTTATGCCAATAAAAAAACATGATTAGGACAGTTACAAAAATAAAATGGTAGTAATAAAAATGAATTATTTGATACCAATACCATTCACTATCTTGGTCAATAAACCCATAGATATGTTCTAACCCAGGAAAATAAACATAAGGGATTAGCCACATTGCCACAATATATCGGCCTTTGATTGGAAAAGGATTATCCATAAATATTGAAACCCTTAGGCTTCATTCTCCCGCAATCGTTCCAACCGCGCTTGCCCTTCATCAAACGCCACTTGAATTTCTTCAAGTACAACATCGGCATCGCCTGCTTTATCTTCATACTCACCTGTTAAAATCGTATCGGGCTTAAGCTTGCCTCTGCAAACTTAGCGTTAAAAATTCATTTTAAATTCTCACTTGTGCTGAGCGTAGCCGAAGCATGGCAACCCATGGCACCCCCCCCACTTTTTAGGATCAGCCCTTAATCAATAATAACTGCATGCTTAGCATTTTCATAAACAGGCTTTTTTAGCTGTTCCCGTAGTTTTCGCAGGGTATGAAATGGAATATCAACAGCCAGCGAATTGACTAACCATTTAGGAAGGTTTCCTCCAGGATCAACATTCATTTCATATGTGACTTTCACCGTACCCTTTGCAGCTGGAACTAAACTCCAGCTTCCCTTCATTTGGCTGATTCGAACCAGACCGGGTTTTTGCGCTAATAGCTTCACATCAGCATTCATTTTTATGCTTACTTTTTTTGTGTTTCTATCCTGACTCATCAATGAATGAACGATCATGTCTCGATCTTTCACCGGCCAAGGCATATTGGTAACGATATATTTAAAAGACTCGCTATCACTCACTGTTTTCAAATCACTGGCTGTTTTGCAATTATGCAAAAAAAGTGGATAGGATTTTGTATCCTCAAGTGCCGTTACAATTGAGGGAATACGAGCTGGGATATTTACCACACCTTTAAATGATTGAACCGCTGAACCAGCTGAGTCTCGTACATAAACCTTTATTCCATTTTCATCTTTATCTAATTGCCAGGATGCTTCTGCATTTAGCAATTGTGCAAAGCTAACAAGTAATACAAATATTGAAACTTTAAGGCTGGTATTTTTCATTATGAGGTTCTGAGTGTTTATGGTGACATACAATATAACATTGTATTAATTCTACATTAATATGATTGTGGCATAATTGGTAAAAATTAAAACACGGGGCTTGTTTAATGATTAAAACAATAATATACACCACTTTCATATTTTCTTTATTAACACTAACAGCTTGCTCACAACAACAAGTAATCGGCAGCGCTGTAGCCGTGGCAAAAATTCCAGTCAAAGCAACAGGTGCTGTTGCCGGTACCGCTGGTGGAATAGTAGGCGGTTCTGTGGGTGGTCTGGTTGCAGGAAATGTCGGGCGTAAATATGGAAAAATGGCGGGGCAGTCGGCGGCTCGCAAAGCAGTACCCTAACTTATACTACGTAAGTTTTGTGCCACTTGGCCCCCCACTTTTTTAGTGAGCTTGCCGTTTTGATGTTTAAAACGGACAACTCAGTTATTAGTGTAAAACCGTTAGCATCAGCTTACCGTTGTTTAGGCATGATTATCCTAGAATCCTCGGTTGGACAGGGTAAAGTGTGCTGCTGTGGTGGTGTATGGATAGACGTAATCGTACAGAATGTCGTTGCACCATGCCAAAAGAGCTCCCTTCTGTACGATTACAACAACGCCATACGCCATCACAGTAGTGCAATTTACCCTGTAGCGTCTGCAGTCATAGAGTGAAGTTAAAGAACAGATGTAATTTCAAGCTAATCATATAGTTATTACCTTCTAGAAGCGCTCAACTGAGGAATCTAGGATCATTAATCCAGTTCACTAATCAGTGTTTTTAAATAAATGATACGGCTACTGGTCTCTTCTTCTAAGCGATGAATTTCATCAAGAATAACTTCTTTTTGCTTGCTACGTGATTGTTTTGAATTCACGATTGTATGCAATTCATCTGTAACCTTAGATACAAAGGGTGACACCTCAAAAATAACTTCTGTTTTATTTGAACCACTATCAGTCACTACCATTTTCTTTGATCGACCAAACCGGAACGTCTTACTGGTTGGTAATAAAGAACCCTTTTTGCGTTTGTAAACAATGCGAAGTACGTCAATATTATTAATGTACTGGATTGAGTAGCGCGAAATATCTTCTGGGTTTGTAATTCCCATCTCGGTCAAAGTTGGGTATTTATTTGCCATATTAGTTTCCTCATTTGTTTAACCATAAGCATAGTATAGTAATCCTTTTGTAACTTACTTTAGTCTAGATTTTTACCTTTGAAACCCGCACAGCACAATATTTAAGCTCAGCAATTTTTGCCTCAGGATCAAGTGCCGCATTAGTTAATATATTGGCTGCAGCTTCAAAATAACAAAATGGCATATACACGGTGCCAGTTGGTGAGTTATCACTTAATCTTACCAATGTTTCTATACTGCCACGGCGAGTTTCCAAACGCATGCTGCTACCCTCTTCTAAACCCAATTGAAGTGCATCTCTATAATTTACTGCAACCCAGGGTTCTGGTTCTAAGGAATCAAGAATCTTAGTTCGCCTCGTCATACTACCCGTGTGCCAATGCTCTAATTGTCGGCCCGTGATAAGTATATATGGATAGTCATTATCAGGCTGTTCATCAGGAGGAATAATGCTTGCGGGCACTAGCTTTGCTTTGCCAGATTTAGTCGGAAAACCATGCTTAAAAATGATAGCCTCACCGGTATCACCTTCATTCAAGCAAGGATAAGAAACACTTTCTGTTTGCAGCCGTTGCCATGTGATTCCAGCAATTGAATCCATACATTGACGCATTTCATTAAAAATTTCTTCAGGCGTTGTGTAATCCCAATCCAGACCTAATCGTTTGGCAATTTGCTGAATAATCCACCAATCCTGTTTTGCTTCACCCGGCGGAGTAACCGCCTGACGACCGAGTTGCACAGCCCTATCTGAATTAATATAGGTTCCCGTTTTTTCAGCATTTGCGGCTGCGGGTAAAATCACACCCGCATAAAAAGCAGTTTCAGTCATAAACAAATCTTGCACCACTAAATGATCCAATCTGGCTAAAGCCACACGGGCATGCAACACATCTGGATCAGACATGGCAGGATTCTCGCCTTCTATATACATTCCCCTGATTTTACCTTCAAAGGCATGATTAACCATTTCTACCGTGGTCAAGCCAGCTTTTCTGTCAAGCTCCTCAACATTCCACAATTTTCTAAAACGCTGTTGTACCTCATTATTATCGACCGCTTGATAATCAGGAAATACCATCGGAATCAACCCTACATCAGATGCTCCCTGAACATTATTCTGACCTCGCAAAGGATGTAGTCCGGTTCCGGGGCGACCAATCTGCCCTGTAATCATACACAGTGAAATCAGGCAGCGCGCATTATCAGTTCCATGCACATGCTGTGAAATTCCCATTCCCCATAAAATCATGGCATTTTTTGCAGAGGCATAAAGACGTGCTATTTGACGTATTTCTTCAGATGAAACACCACATATCTCTGCCATTTTTTCTGGCGTATAATCAAGCAGGTGCAGCCGAAGTTCTTCATAACCCTCGGTGTTTGTGTCGATAAAATCTTGATCAACCAGATTTTCACTGACAATGACATTCATCATCGCATTCAACAAGGCAACATCAGAGGCAGGTTTGAACTGGACAAAATGAGTGGCATGACGAGTAAGTTCTGAGCCACGAGGATTCATGAAAATTAATTTTGTGCCGTTTTTAATGGCATTTTTCATCCAGCTTGCACCTACCGGATGATTGATGGTCGGATCTGCACCAATAATAATAATCACATCCGAATTCTTCACATCTGCCATGGGATTTGAAACTGCACCAGAGCCCAAGCCTTCTAGCAAGGCAGTCACCGATGAGGCATGGCAGAGACGTGTACAGTGATCTACATTGTTAGTGCCACAGCCATCAGTACCAAAACCAGTACGGATCAACTTCTGGAATAAGTAGGCTTCTTCACAACTGCCCTTGGCAGAACCTAAACCCGCCAATGCGTACTTTCCCTGTTTTTTGATAATATCCTTAAAGCCCGCAGCCGCATAGTCCAGCGCCTCATCCCAGCTTGCTTCACGAAAAATCTGTAAAGGATTGGCAGGATCAAAATCCAGTTCTGCTGTTTTTTCAATATCAGTACGGCGAATCAGTGGCTTTGTTAATCGTTCGGGGTGATTGATATAATCAAAACCAAAACGACCTTTGACGCATAAGCGTTGCTGGTTTGCAGGGCCATTCCTGCCTTTTACTGAGAGTATTTTATTATCTTTAACTTTATAAGTTAGCAGGCAACCTACGCCACAATAAGGACAAACCGAATCCACCGTTTTATCTGCTTCGATCATACCCATTTCACCAGCAGGCATGAGTGCACCTGTGGGACAAGCCTGCACACATTCACCACAGGCAACACAGGTACTTTTGCCCAGTGGATCCTGCATATCAAAGACAATCTCGGTGTTAGTGCCACGTTTAGCCAGACCAATTACATCATTCACCTGAATATCACGACAGGCTCGCAAACAACGGGTGCAGTGAATACAGGCATCAAGATTTACTGTAATTGCGGGGTGAGAACTATCATTCTTTACAACTGCACGCTGACGTTTGAAACGTGAAGTCTTGACATCGAATTTATCTGACCACTGTTGTAGCTCATTATCCAGCGTGTAATCTTTTTCAGGCATATCAGATTGTAATAATTCCAGCACCATTTTCTGTGCTTGAAGGGTACGTTTGTTATCTGTGCTGACTTCCATATCAGAAGTGGGTTGGCGACAACAGGATGCGGCTAATGTGCGCTCACCTTTTATTTCGACCATACAGGCACGACAATTTCCTGCTTCAGCCAAACCATCTTGATAGCAAAGATGTGGAATCTCTACCCCATGGCGTTGCGCGACTTTAAAAATGGTTTCACCTTTTTTAGCCACGATACTTTTGCCATTTAGCTTGAAGTTAATCATGGCTTGATCTCGTCTGGGAAATACCGAATAACACACTGCATGGGGTTAGGTGCAGCCTGTCCCAAACCACAAATTGAAGCATCCTGCATGACTATACTTAATTCTTGAAGAAGCTCAATATCCCAGTTTTTATCCTGCATAAGGTTTAACGCTTTAGTAGTGCCAAGGCGACAAGGAGTACATTGACCACAGGATTCATGTTCAAAAAACTTCATGGAATTTGTAGCAATATCACGAGCTGAGTCCTGCTCTGATAAAACAATAATAGCGGCCGAACCTATAAAACAGTCGTATTCCTGCAAAGTATCAAAATCCAGAGGAATATTAGCCAAACGAGCTGGCAATATTCCACCCGAAGCACCACCCGGTAAATAGCCGTAAAGCTTATGCCCTTGCGACATACCACCACAGTATTCATCAACTAACTGTAGCAATGTGATTCCCGCAGGAGCAATATAAACTCCGGGGTTTTTCACCCGTCCGCTGACAGAAAAAGATCGGAAACCTTTGCGTTCATTGCGCCCCTGCGAGCTAAACCAGTCTGAACCTTTTTCGACAATATCACGAACCCAGTAAAGTGATTCCATATTGTGTTCGAGCGTGGGGCGATTGAATAAGCCAACTTGCGCCACAAATGGTGGGCGTTGACGTGGCATGCCACGTTTGCCTTCAATGGATTCAATCATGGCTGATTCCTCACCGCAGATATAAGCCCCAGCACCACGACGCAAATGTATAGGTGGCAAACTCTGCAAGTTTAATATGGCACCCCCCCCACTTTTTTTAATCAGCTTGCCGTTTTGTTGTTTAAAACGGTCAACTGAGTTATTAGTGTGCAACCGTCGCATCAGAAATTGGGTGTTGAGTGCAGCTATTTCCTGTGTGAGTAAATCACGAATGCCAGCATATTCATCACGTAAATAAATATAGATTTCAGCTACGCCCACAACATGCGCTGCAATCAGCATGCCCTCAAAAAAACGGTGCACATCGTGCTCAAGATAATAGCGATCTTTAAACGTCCCGGGTTCACCTTCATCAATATTCACCGCCATGACGCGTGGCGAAGGCTGCTCACTGACGATGCGCCATTTACGCCCGACTGGAAAACCAGCGCCTCCTAAACCACGTAAGCCTGAATCTTCCAACGAATTGATAACGCTTTCATTATCTGGTTGATTTAATAGTTGTTGATAAAGTTGATAGCCGCCTTGTTTAATGTATTCATTAAGTAAAATGGCTGTTTCAGGTATACAGTCACGAGTGCTAGCTGCATCAATTTCTTTATTTATTTTGTCTACGCTGGCATGTGGAACGGCGTTTGTACCAATAACCGCTATGGGTGCAGAATCACATCGTCCCACACAGGGAACGGCTTGTATCCTTATGTTCTTTGCAACCGTGTTTTCCAGCTGAGAGATCAGTTCCTCTGAACCTGCCATACAGCAAGAGATAGAATCACAAACACGAATAGTCAATTCAGGCGGGCGTGGCTCGCCTTCTTTTACAATATCAAAATGATGATAAAAGCTGGCAACCTCATAAACTTCAACCTGGCTAATTCCAAGTATTTTAGCCAGCGCATGCAGGTGTTCAATCGGTAAACAATGAAAGTGATCCTGAATTCGGTGTAAATACTCAATCAATAAATCACGCTGACAAGGCAGGTCTTTGATTAGTTTTTGCAACTCATCAACTGCTGAGGCAGAAATAGACCTGCCTCGTTTTTGTCTGCGATGTTTATTTTTTTTCATATCACAGTTCTTTATAAGTTTATTTTCTCTTAGGGGAACCTCTACTAATTAGGTGTTCCTTCTGCAAGGCTACAAGCCATCATATCCTAGGCGCACTTTGCAGGGAATGCTTATTGCCTTCACAAAAAGTGCAACAACGGAGATGATGGCTTGTAGTCTTGCCCTACGGGGCTTAGCCAAAAACACAGCCTCCGCGTTATGGTCATTTGAAAGGCAATAAGCATTCCGCGAGACCAGGCCTTGATTCTGTATTTTTGGCGTTGCCAGAAGAAATACCTAATTAATAGAGATGCCCCTAGGATAAAGCCTTAGCGTGATAGGCTATATGCTCACCTATAAATGAAGCAATAAAATGATAACTATGATCATAACCTGCTTGCATCCGAATATTTACAGCCTGTCCATTAGCATCACAGGCTTTTTGAAAGTTCTCTGGCAAGAGTTGCTTCTCTTCATAAAACTCATCAGCAAGACCTTGATCAATCAAAATATCATTTACCTTTGCACCAGCCTCAACCAGAGCGGTGGCATCATATGCTGCCCAAACGCTTTGATCATCACCCAGATAAGCGCTAAAACAGCCTTTTCCCCAACCACAATTTACAGGGTTACAAATCGGTGAAAACGCTGAAACTGACCGATATAAATCCGGATTTTTCAATGCGCAAATCAAAGCTCCATGCCCACCCATTGAATGTCCAGAAATTGATTTAACACCGGGAATCAAGGGTAAATCTGCTTCCAGCAATGCGGGTAGCTCCAGCGTTACATAATCATACATATGATAATGTTGCACCCAGGGTGTTTGTACTGAATTCACATAAAAACCTGCACCTTTACCTAAATCATAACGATCTGGCTCATCCGCCACATCATCACCCCGTGGGCTGGTATCTGGGAATATTAATGCAATACCATGTTCAGCCGCGTATCGTTGTGCGCCTGCTTTGGTTCTCACATTGTCATCGGTACAGGTTAGTCCTGATAACCAGTAAAGCGCCGGCACATTACCTTTTTCTGCCTGTGGCGGGAGATAGACTGAAAAGGTCATTTCACAATTCAGCACATCTGAATCATGTGTGTAGCGGTTTAGTAAACCACCAAACTCTTTTATGCTTTCTATACGATCAATTGACATTTATTTGCCTCAAGTTTTTTATTGTTCCAATGCGCTGGTATACACTTTTAGTAAGAATCCACAGATGACACAGATTCTCACAGATTAAAAACAAGCTAGTCTATGAGTGATGTAGATTTATCAATAATAAAATTGAATACACCACCTGTTTTTTTAATTGTTTCATCTGCGATAATCTGTGTCATCTGTGGATAAAGTTTTAGGACTTACGCACTTTCAGTGCATAGTCGTTAAGTTAAAAGATTATTACAGATCGAATACTTTCACCCGAATGCATCAAATCAAAAGCGGTATTAATATCTTCTAATGGCATTGTGTGTGTTACCAGACTATCCAGCTCAATCTCACCTGCCATATAACGGTCAACATAACCTGGTAGTTCCGTACGACCTTTTACACCACCAAACGCAGTACCCATCCAGGTGCGACCAACCACTAGATTAAATGGTCGTGTTGAAATTTCCTGTCCTGACCCAGCAACACCGATTACAGTAGACACACCCCAACCCATATGCGTACATTCCAGTGCATCCCGCATTACATGCACATTTCCAATACACTCAAACGAATAATCTGGCCCACCATTGTAGGTATCTTGCATATATTCAACAAATGAGCCGTCCTCTTCACCGAGGTCATTGGGGTTAACAAAGTCCGTAGCACCGAGTTGTTTTGCAAACTCAAACTTATCAGGATTAATATCAATACCGATAATACGTTCCGCGCCAGCCATGACCGCACCTTGAATACAAGATAAGCCAATACCACCCAGACCAAATACAGCAACCGTAGAACCTGGCTCCACTTTAGCTGTGTTTAATACCGCTCCAATACCCGTGGTTACACCACAACCAAGCAGACAGGCTTTATCAAGCGGAGCCGCTTTATTAATCTTTGCAAGTGCAATCTCCGGTACAACAGTGTACTCAGCAAACGTTGAACAACCCATGTAATGGAAAATATCTTTACCACCTTGAGAGAAACGACGAGTGCCATCCGGCATATAACCCGTCCAGATTGTTGGAGCAATGGTTTGACAAAGGTTAGACTTGGTTGAATTACAGTACTCACAATCGCCACATTCGGCAATGTATAAAGGAATAACATGATCACCGACTTTCAAATCTTTAACGCCGAGGCCAAGCTCCACCACTTCACAACCACCTTCATGCCCTAAAATACAGGGGAAAGAACCTTCGGGGTCATCGCCTGAAAGCGTAAAAGCATCGGTGTGACACACACCTGATGCAATAACTTTAACCAAAACTTCACCTTCTTTTGGACCCATCACCTCTACTTCTTCAATTGATAATGGTTTTTTGGCTTCCCACGCAACGGCAGCTTTAGCTTTCATTATATATTCTCCTTTGAGTTTTGTTTTGTGTTATAAATATAAAACAGAAAATAGAATGAATGTTCATTCTTGTCAATTATTAATATGAAAATATGCCTTATTTAAAAAGAGAAGCTCCCTGCCCCGAACCTCTTGATTGCAGAATTCTTACTGCAGCACTGGATTTATTTGTAGAAAATGGATATCACAATGTCTCGGTTCATCACATCCAAAAACAGGCTGATGTGAGTATCGGCTCCATATACAAACACTTCGGTGGAAAAGAAGGCATAGCCAAGGCGCTATACAAACATATACTCAATGAAGTCGATGAATTAATCGATGATATAAAAGCAGAAATCAGCTCACCCTCAGAACAATGCAAAGAAATCATCAAACAGTTATTTGAACATACCGAAACCCATCAGAATATTATCGCCTTTGTATTCCATACAAAACATACCGACTTTTTACCCAGCGAACCTCTAATTTGTGATGCCTCACCCTTTATAAAAATCCGTCAAATTATCAGCGAAGGCATTCAACAAAATGAGTTTATAGAGATGGACTCATGGGTAGCAACATCTACAATTTTTGGAGGCGCCATAAGAATGATCCAACTTAGACTGGATGGCATTGTTAAAGAACCACTGACTGGGTATACCGATATAGTAATAAATGCAGCATGGTTTGGAGCTAAGTCAACACAAGCCGAAGAGCTGATCCAAAAAAGTGGGGGGGGTGCCATGAGGCTGTGAAAGCATTCATGGGAACTAATACCGAGCGAAGCGAGATAACAGCTTTAGCTGGCCTTCCCGTTAGGGTGAGGCTCTGTTTGCCGAATAATCCTCCAGACTTTTAAACAACCGTTTTCGTGTTAAAATAATAGCAATATTAAAGTACACCCACTTTTGTAGGTAACAACTATGCAAGCATTAAAACAAGAAGCCTTAGATACGATCTCGAAACTGCCTGATGATGCGAATATGGAAGGGATCATGTACAGGCTCTATGTGCTTGATAAAATTCAGAAAGGACAGGAAGCAGTTAAACAGGGTAAAACCCTGACCAGTGAAGAGCTGCAACGAGAAATTGATACATGGTGATCTGGTCTGAACCTGCTAAAACAGATTTACGTGCTATCCATGATTTTATTGCCAATGGACTCTCCCTACTACGCCAAAAAGGTCATGCAGGATATTAGAGAGAAAACCGTTGTACTAAAAGATTTACCCAAGATGGACAAGAAAGTAGCCGAAGTGAACGATGATGCAATTCGGGAGTTATCACTCTACCGCATTATTTATGAAGTGAAATCACACCAAGCGGAAGTGTTAGGGGTGATTCATAAACGACTGGATTTTAAGGCGGAGGATTTGGCTTAAAAAGTAACTAGGGAGGGGTATCATAGGTTTCTATTTTATCATGCCCATGTTGGGCTTCGTACCTCAGCCCAACCTACCGCGCTACTAAAGAATAAATAAATGTCATCACGAAGTGACCAAGTATTTCAAAACTTGAAAAGTGCAGAGCAAAAATTTGAGTACTTTATACTCGGTGTTGCTGTCGCATTATTTGCATACATTGGTGAAAAAAACACCCCTCAGCCGATTTCATTCTCACAGAATTCATTTGAGCTCTTAGCTTTAGTATTACTTGTTGTTTCAATATTTTCAGGGTTTAAACGTATTGAAAAAAACATTACATCTCAAACTGTAAATTACAGTAAGTTAGAAGCAAGTAATAAGCTAGGCTCTTATAAAAAAGCTCTTATGTCTGCAGAGCTACAAATTGAGTCAAGTGGTGAGATTTTCAATCCTCAAAAAGCTGTAAATAAAATAAAATTCCTTGAAGAAAAAGCAATTCCAAGGTACATGGAGTTAATGAAGGAAATTAATGGGCAAAGTGTTTTGCTATATAAAGTACGGAATTGGAGTCTTTTATTAAGCTTTATTTCTTTAATAATAGCTAAAGTTGTTGGAGGCTATTTAAAATAAAAAGCTAACGAATAAGGTTAGATCCTGATTCGAGCGAGTTTATTGGACAACTTTTAATGCTCAAAACCAGATCCCAAGTTTTATATCATACGGATTGGCACCCCCCCTTGTTTTTGGGATCAGCGGCGTGTGAGTCCACAAGGATATAATTATGGCTGTCCTTTATTTTAGTGAAAGCATTCATGGGAACTAATACCGAGCGAAGCGAGATAACAGCTTTAGCTGGCCTTCCCGTTAGGGTGAGGCTGCTACGCCTGAACCGTTTGGGTAGTACATGTTGCATCAGCAGCCAGAGGAACTTTGCGCCACTGACTTCTCGGG
>Ga0209633_10002440_pt1 | contig 17951 bp, 15 predicted proteins | sample Cruoilmetagenom1_FD_187290 | JGI IMG/M metagenome (GOLD analysis project Ga0209633, IMG submission 187290) | Oil polluted marine microbial communities from Coal Oil Point, Santa Barbara, California, USA - Sample 1 (SPAdes) (version 2) | ecosystem: Environmental > Aquatic > Marine > Oil seeps ... | reverse complement strand
CAATGGCCTCAAGACTCCAGAGGAGGCATTCTGGGAGAGATTGCCTGAGGGAGCATTTGAGTCTGAAGGAGTAATGGAGGTTGTAAGAGTAGAGGTGATAGGATGATAAAGAAGAGAGTTAATAGGGGAGGAGCGTATGTGGGAAATAATAACAGGACTATACATGACTTTTGGCTAATAGAAAGGTATAAGTAGAGAAATACGGGTTATCCACGGTGGATAGGGTCGTCGTGTTGGATTTCGGAGGTCAGTATTCTCACCTGATCTCGAGGAGGATTAGAGATTTGGGGGTCTACTCCGAGGTGTTGCTCCCTAGTACCAAAAGAGAGCTCATGGACCCGGAAATAAAGGGATTGATCCTCTCAGGGGGCGCCGCATCCGTTTATGATGTCAAATCCCCAAAATGCGATCGTGAGATTCTAAATCTTGGAATTCCAGTTTTAGGCATCTGCTACGGCCACCAGCTTATAGCTTACCTAAAAGGGGGTGATGTAACCCAGGGTGAAACGGGCGAGTATGGGATAACCGATTTAACGGTGAATGAGGGCAGATTGCTAAGTGGTTTAACCAGATTTAAAGTCTGGATGAACCATAACGACACGGTAAAAAAATTACCTAATTATACCGTCACTGCATCTACCCCGGGAACACCGATCGCCGCTTTCGAGAATAGCGAGAAAAAAATATACGGCGTTCAATTCCATCCCGAAGTAACGCATACAGAAAACGGGGAAAAAATCCTCGAGAATTTCGTTTTTGGGATCTGTGAGACCAAACAAGAATGGAATACCTCAAACATCATAGATCGCATTATCACAGAGATCAAAGATGAGATCGGGGAGAAAAAAGCGGTAATCGGATTGTCGGGAGGCGTGGACTCATCCACCGCTGCTGTGTTGATGAGCAGAGCTATCGGTAAATTGACCGCGATCTACGTGGACACGGGTTTGATGCGAGAGGGAGAGACGAAACTGATCGAAGGGATGTTCTCTGAGTATGAGAATATCAACCTCAAGATAGTAAAAGCGGAGAGCAGGTTTTTCAAAGCTTTAAAAGGGGTTGCCGACCCTGAGGAAAAGAGGAAGATCATCGGGAAGCTCTTCATCGACGTTTTTGAGGAGATAGCGCAAGAAGAAGGCGCTAAGGTCCTGATCCAGGGGACTATATACTCAGACCGCATTGAAAGCGGCATTACAGAGCACTCTTCCGTAATAAAATCTCACCATAATGTTGGCGGATTGCCTGAGGACATAAATCTGGAGATCTGTGAACCATTAAAAGATCTGTACAAGGACGAAGTTAGAAAAATAGCCAAAAATCTAGGTTTGCCCGATGAGATCATTAATAGACATGTATTCCCGGGCCCTGGGCTAGCGGTCAGGGTGGTGGGAGAAGTAACGCCGGAAAGGGTAAAGATAGTGAGAAAAGCTAGCCACATAATCGAGGATGAGCTCAGTAAAGCGGGGCTGTATAATAAGGTCTGGATGGCCTTCGCCGTTTTATTGCCGATAAAGAGCGTGGGCGTACAGGGTGATGCGCGCAGTTATAAGTATCCCGTGGTGGTCAGAATACTGGAATCGAAAGACGCGATGACCGCGAATTTCGCTAAGGTTTCATATGAGGTGCTGGAAAAAATATCCACGAGGATAACAAACGAAATAAACGAGGTTAATAGGGTCGTATATGACATCTCCAATAAACCACCAGCAACGATGGAGTGGGAGTAATTAAAAAAGAAGGAGAGGGGGAGTCATCTGGATACCTTTGCAAACTACCCCTCTCCTTTCTAATCCTCTCCCCCTGAAGTTACATACTTCCTATAACATTAAAAAAGAAGGAGAGGAGGATCATCTGGATACCTTTGCCAAATTTCATCAGATAACCAGCGCTTTTTGGCAAATACAAATAATCCCATGAGCAAATTTCATATACTTATAAAACATTGGCACTCTCCGAGATCTGCGAAAAGTGAGAGATCTAGCATGAATTTGGATGAGATTTCGATTGTCGTCAGGGGGCGGTGTCTAACGATGTGGGGCTATGCTTCCTTCTCCTCCCAACATGGCAGTTTTGAGATCTCGTCTGAGTATGAATTAAAGTGGGAATCATCATGGTGAAGATTTTCGTTGATGGAAAAGAAATGGATGTTGACGGGCGAGAGACGATCTTTCAGGCCGCAAGAAAAGCTGGAATAGAGCTACCACACTTATGCTATGATGAAAGACTCGAGCCGCATTCCATCTGTAAACTCTGTATCGTCCAGGCCGATGGCGATTTGACGACATCATGTAATTTAAAGCCACAAGACGGAATGAGAGTCCAGACCCTAAACAAAGACGTAGCGGAGACGAGAAGGATGGCCCTGGAGCACATTCTGTCGGACCACTATGGAGATTGCATAGGGCCCTGCAGAGATAAATGTCCTTCTCATAGTGATGTAGAGACTTATATCGCATTGACAAAGGCGGGCAGATATCACGAAGCCGTAAAGGTGATGAAGGAGAGGTACATCCTGCCAGCTGTTTTGGGGAGGGTCTGCCCAGCCTTCTGTGAGGAGAACTGCAGGAGAAATCTTGTGGAGGGCGCTTTGTCGATAAGGATGATCAAGAGGTTCGCTGCTGATCAGGATCTAAAAGACCCCTGGATGCCAGACGTTCCAAATTCAAAGGGTAGGAAAATTGCGATCGTCGGGGGTGGACCGGCTGGGCTATCATGTGCCTATTACCTCAGAACAAAGGGATATGGAGTGACGATATTTGAGGCGATGGGGAAACTCGGGGGAATGACGCGTTATGGTATTCCTGAATACAGATTGTCGAGAGATGTGTTGGATAGGGACATCGCGACTGTAACCGATACAGGCATAGAGGTCAAAACCAATCGGGCTCTTGGTAGCGATATTACCCTAGACGAATGTCAGAGGGATTACAATGCTACATTCCTGGGAATCGGGGCGTGGAAGAGCATCGGGATGAGGGTAGAGGGTGAAAACTTAAAAGGAGTGATGCACGGGATCGAGTTTCTAAGAAGGAGAAACAAAGGGGAGAAAGTGGAACTGGGTAAAAAAGTGATCGTCGTCGGAGGGGGAAATACGGCCATCGACGTCGCGAGAACCGCTTTGAGGCTTGGATCGGACGTTACGCTGGCGTATAGGCGCTCCAGGAAAGAAATGCCAGCCAACGAAGAGGAGGTGGATGAGGCAGAAGAGGAAGGGGTCAAGATAAATTTGTTGGTCAACCCCGTCAAATTCCATGGCGATAATAAACTGGAAAAGGTCGAGTTAATCAAAATGGAGCTCGGCGAACCTGATGAGAGCGGGAGAAGAAGGCCGGTACCCATCGAAGGTTCGAACTTCTTCTGGGAGGCGGATAACGTCATCCTTGCCATAGGGCAACGTTGTGATGAAGAGCCCCTCAAGAAGTTCAACGTCGGCGTGGAAAGAGGTAAAACGATAGTCGATGATGTGACTCTAGAAACTTCTATACCCGGCGTTTTTGCAGGAGGTGATTGTGTTTTAGGGCCTTCTACGGTCATCGAATCGATCGCTTCGGGAAGAAGAGCCGCGATAATGATCGACCTCTATCTGAAAGGCAAGCTTGAGCTTGCAAAAAATGTGCTCTTGGAGCCTTCAAAGCACGTCGATGACGTATTAAATGACGAGGATCTGTACGATGTGCTCTTCGATCTTGAGCCATATACCCACTGGAGAAAAGTGACTGAAGAGGATTATAAAGATAGAGAGAGAATTCCAAGAGTCGAGAAGAAACTCAGAAATGTTGAGGAGAGAATAGGAGACTTCGATGAGGTGGAGATAAGCCTCGCCCAAGAAGAGGTGGAAAAGGAGGCGGATCGATGCATGTCCTGTGGTTGCATGAAGCTGTATGAATGCAAGCTAAGGGAGTACTCGACAATTTACGATGCCAGACAGATATTCGAGGGGGAGAGAGTAAAATACCCTGAAATAGACCATCCCTTCTTCACCCTGGACGAAAATAAATGTATCTCATGTGGACTTTGCGTAGACGTTTGCAACGAGATTCAGCAGTGCGAGGTTCTTAACTTCGTTCAAAAAGGTTACAAAACTATAACTTCCACTCCTGTGGATGAGCCATTTGAAGAGACGGACTGCGTGTTCTGTGGCAACTGCCTCTCCGTCTGCCCCGTTGGAGCTTTGAGCGAGAAAGAGAGGATAGGAAAGGGGAGAGAATGGGAATTTGAAAAGACAGTTACCACCTGCCCATACTGCGGAGTTGGCTGTGAGTTGCACCTTGAAATAAAGGACGGCAAAGTGGTCAGGGTCACTTCCCCTCAAGATGCGCCCGCCAATAACGGATGGCTATGTATCAAAGGTAGATATGGTCTCGAGTTCGTTAATTCTCCAGATAGGCTTACTACACCGCTGATCAAAGAGAACGGGGAGTTCAAAGAGATATCGTGGAATGAGGCTTTGGATATAGTGGCCTCTAGACTGAACAAGATAAAAGAAGAACACGGCCCAGACGCTATAGCTGGTCTTTCCTCCGCCAAATGTACAAATGAGGAGAACTACCTTTTCCAGAAGTTCATGAGAGCTGTGGTAGGCACGAACAATGTGGATCACTGCGCCAGGCTCTGTCACGCCTCAACGGTCGCTGGCCTCGCAAGAGCATTTGGCTCAGGAGCCATGACGAACTCGATGGAGGAGCTAAGCAGGGCTGACTGCATCTTGATCACCGGGTCAAACACATCTGAGGCACACCCCGTCATCGCTTTGCAGATCAAAAAGGCGGTGAAAAATGGAGCAAAGCTGATCGTAGCGGATCCGAGAAAAATAGAGTTAGTGGACTATGCAGAACTCTGGCTTCGCCAGGATCCCGGCACGGACGTCGCTCTGTTCAATGGGATGATGTGGATTATACTGAACAAGGGGTTGGAAGATGTAAAATTCATAGACAAAAGAACAGAGGGCTTTGGATCCCTTAAAGAAGCGCTCAAAGATTATCCTCCCGAGAAAGTAGAGAAGATCACCGGTGTCCCAGCCGAACAGATCGAAAAGGCCGCTGAACTCTATGCGAAAGCGAATAGATCTTCAATCGTTTACGCCATGGGCATTACTCAGCATACCACCGGAACCGACAATGTGCTCTCGCTCGCAAATCTCGCAATGATCACCGGCAATGTCGGAAGAGAATCGACGGGCGTTAATCCATTAAGGGGACAGAACAACGTCCAGGGTGCCTGTGATCTAGGAGCTCTTCCCAACGTTTTTCCGGGATACCAGAACGTCGAGGACGCAAAATTACGGGAAAAATTCGAGAATGCCTGGGGCGTCTCTCTTCCAGGTAAAAAGGGTTTGACCGTGGTCGAGATGATGCACGGAATCGAAGACGGGAAAATAAAGGGGATGTACATAATGGGCGAGAACTCCGTTCTTACCGACCCCGACTCGACAAGGACGAAAAAGGCGTTAGAACAGTTGGATTTTCTAGTGGTCCAGGATATCTTCCTTTCAGAGACCGCAAAACTGGCTGACCTGGTGCTCCCTGCAACATGTTTCGCCGAGAAGGATGGAGCCTTTACCAATACGGAGAGGAGAGTCCAGAGAGTCCGCAAAGCACTGAATCCGCCCGGGGAGGCAAGGGCGGATTGGGAGATAATCTGCGATGTCGCAACTAGAATGAGGTATCCGATGAAGTATAGACATCCGTCTGAAATAATGGATGAGATCGCCGCTTTGAGCCCTATCTACGGAGGGATCATCTATCCAAGGTTGGAGGGGAAAGGTTTACAATGGCCCTGCCCTGATAAAAATCACCCAGGTACTAAATACCTCCATAAAGATAGATTCACGAGAGGGAAGGGCAAATTCCATCCAACGCCGTACCGACCACCAGTGGAGCTGCCCGATGAAGAATATCCGTTTATTCTGTCTACTGGTAGAGTATTATACCACTTCCACACTGGGACGATGACTCATAGAGTCAGGGGAATAGAGAGGATTTACCCAGAGGGCCTGGTCGAAGTTAACTCCGAAGATGCCAGCTCTTTGGGTCTGTCAGATGGGGATATGGCTAAGGTCAGGTCACGGAGAGGAGAGGTCACAGCAAAGGTACGTATAACAGATAGATCGCCCAGGGGAGTCGTCTTCATGACATTTCACTTCAAGGATGCCGCCGCCAACATATTGACCATCGATGCTCTAGACCCAATCGCCAAAATACCCGAGTTCAAGGTGTGCGCCGTTAGCGTTGAACCAGTTACAAGCTGAAAAATGGGCTTTTATTTGCAGGTTGCTATCTGCAGCTTCGCTTTTTTCTCTTTTTACCTCGTTGGGCTCTATTACTTCACATCTTTTCATCATCGCCTCCTCTCGCCATACTCAGGTAAGATGCCGGGTATAAATACGGCTATAAAAGTAAAAAGATGATAACGTTTTGTGCTCATCGTCATTATGGCTAGACGACAAAAAATTAGAATGCTAAATGCTTGGATAGAGCACTATTTTTCGCCATAATCTAGGGTTAACTATCCCAGGTCGCAGTCAGGATATACAAACTTTAAATATTATAGTTAGATGTTAGAGCATGAAGGAGTTATCTCATAGAACGGACTGTCTGACCGGAGATACGATGGTCATTTTAAGGAACAGGGCTAAAGAGCTCGATCGAATGACCAGCGGAATGATACACATGGAGGTGGGCGAACCCGATTTCGACACTCCAGTTAACATACGCGAAAAGGCCAAAGAGATGTTGGACAGGGGTTATACGCATTATACCCCCCAGACCGGTATCCCTGAGCTAAAAGAAGTGATAGCGGATTACATCGAGGAAAGCAGGGGATTCAGGCCAGATGAAAAACAGATACTGGTAACTTCTGGGGCTAAAGGAGTGATGTTCAGCTCCATAATGACTATTATAGAACAGGGGGATGAAGTGCTGGTAAGCGATCCTGCTTATCCGCCCTATCTAACCATTTTGAGATATGTCGGGGCCAAGATCGTCCCCTTTCCCTTGAGAGGTGAAAATTTTTCTCCATCTCTCGAGGAAATTAACGAGAAAATCACCTCGAAAACGAAGATGATCGTGGTTAACTCTCCTAATAATCCATGTGGTTCCGTACTGGAGAAGGATAAGGTAAAGGGAATAGCTCAAATCTGTGAGGATAGCGGTCTCTATCTGCTGTCTGACGAGATATACTGCAGGTTGATATATGAAGGGGAACACTACACCCCCTGCTCTGATGGCTGCGATGAGAGATCCATTCTCCTGGATGGTTTCTCTAAAGCCTATGCGATGACCGGCTGGCGTTTAGGCTTCGGTGTGGGACCAAAAGAGGTGATAAAACGCATGGGTCTAATAATGGGAAATGCCGTGACATGCGTTCCCGCCTTCACTCAATGGGCTGGGGTAGAAGCTTTTAAAGGCCCACAGGATGAGGCCAAAAAGATGGTTGCGGGATTCAAAGAAAGAAGAAATCTGATCGTTAAGAGGCTGAACAGTATAGGTGGGGTAGATTGCCCAACTCCTAAAGGTGCATTCTATGTATTCCCCGATTTCAGCTCATTCGGGATGAAGAGTTTTGATCTTGCCTCCAAACTCCTTGAAGAGAAGAAGGTGGCCACTTTGGCGGGAAGCTCCTTTGGTGAGCAGGGGGAGGGGCATCTGCGCTTATCATATGCCACTTCTATGGAGAACATAGAGGGAGGAGTTAACAGGATTAAAGACTTCTTAGCGGGGGTACCCGAGTCTGGCCAAAGGGGCAGGACTTAAGATCCTGTGGCGAAGGCCTCCGAGGGTTCAAATCCCTCCCCCCGCATCGAACTGGAGGTTTAAATCGCCCCAAACGATAGGGGTCCTATCGGTTTGGATGCCCGGAGTAGAGGGGGGACTGATCTGCGCTATGACTCTAAGAAATCGTGCAATCCCATTTAGGGGAGGAGTACTTGCGAGAGGGGTCGCTCATATCAACGTAACCTTCGAAGTATAAGGGCCAAAACAGGTTGAAAGATAAGCCATACTAAGGCTAGCACAGGCCCCAAGATAAACGGTAGCATAGCCAGTAAAGGTATTGCCAGAATGATGAAAGCGAGCAGATACGCAAATAATGCCACCATTACCGAAACCAGTTTTAAGGGGATAACTGCCGAAACCAGATTGAGCGTATTGCCCATCAGCGGCTCGTCAGCCCTTATCCTTATTATTCTGCCAAAACCTGCACCACCGACCCCTGCCCCATTTTCCGCCGTATCGCTCTCAGCGGCATCGATAAGCGGCAGTGTAATGCTCGATCGATATTGCACATCATGTAATATATCCGCTCTGAAATCCATCAGCAAGGGCAACGCGTACATTACATCTGATGTGCTGATGACGACGCGAAGCTTATGTCCCTTGCCAAGCTGATGACATATGATATCACAGTCAATACATACGAGTTGTTCCTTTGAGGGATTTGCATCCATTTCCGAATAGGTCGCATGGCTAATCAGTTTCGAGTTGTCGCGCTCGTCGACATCATAAAAGAACAAATTAACCTGGAACTCCTTTCTTGATGGATTAACCCACAGGTTTATATCAGGCGTACCCAGGATCGTCATAGCGTTCGAAAGCACCTCAGTTTCGAAGCTAACCGCGGCGTCCGAAGACTTGATTAATGAGTTAGGCGCACCAGGCACCGCGATCTCCCTATTAGAATAGATCATCGGCGATATATGGGCTATGCCCGAGGTAGCTGGAGCTATTAGAGCATTCTGGATTGCACTCGATGCCTGACTCTCCGCCGGTGCGGTCTCCATTAATGCGCCGCCCTTGTGGAGATACAACGTCATCTCGTCCGTAGCAACTGGCCACTGCGTGAACTCGCCCATCGTGTTATCCCAGTTCTGGTAGATCTTCACCGCCGGCTCCATGATGCCGTTGTTATCGCTGCGTAACCAGTAGTCAAACCAGCTCATCGCGTCATCCCACAGTTCGTTGGGCGCGGATAGCAGACCAGACGACTCCGCCGAAGCGTGAACGCCGTTAGCGAGTATCATTTTTTTGGGCACTTCCAGCTTTTCAAAGAAGCGGACCATCTGGCCAGAAGAAAGTAAATCGTCGTTGAGGCCGTTGATGATGAAGATCGGCGTGCCGCTCTCGTTGATTTCATCGATATATTTCATTGGGGATCTATCCCACAGGTCGCTATAGGTCTCTTCCCAATCTGGCGTAAAAAAATCTGACAGTGGTAGGCTATTATAGGCCCCTTTGGTGTCGGGCGTATATAACAGACCCGACAGCAGCCATTCCCACTGCTCAGGGTCAACACGTCCCAATACCGTAGCCGAGAGGACTAAGATCGTGGACCATATCGTCTTCGGACTTCCGTTAGGTAAGAGCGCCTGAGTGAGATCACTCCAGCCGCTCATCCCGACGACTGTCTTGACGCGGTCGTCGAACGCCGGTGAAAGCAGCGAATGCCCACCTCCATAAGAAATGCCGATAACGCCTATGCTACCTGGATCGGCGGGAGTATTCTCGATCAGCCAGTCAATTACTAAAGAGAGGTCTTGCATCTCAAGAGGACCTGCGGTTCCGATCTTACCTCCAGCCAAACCCCAGCCACGGGTGTCGTAAGCACAGGTGATGTATCCCGCCTGGGCAAATTCGGCCTCTTTGCCGATGTATTGAATCTGATTAAACATCCAGGAATGGATGAACACAACGACTGGGAAGCCGCCTTCCGGTGCTGGACCGCACGGTACGAGCACATGCCCGGTCAGTTTAACGCCGTCATCGGCGATAAAGGTAACCGTCTCAGCTGTGTAATCATCGGAGGCGACGAGATCTTCATAAGGTATTGACATCTCTTTAAATTCTACCTCCTGAACCTGCACAACTGGCAAAAAAATCATTGCCAGCAGGGCAACGCCCATCGAGGCTGTAAATATCTTTTTTGTTCTCACGTTTCGCCTCTTTGGCTTCTACAGCTAGATATCTTAATGCATTAGGACTATTTTATAATTACGATCTGGTATTGGAGGGTCGTAGTTAAGCAGCTCATGAGATTTCATGCTCATAAAGGTGCAAACCAAAAACACTTCAAAGCAAAATTAACTACCCAAGTAATGAGATGATTAAATGTCGGGGATAAACACTTTGCCTGATCATGCAAAAAAGAAATGGATGAGCTACTTTGGATGGTCTGTAAGTAGACAAAACTTAATGGATACGTGTCCTAAAGCCTATTATTACCGGTATATCCATTCCTGGAGAATAGACTGGAAAGAAAGAGATAATTTCCAGATACTTAGAGATCTTCAGGCAGTTCCACTAATTCATGGTATACACATATCAGACATTTTAAGAAAAGTACTCGATAAAGAGATATCATCGGAGATCGAAAGTCTCAAAGCGCGCTTTGAGCGGGAAATGAGAGAAACCTTTGAAAAAGGAGAAGAGAGAGTGACCGAATTATACAATGGAGTTGGTATAGCTGATGACTATTTCGAAGAGCATATCGAGGCTGGTAAAAAAGAAATTGAAAATTTTATAACTGAGATATATCCCTTTGTGAAAGACATGGATATAAGATTAGTTGACAGGATAGATAAATACGAAATAGAAAGAAGAAATTTCTATTCAGCCCCTGATTTTCTTGGGATAGATGAGAAAGGCGTATGGCACCTTGCGGATTGGAAAACGGGCAAGGGAGTTTTAAACGAATCATTCCTAGATCTGCAATTGACTACATATGCCTATTATGCGATAAAACGCATAGCTAAGGGCAGCAGGCCAAAAATGAGATTATATGCGATATTTCTACAAGACATGTCAAAGAACGTCAAAAAAGATTTAACGGAAAAAATGCTCCAAGATGCAAAAGACAGAATGTTCAGAATGCATGATGACGTTCTAGAAAGATCCATGAACGGACCTTTTCCCGCTTTGCCGGACGAAAGAAAATGTAGATTTTGTAATTTTGCCACCATCTGCGAGGAGGGAAAATATTTCCTGAACGATCGGCAGGTAAGAAGCCTCTCTTAATTATCAGTCCCTCCCCGCAGCAGACTTCTCGATAAATGTCCATGGATTGGGTTGCTTGTATAAATGCAAAAATTCCACTGCCTGTTCTCCATGCTCCTGGGCCCATTCCGGGTTAGCCTCCAGAAAAGCATCTGCATCGAAGGGCGTGCCGCATGGATGGCCCCAGCGGGCCCACGTGCTCATCCCATCAAGTGCAAGGGTACTGGATGTGACCTTACAATCGTAGGCCCCACTTGTGGTGGCCCCAGTAACCGTTTCGGCCTCGCCGTGCCCACATATGGTTCTACTGCTTGGAGCCTCTATCCCAAGATAGGTATCATAATGATCGGACAGCATGAGCTTCCCTACTTCGACATCTATCTTACCATAATACTCGTCCTCAAGTTGTCCCCATCGTATATATCTGGCATACCCTCTATTGGCTGGATCAGGATCTCCCGCGCCTGTCAATTCCCTCAGGGATTCGCTCCATAGGTAGTTCGACGACCCAAAGAAACCATTGAAGGTGCGGTGAAACTCCCAGTCGGTGGTGAGCAACTGTAAAGAGGCGATTTCTCCCGTCTTGGTATCGCCGATCAAACATTCGGCTTGACCGCCCCCGTTATTTTTTTCCGTTACCGTCTCAATCCATCCATCAATACCGTCACAATACTGAATGGCATGTAGCCGGGTCGTAAAATGCAAATTGCCCTCGGGATCCATGGGCTGCCAGCCGATCGAAGTTAGAGTTATCACCAGTCCCGCTTCGTTCATGTACCATTCCTGTCCGCTCCATATGGAGCCTCCAGCTGACTGGTACCTGTAACCGTACCCATTTTCTGGCCTGACGTCGTATATGACGTTGTACATGAAATCCTTTTCATAGGGATACCAGGTATTATGCCCTATAACAATCTCTCCGGTGGTGGTGGCGTCGCCAGTGGCGATGAATGCGCTACAGCCCTCGGGCTCCTCCGGCTCTTTTTGACTGCTTTGAAAGGCATCCTGATCGGCCCATTGATTGCATGCAACCACATCCCATATATCCCAGTCATAGCCCCTTGCCTGTAAGCTGGCCTCAATTCCCTCAAGCTGTTTCCGGTATTCCGCGGGGATTTTGTCCCATACGAATTCCTGGGCTATTTCCCGAGCAATTTGTCGATCCTCCTGACCCCCTAGATAACTGAGAAGCCAATAATTTGCTTTTTCAGCTGTAAGGTAGCCGTTCTGGTAGCCTATCTGGTATGGTGACCCCTCCAGATGAACGATAAGCCAACCATCCTGCTCGTAGGCATATGAGCCATCGAGAAGGTCCTGATCCTGCATTTCGGAAAAGCCCATCGTATTGGCGCTTAATATCAACTCGAATAACATAACCGTAACTAGCAAAATCTTCAGTTTATTTGACATTCTCCATCTATAGTAGTAATACCATTTAAAATTTGTTAATAATAGCCCTGAGCTGGTTGAGATTGCCATCGCAAACACATCCAGAATCCACCAAGACTTTATGCAGTCGCCGCACACTATTGAATGTGGAGTAAGAAAATGAGGTTAAAATGCTCCGGTAAAAGCCCGCTTAGCGGGAGGAAGTGAATAAATGCGGAAGAAATTTCTGGTTGCATTTACGGTTTTTGTGCTTATAATCATACCTCTGAGCTCCATCGCCACATCCGGGAGCGAAGAAAACAAGGCGGATCTGGTCCTCTTAAACGGAAAGATATGGACGGCGGATCCAGATTGCCCAGGGGCTGAGGCGATAGCGATCAAGGGAGAACACATCATCGCAGTCGGTACAACCGAAGATATAAAGGGCCTAATTGGCCGAGAAACAGAGGTAGTGGACCTTAAAGGTAAAAGGGCAATACCGGGATTTAATGATGCCCACTGCCATGGGATGCTGGTAGGGATGTTTACGTATTTGCTTGGCAACATGGGCATCAACCTCTTCGAGCCAGCGATGTCTTCCGGTCTAATGGCCAAAGTAGAGAAAGTCTTTTTCTACTGGATCTGCACGATCTGCTATGCTGTCTGGGAGAAGTGCCCAATAGCTGTTGCAGCTATGTTTATGCCAATGTTGCTTGCATGGCTCTCCCTCGTGGAGAATCCCATAGATTTCCTGACAAAAGGCGTAGAGTTCGCGAGCAATGAGATGGCGGAGATGGGTATAACCTCGGAGGCGGAGCTTGCCGTAACTAACTTCGCGATGATCGAAGCTTTTGAGAAGGCGAGGGACGAAGGGAAGTTAAAAACTAGGATAAACTACTATGTCACGAAACAAATATTGGATGAGACCTTAGCACGTGGCATGAAAACTGGCTATGGCGACGAATGGGTCAGGCTTTTGGGCCTCAAGCTTTTATCGGATGGCATGCTCGGATGCTACACGGCAGCGTTGAGAGAGCCTTACAGCGATATGCCGGGGTGGAATGGCATGGTGCTTATGTCTCAGGAAACAGCCAACATGTGGGTACTTAAGGCTCATAAGGTTAAAAATAGCCACTCATGCTATCGGCGATAAAGGGGCCGAGCTCACGCTTAACGCCTATGAATATGCTCAGGAACAGTACCCACTGGAGGATGCACGTCCAACTTTAGAGCATTGTCAGATACTTGGTCCAGATTTGATCGAGAGGATGGTCGAAAACGGCGTGATAGCATCCATCCAATGCAGCTTCGCCACATCCGATATGGTCTATGTTGAGAGGCGTATAGGGCCGGAGAGAATAAGGTGGAGTTATCCATGGAGGACGCTTTTGGACGCTGGGATAACCCTAGCAGCCGGCTCAGACTTTATGGTTGAAACTATAGATCCATTTATTGGAATCCAGCGCATTGTAACTAGACAGGAGCTCGACGGTACTCCACCTGGCGGTTGGTTCCCAGAGCAGCGCCTCACCGTAGAGGAAGCGCTATATGCTTACACGGTTGGATCAGCATATAACTCATTTGAAGAAGATATTAAAGGATCTATAGAACCTGGCAAACTTGCAGACATCGTCGTTCTTTCACAGGATATACTAAACATCTCGCCCTATGACATAGCGAATACTACTGTAGAAATAACCATCGTTGGTGGAAACGTGGTCTATGTTTCGCCTGAAACTGATCTGATCGTTGAAATCAGCTCCGATGATTGTATGGAAAAGCAGATTCCCTCAACGGCTCCTGCAGCTACTCCAGAAAATGATCTAAAAGCATTTCTGATCAGGATGGCAGGCAAATTAGCCATAGCCGGCACTGCAATAGAGCTAACCTTGCCCGCAGTTGCCAGTATCCTGGGAGACCCTTTTATTCCATACGCAGAGTTTGCTGGGAGTCTTTTAGCGAGGCCTCTTATCCTAATTGGTCTGATGCTGGCTATACTCATTGACTATATATCCCCCTCGCTGATCCTAAAAATGCCCTTTCATGAAGTCGTCTTATCATTCCTGGGATAGTCCTGTAATCGGATCTTGAATGCAAATCTAGGGCATGGAGGGGTAAAAAATACCTTATACTGTGACACCCATATAAATGCCATGATCCTTATATAGGGTCGGGGAGCATGTATGAAAGAAATAAAAAAGATGGGGAAAACAGCTTCAATGGTGATTATTTCTGGCCTGCTGGCGATGATGCTTTTTTCGAGCACGGTAAGTCCATCTCCAGGAGTGACAATTCATTACCATCCCCAAGCCCAGTATATAAAGACTCCGTGAAAACAAGAAAAATGTATCGAAACTTATATATAGAACAAACGCATACGGAAGAATAGTGGGAAAATGTTACCCAAGGAAGGGTCAAAGTATCGTGGGAAAATATTACCCAAAAAGGGCTTAAACTTCGCCGTCGCGCTGTTGCTAATCTCCGCTATATTGCCCAGTATACCATTGATAAGGGATGGGCTACGGAGTGGGGGAGTAGATTGGTATCTTGGAGAGGTCAACGGTGGAAGTTTCAAGGGAGTGAGCGATTTCAAAGCCTTTTGGGGAAGGGAAAACACATTGGAGAATATAGATGGATCACCATCCGAAAGCATCGTTACTGAAGAGATAATGGTGAGGGAAGCATGGATATTCCCTTCAGAGGAGTTGAAGATCAAAACGCTTACGCCTCCAGAGAGGATTAGGGTAAAGCTCCCGGTAAGGCTTGTGAATGAAGCCGAAGACGATGAGAGCGTCCAGGACATATCCGTCAGGATGGAGATGAGAGGGCCCAGGAACCTTTATGCTTCTCGATTCTACAACCTCTCAGAGAGCGGAATGATAAACTTCGATCTCGAGCTTGAGGGATTTGGCGAATATGTAGCTGATATATATTGTAAGTTGGGGGTAAAGGAAAGCAAAGCCAGATCCACGATGAAGATAATCGACGGAATAAACCTCGGAGGGGAAAAATTTCCCAAGAAGGGTTATGACGCCGTCGTGGAGTTTGCGAACCATTTTGAAGGCATCTACTCCATAGAATCCTTTTTCTACTGGCTTAGTGAAAATTTCGATTATGAGGTCGACAGCCCTTTCGAGGCTATTCATTCCCCAGACAACCTCCTTAGCAGGAGTGCGGATGACTGCGACGGATGCGCGACGCTCACTGCCTGTCTCCTGCAGGAGGGTCTGGGGTATGATACGTCCATCCTATCCGCTGATACGAACGGAGATGGGCTGCTGGATCATGCATTTGCCGTCGTGAGGTGTTCAAATAGCTATCCTGACTACATAAGGATGAAATATAAATGGGACCCGGCATTTCCAATCCTCCCAGAGTACGGCGACGGGGAAGTGCTCTTCATAGTAGATGGTACAAGGTGTTATCCGGGGGGTGACGGAGAGGAATGGGTTACTTACAGCGAGTGCGAGTGGTATGAGTGGATTGGGCTGATAACTTAACGCGACAAACTTTTAATATAGGCCTACTATAGCGACGTAGTGATACCGAAAAGAACAGCTCTACTAGTATCGCTTCTTCTTGTAACTCTAGCTCTGTCGGGCTGCATGGGGAGGACGTCCTATTGGGGTGTTCCGGGGATCTACGGTTCCGTATTTCTATCTGAGGGCGAGGAGTTGGTGATAGAGGTGGACTTTATGGACGGAGTTGAACCCATTAAAGGGGCCCTGGAACAATTCGGCGGGGAAGTAGAAAAGATCACGGGGAAAGATGTGAGAATAGAAGACCCCAGGAGCTTCACCTATCCCGACTGGAAAGGCGCCTATGACGTGAGCAATGAGAGCCAGATAGAAGAGGCGCTAACCACGATCGTGCGTATAGGGGAGAAGTTCAGGGACAATAAAAATGATCTCTTTCCCATAATGTCCGACACGGTTTACCTCTACGTGCTCTATCTGGATGGAAAGATGGCAGAAGAAAAAGGAGAGATCCCGGGGATGGTTTTCAGCGCCGATTCGATATGTGTATTCCCCGAATCTCTAGATAGTATCCATTTCGGATTAGATGATATCCATTTCGGATTAGATAGCATCCATTTCGGAGTACTCTGGAGAAAGGGAAAAGAAGTGGCTAGAGAGAACGTGGAGACCACTGTCCTTCTGCACGAGTTTGGCCATCTTCTAGGCCTTGCCCGGAGGCCAGGACTGGAGGGATACCAGAAGCTTGCTCCGGAGCACGGGAAACACTGCTCTAATTCCAGCTGTGTTATGTACTGGCGGCTGTCATGGGCCGCTACTGGAAATGATTATGATCACTATCTAAACGACTACAAACATTTCTGCGACGATTGTCTGGTCGAGCTGGATTCTTACCGTTATTAAAGTGAATAGGTATCTGCCTCCAGGTTTGAGTGATTTTTGATGCTCCCTGAAAAAAATCAGCAAGACTTAAGTACGCATACACTATAATTTTATAGATATGCCGCCCAAGATCCTGATAGTGGAAGATAGCGCATTCATGAGACAGATCTTAGCTCGTATAGTAGAATCGATGGGATGGGAGGTCGTGGGGGAGGCGGCCAGTGGGGAAGAGGCGATCGATCTCTGCGGTAAGATAAAACCAGACGTCATCACCATGGACATAGTGATGCCGGGCATGGGAGGGATTGAAGCCACTAGAAGGATAAAGGAGAGATATCCCTTCATAAAGATCCTCCCAGTCACCGCTGTGGGGACCCAGAGCAGAATAATGGATGAAATTATAACTGCTGGCGGTGAAGAAAATTATATAACCAAGCCCTTTGATGACGAATCGGTAAAAGATGTGCTAAAAGAGATAGTTTCTTAGAATAACCTCTTCACAGCATATCTCTCGAAGTCGGAGAAAGGGATAAAGAGAATGTAGCTTTTGGAGCACTCTCCTTCAACCGCGAACTTTATGGTTGAGATCCAGATCCTTTCATCGACTTTTTGCTCGCCCAATATCTCATTAAATAGCGTCTGGACAGTATCTAATCTTATGAGAGGCGGCCTCTCCATTATCTCAATATTCAAGAAACGAGAGAGGGCCCCTATGAAGGTGCCAGTTAGTATGTTTCCAGTCTCCCTTAGGGCTGATTCCTCCATACTCCCCAGCTCATCTACATCCGCCCCCATTAGAAATCTTAGGAGGCTAAACGAATCCTCCTCTTCCAAAAGCAGAAGTACGTACCCGGGCCTTTTTTCGTCGATCTGGACTATGATGCTGATCGAAGGTTGATGGACCTCTACGGCTTGGGTTACCTCCTCTATCGTGATCCAATGAGCACTCGGCACGTTGATGTACACTATTTTTCCGATCATTTTTGAGAGAGCGCCAGCGGCATTGCCGGCTCCTATAGTTGAGAGCTCCCTCAGGATGTCAGATGAGTCCGGTTTCTCCATGAGTGATAATAGTATAAGTTTGTTCTCCTTATTAATTTTTTCGCTACGAGAGGCTGTGGGACAGAATTCACGTAGCTAGCAAGAACAGGTTGTGCCATATGTCAATTGAGAACGACGCAGTATCTATGCGATCCGCTCTCCGCTGCCTCACGATCCAGCCAAATCTCCTCTTATCGGC
>Ga0209633_10002439_pt1 | contig 17953 bp, 17 predicted proteins | sample Cruoilmetagenom1_FD_187290 | JGI IMG/M metagenome (GOLD analysis project Ga0209633, IMG submission 187290) | Oil polluted marine microbial communities from Coal Oil Point, Santa Barbara, California, USA - Sample 1 (SPAdes) (version 2) | ecosystem: Environmental > Aquatic > Marine > Oil seeps ... | reverse complement strand
CAGAGGGGCGGTTAAAAACGCACAGCCCGAGGCATCAGACTGGCAGTTTCTTACCGGTGATGCCGAAAACGTTATAAGGCTGACCGATTCTGTGGGCTTTAGATACTTTAAAGACGGGGATGAGTACGCCCATGGCTCTGCTCTGATTTTTATTACTCCTGAGGGAAAAGTCACGAGATATCTCCACGGTATACAACATGAACCATCTGATTTCAGGTTATCTCTTCTTGAGGCATCAAGGGGGGAGATCGGCTCATCTAAAATAATGAATCAAGTACTTCTTTTTTGCTATGGTTTTGACCCAATTGGAAAAAGATATGCACTAAAAGCGCTCAATATTGTTAAAGCAAGCGGGGTTGTCACGTTACTGCTGTTATGCGGAACATTGACATATTTCTGGAGAAGAGAGAATAAGGACCCCCAATAGGAATGGAGGTTTAAAGGATATCATATGACTTGGATTCCCGAAGTTGCATCGAATCTGGCTGGTAAAGTGGACGGGGTGCTGTGGCTTATTACTATAATGTCTGTCGTTTTCTTTGTGCTCATAACTGTGTTACTCGTTTATTTTTCTATAAAATATAGACGACGCTCAGAGAACGACGAAACCCCATACATCACAGGCAGTGAGCCTTTAGAAATAATTTGGACCGTAATCCCATCGATTCTGCTGATTGTACTATTCGTACATGCCTTTGTTGTATATAAGGATATGAGAACCCCGCCTGAGGACGCGGTTGATATTAATGTGGTCGGGAAGCAGTGGCTTTGGCAATTTGATTACTATAACGGTAAGAAAACGTTAAATGAGCTTTATCTAGAGTTGAATATTCCGGTAAGAATGGTAATGAGAGCCGATGATGTGCTGCACAGCTTTTTCGTGCCGCAGTTCCGTGTAAAACAGGATCTCATTCCCGGGCGCTATACGCAGCTCTGGTTTACTCCTACCAAGGTAGGCACATTCGACTTGTTCTGTGCTGAGTACTGCGGTACGGGACATTCGAAAATGCTTGCAAAAGTGGTTGTGTTGAGCCCCGAAGCTTATGATATCTGGGAGAACGGAACCCAGGTAGAAGAGGGTCCTGCAGTTGCCGGATTGGTCCCTGCCGAGCTTGGGGAAAAGTTATATAAGGAAAAGGGCTGTAACGCATGTCACAGCGTGGACGGCTCGGTAGTTTTAGGCCCGACTTTTAAAGGCCTCATAGGCCGGAAGGGAGAATGTACAGACGGCAGTACCTATACTGCAGACGAGAATTATATAAGACAGTCTATACTTGAGCCGCAGGCTCAGATCGTAAAGGGTTTTCAGCCCGTGATGCCGTCTTTTAAAGGTATACTAAGCGAAGATGATATTTCTGCGCTCATTGCATATATGAAAACACTTAACTGAAGTTTTTAATCTTTAAGGAGGCGTAATAATGGCAAATAATACTATTGCCGAACATGTGTATGTACCGTTTTTAGAAGAGAAAAAGGGGCTGCTTTCCTGGCTTGTAACTACTGATCATAAAAAAATCGGAATCCTTTATCTAATCTCGATTTCTATATTCTTCACGCTTGGCGGTATTATTGCGCTGCTCATGAGGTTTGAGCTCCTTACGCCTGTCGCGGACTTTGTCGATCCCCACACTTACAATGTGCTCTTTACTCTGCATGGGTCTATGATGGTTTTTTTCTTCATTGTTCCGGGTCTTGCGGCGAGCTTCGGGAACTTTCTTATACCCCTTATGATAGGCGCGCCCGATGTGGCGTTTCCCAAGCTAAATATAGGAAGTTGGTGGATATATCTTATTGGTACCGTAATCGTGCTGATTGCGCTTCTCCAACCCGCGGATACCGGCTGGACGTTCTATACACCGTATAGTGCTACGACCGATGCGGACGTAGTGCTTATAACTTTCGGAGTGTTCGTGCTGGGATTCTCCTCTATTCTGACCGGGTTGAATTTCATCGTGACTATTCATAAGATGAGGGCGCCCGGAATGACCTGGCACAGACTGCCGCTTTTCATATGGGCGTCATACGCAACAGCCATACTTCAGCTTCTTGCGACCCCTGTAGTGGGTATTACGCTCTTACTGCTTATTGCTGAGAGGACGCTCGGAGTAGGATTCTTCGATCCGGATAAAGGCGGCGACCCAGTACTATTTCAGAACTTTTTCTGGTTCTACTCGCACCCGGCAGTATACATCATGATTATTCCTGCAATGGGTGTTATTTCAGAGATCATTCCGGTCTTCGCCAGAAAGCCTATATTCGGATATAAGGCAATAGCCTATTCGAGTCTGGGTATTGCGTTCATAAGCTTTTTAGTATGGGCGCACCATATGTTTACAGCAGGGATTTCCGAGGTTGCTGCTACAATATTCTCATTCCTCACTTTCCTGGTCGCCATACCTACGGCAATAAAAGTTTTCAACTGGACTGCTACTCTATATAAAGGCTCTATACAGCTTCACTCTGCAATGCTTTACGCTCTGGGTTTTCTTTTCCTATTCGCCATCGGCGGACTCACGGGTATTTTCCTGGGTGCGTTAGCTTCGGACATTCACCTTCACGACACATACTTTGTAGTGGCTCACATGCACTATGTTATGGTCGGCGGCACAGTTATGGGCTTTCTCGGTGCGCTCCATTTCTGGTACCCCAAGTGGTTCGGCAAGATGTTTAATGAGACAGTTGCCAAGATTGCCTGGTTCCTAATCTTCATAGGGTTCAACGTTACGTTTTTCCCCCAGTTTTTCTTGGGTGTTCAGGGTATGCCCAGACGCTACGCCACGTATCCAGAGGAATTTGAATCGCTTATGGCTCTATCGACCTACGGGTCATGGATACTAGCTGTGGGGTTACTGCTCATGACGATTAATCTTATTTCCGGGCTCTTTTCAAAGGAAAAAGCGCCTCAGAACCCCTACGGGTCGCTTTCACTTGAGTGGCAGGTGCCTTCACCGCCGCCTCATGAGAATTTCGAGGAGATTCCTCACGTTACGGACTGGACTTATGGCTACGGAAAAAAGAGTTAAGAGTTTGTGATATTGAATAATTTGCAATGAAAATAGCATAAGCACATAAACAAAGAAGCATAGAATTATTAGGAGATAATAAAAAATGGAACAGGCTAGTATGGATCATACCCACGGGCATGAGATGGACCCACGCGAGGCTTACGGCATATCCAAGTTTGGTATGTGGCTCTTTTTAGGCACCGAGGTAATGCTATTTGGTGGTCTATTCGCAGCATACGCGATTTTCAGAGCCAAGTATCCGGAAATGTTTTTAGAGGAGCATAAGCTGTTAAACCGTGAGATGGGCGCCGTAAACACATGCGTACTTATTTTCAGCAGTATGACAATGGCTGTCGGTGTTACCGCAATCCAAAGGGGCAAGCGGAAGCTTACCTCTCTTATGCTGCTAATTACGATCTTGTGCGGCCTTGCATTCGCTGTGGTCAAGTATTTTGAGTACAGTGCTAAGTTCTCACACCATATTTATCCCGACACCAGCATATTCTTCTCTCTCTACTTTATGCTGACCGGCCTTCATATGCTTCACGTGTTTATAGGTATCGCTATTCTTTCAACAGTGCTCGTCCTGACTATGAAGGGCAAATTCAATCAAGAATACAGCACCCCGGTAGAGCTCGGCGGGCTTTACTGGCACTTAGTGGATTTAATTTGGATTTATCTATTCCCGCTTCTTTATTTAATAGGCTAAGGAGGTATCAACATACAATGTCATCACATTCAAGCAGCGAAGAACACCACATAACAAGTTATAAAACATACATATTAATATGGATTCTGCTAATGATACTAACGGCTATTACCGTATACGTATCATACGTAGACGTAGGTATATTCAATATTGTCATAGCGATGAGTGTTGCCTCCGTCAAGGCAGCTGTGGTCGCGCTCTTCTTTATGCACCTGAAATTTGAAGACAGTATAACCTGGGGATTTGCTCTTTTCCCCTTAGCTCTATTGGCCTTACTGATAGGTATGACTATACTCGATACGTTTACCAGATTGTTTCCTATCTGAGCGGTTTTAAATTATATGATTGCCAAGATAGCCCTTACTCTTCTGTTTTTACTCTTAATATGGGGGAACCTGGTAGCAGGCCTTAAGGCAGGGCTTGCATGTCCCGACTGGCCGCTTTGCCACGGCAGAGTGCTTCCACCCTTCAGATGGGATATCTATATGGAATTCATGCACCGGGTAATCGGCGGTGTCACATCCGTATTTATTGTCATACTCGCTTACCAGCGCGTTAGGAGTTATATCGGTGCGGTAAAAGCTGTCCCTGTTATAACGGTACTTCTTCTCATTTTTCAAATTATCCTTGGAGGTATAGTCGTACTCCTAGAGCTTCCGGTAGACCTTACTACATTCCATTTCGCAAACGCGATGGTCATATTCCTACTGGTACTTTACATGGTGTCCTTTGACGGGGTAGAGCAAAAAACTCTCTTCAGCATCGACGGTTACAAGGGTGTGTTTTTTCTCCTTGCCATGCTAGTTACATGCCAGGCGGTTCTGGGCGCTTATGTCCGCCATTCCGATGCCGGTCTTGCGTGCCCCGATTTCCCCACCTGTCTTGGCTACTGGGTGCCACCTGAATTGTCAGGCATCATACTGAACCATTTCGCTCACAGGGCTCTGGCTTATATCATAACCGCGATAGTGCTCCTGCTCTTGCTATTTTCTTATACACAAAAAGGGCTCCAAAAGTACCGGAATGAAATACTTGTGATACTGGGGCTTATAATCGTTCAAGTGCTCCTTGGCGTGCTTGTAGTAAGCTCAAAGCTTCACTTCCTGATCATAGCTCTCCATCTCCTGGTTGCGCTATTCATTTTAACCGCAGCGTTCTACACCTGGTTTCGGGGTATGCGGGAAAGTAGTGTATAATCTAAAATCTAGTCAACAGGTTCGTGTGAAATGAATACTATGGAACAAGCTCAAAGCGCTCCTGCAAAGATAGTGGTATCGACTATTCTACTTGCTAAGCCCGGGATTATTCTGAGCGTTGCTTTCACAGGGTTTGCAGGAATTATGCTTGCAAACCGCGGTATTCCCTCTCTTTCCTTATTAGTACTTGCTCTCGTATCTCTTCTACTCAGTGCAGCAGGCTCCGCAATTCTAAATAACGTACTCGATAAGCAGATCGATATCCTGATGAACAGGCTCAGCAAGCGGGTAGACGCTCTTGAGGCTGTTGGGGTGAAGACCGCGGTGGTCATAGCGTCGGTGTTTATAGTCATCTCTATGTTCATTTCGTTTTATTACTTAAATGTTGTAAACGCCCTATTAACCATCGCCGCGCTGCTTAGCTATACCCTTTTGTATACGCTCTATTTAAAAAGAAGCTCTCCCTACGGCACTATACTTGGCGGGCTTCCCGGAGCGCTTCCGGTTTTAATAGGCTACTCAGCCGTGCAACCCGCAATAGGTGCAGATGGCTATATATTGTTTATATTCATGATGCTCTGGCAGCCGCCCCATTTCTGGGCCCTTGCTCAGAAATACAAGCTCGACTACAAAAAGGCCGGAGTGCCAGTAATGCCCGTAGCACTCGGTACGAAGTTCACAAACGTCATGATTCTTCTTTATTCGATTTCCCTACTTCCTCTCAGCCTGTCGCTTTGGTTTTTGGGTTACGCCAGCATATTCTTTGCGATTTTCGCTGTAATCTCAGGTGTCTATTTTGACTATGTGATAATTTGGAGCACTATAAATAACAAGGGGTACGGTAGGGCGTTTGGGGTATCTATCATCTATATGCTCGTAATCATGGCAACCTTAATAGTAGATATGGTATTTCACTCATCACAAACGGGTCTGCTTAGTATCTTAGATAAGTGATAATTTCCACCACCCGCGCTCTATTGCCTTAGCTTTCTAAAATCTCTTTTAGTCTGTAAAATGGTTCTTTAAGCGTTCGAATAGATTCCACCCAGAATTCAGGTGACTCAAGGTCCTGCCCGATACTCCGTCTTGCTACGTTCTCTGCTGTGTCAGAGCCTGTGAGCCTGAGAAACTCCTCATATTTTGGAAGGAAGTCAGGGCCTTCCTTTTTGAACATTGAGAACAGCCCACGGCTAAGTAAATAGCCAAATGTATACGGGAAGTTATAGAACGTTACCCCAGTGATATAGAAATGAAGCTTAGAGGCCCAGAAATAAGGATCTTCCCCTCCCTCTTCGAGCACATCCCCGAAGATACGCCTCTGGGTCTCAGCCATAAGCTCTTTTAGACGGCTGACGCTCACTTCCCCTTTTTGGCGCTCCTCGTAAAACGCTTTTTCAAACTCAAAACGCACCGGTATATCCATCAAGTAAATCGCACCGTGATTTATTTCTGTGTCGAGCATGAGAGCTTTCTCGGAGCCCTCTACAGAAGGGTCTTCTAATACCCCTTCAGCAAGTATCATCTCCCCGAACGTAGATGCAGACTCGGCAAGCGTCATGGGGTAGTAGTGGGCGTAGGTACGTATATCCCGCATTACATGGCTGTGAAAAGCGTGTCCTGCTTCATGCGCGAGGGTAAGAACGTCCCCTATCGTATCGTTGTAAGTCATAAAAATTCTGGACTCTTTAGTTAACAGTGACCCTGTGCAAAATCCCCCGGGGCGTTTACCCTCGCGGGGCGTATAGTCAATCCAGTTCTTTGTGAAAGCCCCGTTCACAAATTTCCCAAGCTCTGGGTAGGCAGTAGTGAAAGAGTCTCCAACGAGCTTTTTCGCATCATTCCACTCAAGTTTCTTCGGGTTTTCAAGCTCAAGGGGCGCGCCTAAATCAAACCAGGCGATCTTGTCCCTCTTCATGGTTTTTGCTTTGTAGCTGAGTATCTCGCGGGGAAGATCGATCTCCTGGTTTATTGCCTCGAACATCGAATCCAGAGTTTTTTTGCTAATAGATGACTGAAATAGAGCCACTTCAAGAAAATGGTCTATCCCCCTGTGGCGGTTAAGAGTAAGACGAGTGCCCGCAATGGCATTTAGAGCACTTGCCGCGACGTCTTCAATACCCTGCCAGGCTCTGTTACCCCCTTCAAAAGCAGCCTTTCGTGTATCTCTATCCGGCGTTTCCATGAGCGAGCGTCTCTGAGACATAGGGAGTTTTTTGACGTTTCCGTCGGGATATTCCATATCGAATTCGAGCTTACTCGATACAGTATCGTACAGACGGCCCCATGCGCCTATTCCGTCCACACCAAGGTCCGCGGCGAGTATCTCCTCTTCAGGTTTCATTTTCTTTTGAGCTTCTTCACGAACACGGCCCAGATAATACGCAGCCGTTTCAAGCGAGCTCAGGTTAGTAAAATTTGAGAATGCCTCGTCCGACGCGGCCTTAATTGATCTTAGAAGCTCAACGCTTAATTTTGAATATTCAGCCCCAAGCGCTGCCATCTCGGCCTCTTCTTTAAGAAAATCCTCATTAAGGCTGTCCGCTGAAGCCAGGCACCCTATGTAAGATCTCAGATGAGAATAACGAGCGGCTATATCCTCATTTTTAATAAATATCTTTTCCCAATCCTCCTGATTTTCATTGTCCAGATGGGAAAGAGAAGCCGCTTTGTCTTTCATCGTTTGAATATCTTTTTTTAACTTTGCCTTAAACTCCTTCATCTCCGGGCCACCGTATTCCGGAAAGTAGCTCGTAAGGTCCCAGTTCATATTGCTCGTGTTTTTAATTGCCGACATAATGCCTCCTGATTTATTACTCTTTTAATTGAAATGAATCTGTATTTTAGACGGAAACTTAAGTTGGTTTCGGTCATCTAACTTTTTATGAGAATATATTCTACATTACTACTAGTTTTTTGCCTGTTATTTTTTGCAACGCTATCCTACGCCCAGTATAACGGTTTTGATGTCTCCGGCGGGCTAATTCCTGAGAATGAAATTTTCTCCGGAGGTCCACCGCGGGACGGCATACCCGCCATTAATAACCCCAGGTTCGAGCCTGCGGACAAAGCCACTTGGCTAAGGGACGGCGACCTTGTGACGGGTGTCAGTATAGGCGGTGTGGAGAGGGCATATCCCCTGAGGATACTCGTATGGCACGAGGCGGTAAACGATAATGTGGGCGGAAAGCCTGTGCTCATCTCATACTGCCCGCTATGCGGCTCGACTATGGTATTTGACAGGAATATCGGAGGGAAAGTCTACACGTATGGTATCTCGGGTTTGCTTCATCAGTCAGACGTCCTTTTCTACGACCGGCAGACAGAGAGCCTATGGTCGCAGCTCCATATGAAAGCTGTGACCGGGCCTATGACAGGTACTAAGTTTGATATTCTTCCCTCGACCCTCGCCACATGGAAGGAGTGGAAAAGCGAGCATCCCAACACGGTTGTCCTTTCCAGAAACACGGGTTATCGTCGTGATTATGACAACATGCCCTACGGCGGATACGAAGGCTCAAGCACGATAATGTTCCCGGTTAGAAACACGAGCAACAGGTTTCATCCAAAGGAAAAAGTTCTTGTCGTTCTTTCTGGTGATGAAGCAAAAGCTTATCCTTTTTCCGAGCTCAAGAAGACCAGTACCCCGTTTAATGACAAATTGGGCGGACAGGACATAGTTGTAAGGTTTAGTGACGGAGACTTTGTAACTGCGACCGACAAGAGTGGTAAGCCTGTTGAATCCTTCATCTCTTACTGGTTTGCCTGGTATACGTTCAGACCAGATACGCTTGTTTTCAAGGCCGGAGGAAGCTCCGGATCAGATTAGTAGCTAAGACGTAGCATTCTCTCTCACAATCATTTATTTTAGATACCGATATGATGACACTATTTCTTAAAAACTTCTTTAGAAAAGAGACGGTATGGAGGGCTATAAGGGTTGCAGTAATTGTAGCGCCGATCCTGATAATAATTAATCATCACGACAACCTCCTGGCGCTCAATATAACTCCGGATCTCTTAATGAAAAGTACGCTCACGTTCTTCGTGCCTTACTGCGTCTCGGCCTATTCCTCCGCAATGGCATATACGTCTGAGCAATTGAGACTGAAGGGTTCTACGGAGTAGTATATTTAGTTATACAGATGTAGTGTTCCCTTTTGTCAAACTGCCTTTAAGTTTGCGTTATTAAGCAAGTAATACTTTATAGCTATTCTAATTACCTTCAGTATTTCGGTTTTATCCCAATATTTCTTCTACTTTCTCACGAAAAAAATATGCCGGGGTGTCTGGAATATTTGCATGGGCGGGGGGTACCTGCATACCTACACCCCCCGGGGGTGCTGAACAGGGGGTACCCCTACGTACGCTATAAGTATCATCTGTGAACGGATGGGACGGATTTTCTCGAAATGATTGTGGTTGTTCTTAAATTTGTGTAGAATAGATTAAAAATAACAGGGAGTTACGAAGGAGATTGGAAGATGAAAAATAAAACACTATTTTCAGTTTTAATCACTTTATGCTTTATTCTTGTTACTCCGCTTCTATCACAAGCCCAGGATGAAACCGTAAGTGCTGAAGCTATACCTTTTCCGAACGGTGCTAGAGAAATTCCAGCTCTAACCGTACCGAATACCGTAATTACATTTGATGGTTTACCAACTGGCCCAACATCAGTTCAGGCCATTAACAATGCTTTCCCCGAATCAACATTAACAAAGATTACTATTGAACCTGTTGCGGGGACCGACATATGGGATTCTTTCAATCCGCAAGGGAAAGCTTTATCTCCGAATCCCGACGGTTCGGGCGGACTTTATTTAGTAGATCCCGACCAGGTCTTTGGGAATTCAAGGTCGTACACGTTTTACCTAGACAAGCCCACTAACGAATTCGGTTTAAAAATAGGAGACCAGAATGCAAACTTTCTATTTGAGTTTTATTTAGGAGATTCATTAGTTGCTTTTATCACAATAGGTAATACAGATAATCTCCAGACAAGGTTCTTTCAGACAAGAAAACCGTTCAATCGTGTCGAAATGAGTACCGGCCCAATTGCAGGGTGGGTATTACCGGAATTACATCTTGCAACGGGCAATCCTTCCAGACCCATCCCCACCCTTTCTGAATGGGGTTTGATAGCAATGGCTGGAATCTTAGGCTTGGTCGGATTTATAGCAATTCGGAAAAGGTATACAACAGCTTAACTTTAGTCGTCATATTTTTCCCTTTAGAAAACGCTCAGTTAAACCTAATCATTTGGCTGAGCGTTTTTTGTTAATTCACGCGGATGAGACGGATTTTTGACAGGCTTACTTACCCTGGTTTTGTCTGGGCAATGTAACATCTCCTGCAGCCGTTCCAGTATGGTTACCATTTCTGCAACAATAATGGTGGTCATTGATAAATGACCCCGATAGGCTTTGTTCATCCCCAGTCAACGACCAACTATACGTATCATCAGGACCCTTTAAACCTCCTTCTGTACTTACAGACCCATTTACTTTTTCAACATTGAGACTGTAGATACTTTGGAAATTATCAGTAAATCCTGAGTAGCAACCGTCTCCAGGTGTTCCAAATACTCTAGTAAGGTTTTGTACAACTTGAGCTACACTACCAAAGATCGTGATGGTGGCATCTCCAGTTATGTTCAGTGTGCTTGCACAGAAAGGCTTGCTTTGGAATACTGTGCCAGTGGCAGATACTTGACCAGAATACGTCATTGCGACATCTTCGACCTGGGGGAAGGAATAAATACAGCTATCCCCGTTACCCTCGGCATATACAATTTCTTTGATATCTCCTGCCTTACAGGTTGCCAGGTCAACCATCTGCATGAAACCACTGTTTGCCGTTGTTGGCGGAATAAATATTTCTCCCCTTTTTTCGCCTTCCGCATTCATTACGAGGGTTATGATTTTTCTGTGAGGGTTGATGCCGATCTCTGTGCCAGCACACTTCCCGTCCTTAAGGGTGTCACGGTCCTTAATGAGTCCTGTTAGCACGGCCACTTTTTTCTTTGGTGTAGCATCTTTAACCCAAATAGGGTTTTGAGCATTCTGTAATAAAACGCACGTGTCCTCTTGTTCTGTTGGCTGCGCGGGGACAGTCGCTTTGTATTGGGTGCACGATGAAAGTATGAATAATGAAATTAAGAAAACACATAAGATGCCAAGAGAAATATTGGCTCGATTTTTAGAGAGTATGGCTCTCACAGTGAGTCCCCCTTTAGACTTTATTTCTCGTATCCGCCTTCTCTGGTTTTGGTGAATATTGGTATTGATTATATCAATACTACAGAGAGAAGAATATTGCAATAGGGAAAATTAAAATCCATTGACTTATCTTAAGGATTTATGTTGCTAATGAAATAAGGGGATGAAGGATGGGGGTGGTATATAGGTTTGTATGTAATGATTAGGTCTCCGGCATCTCATTTAAGTGCCAGTCGTATTTCAGGTAACCGAGCTTGATATCGTTTTTCTTGATGTACTCTTTCTTACTCTCTGAAACAAGGTAGTCCAGAATAAAATTGAGCACGGAATTATTCTTTAGGCTCTTATTCTTAAATTTGGCTCCGTCTCCGTAATTTTTAATAAAATCATCCCCGAACCATTTAAATATCTTTGAGATCTTAACTCTGCCGTCTTTCTCGTCAATGGAGACTCCCTTGTCAGGATTGTTCACGAACCTGACGGACGCTACCGCCAACTGCTCCTCTATCTTTTCACCCGTATAGGCTTCGCTGCTAAGATCAGGGCACGATACCGACGCGCAAACAATTGCTGTATGTATCCTCGGCTCGTTAAACTCCTTTCTCAGTATTTCGTGCTCAATCTCATCCAGCGTAACCGTTCTGCCTACTGCCCGGAACTGGAGCTTTTTCCATACCCCTTTTATCTGCAGTATGCTGTTTGAAGGTGCGTAGAATATACCGACTAAACTGAAGCTTCTCTTAATTGGATAATGGTCGATAATTGCCTTAATCGTAAAGATGTTGTAGGCGTTTATCCAGAATGCGAGCTTCTCATGCTCAGACCATGAATCGAACTCCACAGGGTCAACCGAGCCCATAGATTTTAGCAAGACTTCTAATTCTCCCCTCGATTCAATAAACCCTTGGTAATTTACTCTACCTTTACTAACATATTTTTGGAGAAGTGAATTGTAAATTTCATAGGATTGGTCAAAGTCTGTGTTATCAGCTTTTTCGACTCCATAGGATATTATGGTAAATGAATTCGAAGGGCCTTTAATTAGAAGCACAAACAGTAGTATTGATATTGTGGTTAGGACTGCAAGCTTAAACGGTGCGTGTATTTTTTTTATCATTTTCGAACCTTCTGATAACCCGTAAGTAATTTTTCTGCTTTGTTTATACATACGTAAATTTTGATTGGCCGGATCCTTCAAAAGATTCATTCTGACAATAAAACGGCTCTAGAATGCTTCGTCGAGCCTTTGGACCTGCTCATTTGTAAGCCTCCACCCCGAAGCCCCGCAGTTCTCTACGGTGCGTTTGACGCTGTTTGATTTAGGTATAGCTATTACATTGCTTCTGACTGTGCACCAGTTAAGGGCGATCTGCCCGAGTGTCTTATTAGTCTCTTCGGCAATATCCCTTAGTACAGCCATCTTCCCTTTGCTCCCCATTGTGGGCATTGTCGTGAGGTTCCCGTCGTCAAGCGGCGTATAGGCAAGCACTGTCATACCCTGATCCTCACAGTACGGCAGCAGGTCTTCTTCTATCGATCTATCGTTCAGGTTGTATCTAATTTGGTTCGATACAATTTTGTGGTTACCCAGATAAGCCTGTGCCTCCTCTGTCTCATCTATATCGAAGTTGCTTACCCCGATGAACCTAACGAGTCCCCTGTCGGCGAGCTTTCCCATCGCCTCCATCGTTCCCTTTATCGGATATGATGGGTTAGGCCAGTGGACCTGGTATAAGTCTATATAATCGGTGCCGAGCTCATATAAACTCTGCTCGCACGAGCGCAGTACTTCGTCATGAGCCAGGTGTCTTCCCGAGACTTTCGTCGCTATAAACACTTTTTCTCGTATACCTTTGATCGCCTCTCCTACAACATCTTCCGTATAGTAGCCCTCAGCCGTGTCGATCAGTGTGGCGCCAAGCTCAATACCCTTTTTCAGAGGTTCAACCCCTCCCTTGTACCTCCAGGTGCCAAGCCCAATCTCAGATATCATTACTCCGGTGTTACCGAGTTCCTTTAACTCCATTTTGTTTTACTCCAACCTATACAGGCTGCTATATATCAATCTTAACACTTTCTCTCTCCGGTATTAATAGTAGTTGCTTCCCCCGGGTAATATCGTTTATTATTAACCATTCATTTTCCAATTGGAGGGAAACACGATGGATAAGTCTAATATTTTAAGACTCAATCTAATTTTGCTGGCTCTGCTAGTAGTTTTGCCACTTAAATCCGCCTATTCAGCGGATGTCGAGGGTAGCTCCGATCATCCCATGGTGTCCAGATACCCAGGCACAGAGATTATCGACTATGACTTCAGGGAGTTTGACGAGTACAATATTCTTACCGGAAAAGTAGTGCATGCCCCGAGTGAGCCCGGCAATTCAAAAGCTGAGTCGAGTGAGAAGCTCGAAGGAAAGGTCACTATGATCGCCTACTACCTTCCTGAAGACCGCTCTACGCTAGAAGTATTCAGGAACTATGAAGACGCGCTTAAAGCAGAGGGTTTTGAAATCCTCTACACCTGCAGCAATAAAGAATGCGGCGGGAGACCCTTTAACCACAAAGTGGTCGAGTACAAAAACGGTTTTGGCGATAACTATTACGAGCAGCGCTTCCTGGCAGCTAAGCTCATAAGGGATGAAGGCGATGTATACGTTTCTCTTTATACCGTTAAGAACACCACAGGCGGCGGTCCCGACAGGAACCATATTTACACTCAAGTAGATGTAATCGAGATTGCGCCTATGGACGAGGGGCTCGTTAGTGTCGATGCCGACGCTATGGCAGAGGAGATTTTCGAGACCGGAAGTATCTCGATCTACGGTATTCTCTTTGACTTTGATAAGGCGGATATAAAACCCGAGTCGGCAGCGACAATAAAGGAGATCGCGACACTTTTGAATGACAACCCGGACCTTAAACTCTTTATCGTGGGTCACACAGATAACAAAGGCAGCATTGACTATAATACGAATTTATCAGAGAAACGTGCTCAGGCCGTTGTAGGGGTTCTGGTAAACGAGCACGGCATAGACTCCGCAAGAGTTACCCCCAAAGGTCTCGGTTTTCTGGCCCCCGTAGTCTCCAACAGTACGGAAGAGGGTCGTTCCAAAAACAGGCGCGTCGAGCTAGTGGAATATTAATATAGCTGAGACGATCCTAAAAAAACGGGTGATAAATAAACCTTCTTCGTAAAATGAATCAGGAGCTAACACAAATAATTGGCTCACTTACCGTTGAATAAAAAGATGGAGGAATCCTGATATGAAGATAACAATTACAGCATTAGCAGCATTTTTTCTTCTTTTCTGTACAGTGGGTAATTCATTTGCTTATAGACCGCTAACTGCTGCAACAATCAAAAATAACACAGGAATTACTTTAACTGTCTGGACAGAGTATTATGCGGATTACACGGATAAGAAAATGATAACTAAGGAGATTGAAATATCCCCCGGGGGATATCATGAATTTGGTGTGCCCGTAGGAATAATAACTTTCCATGCAGAAGCCAGAGGATACAAAAATCCTAGAACAGGTAAATATTATAAGACGAAAAAATCTTTTCAGAGAAATAATCCCGGTGTTAACCAGGAACCGGACTCTATATATTGGGGTGTAACATATGAGGCTTTAAATATGGATCCCTCTATCCGTGATCCAAAGGTTAAGAGCTTCTCCGGCATGTGGGAATGTGGAAAAGCAATACTCAACATCAGGCAAAATGGGAGCAATCTTGAAGGACACATCTCCGGTAATGCCACTGACCATATTTGGATAAAAAATAAAGGCGGGGGTAAAATAAGCGGAGACGTCAAAGGTAAATATAAGGCTGATATATATATAGAGTTTCCTGATGGTTACTATATGGCAGGCAAGAACTTTACACTTAGAAAAGACGGGGATTACATGTCGGGATTAGACCCGATATTCACACCTGCCAAGAAATATTCGAGCGGTGGAGCGGTTGTCTTAAGGTGCAACAGGATGTAGTAGTGAAGGCAAAACTGTCTAGCCTTCGACAGCCCTGCCATTGTCCAGCGAGTAAGCTCAGATTGGTCTGGTAATGTCTTGTTTACTGGGTAAAATCTTTAATACGGGGTGTAGCTCAGATTGGCTAGAGCGTTGCGTTCGGGACGCAGAGGCCGCCGGTTCAAGTCCGGCCACCCCGACCATTATTAAAGGACTACCTCTTCTCATATTCCTTTAAATCCCTATAGCAGCGGTCCATGCATTTCTTTTTTTTTCTACAGGGTCCGGTCTTCCCCAAAACGCGTTTATAATAATTAACCTATCTAAGGATATACTACTGAGGCATCAGCTGAAATGTGTGGGTGCATGAACCTCCGGATCCGATACAAACAAGCGAAATAGTATTGTTCTGTCCGCATGTTATCGTACATTGGTGTCCGGGCGCTCCCAATATAATAAGCCCTCCGTCCCTGATTGATTGAAATACATCGGGGTTTTCAGTCTTGGCAAATGTAACATTCCCCCCGTTTTCACCAAAGTTCATCAGAAGTAAATTGTTTTCGCTTGAGACGTCAAGCGTAAAGCCCTCAATCCCGCAGGAACCGGACACAGACTGATAAAATCCTTCCTGTTTTACAGGTTCAGGAGATGGCCCTGGGGTCGGCTCGGGTGTAGGCATAGGGGTCGCCGCCGGTGTAGGCTCAGGTGTGGGTTCCGGTGTAGGGGGAGGGGGCATACCGGGTGGTGAGTCGATTGTACAGCACTCCACAAGAATTAGGTCTACAAGTGCTTTTCTTCTTTTCTTCAGAAATGTATAGGGGAACGTAAGCCCGCCTGCCTCGGACTCGGTTAATTTGTGCAATTCATTGAATTTATTTTTTGTTCCCGGATCATGGACTATTAAACTCTTATTGCTGGCCCCTTTATCTACGTAGCCCGCGAGCGTTACTGCGTGACCGAGACCCGAAGGGCTGTCCGTATCTTCGTCTAACATAACCAATATTAACTCGACGTCACACCCCTGCATCATAAAATTCTTTATGTCCTGAAACTTAAATTCACCTTTGGCTCTCGAAAGCAATTGGTTCGTTATAGGAAGAGCGAACATGGTTGTTATCTTCTCTTTACCCTGAAGTATAAAATTGTTGTCGACTCCCCCGAACTGGTTATCCGATCTTGTTTTTGTAGCGCCCGGTATAGTTTTGTAAATTTCAATCAGCTCAGCAGCCAGGGATTCGACAGCGATGTTGTCTGTGAGATCGAGTTGAAGCGTCTCAGATGGGTTCTCCGGGTTTGTTAAAACAAACTTATCCCCAAACCCGCATTTTCGTCCGAGCCACGAGAGTGAGTTCGCTATAGAGTTGCCGACGCAATGGTTAAACTGCTGATTTGAGTCGGGAAGCCCTCTCCTTATAAATATTTCCCCCACCTTGTCGGGCCCTGTGCCTATATCATCTTTCGGGGTGCCTATCTTTTTCCTGTCCTGAGCCTCTGCCTTTGATGCGATTAAGCCAAAGCCCACAGCTCCCTCTACAGGGTCAACCAGGTTTTCGACGTCCTCGGTTCCTATAACTACAGGACCTACAAAGCTCATAGCATCATCAGGCACCGTTCCGTCCCAGGGGTCCGGGACATCCGATCCTCCGGCTGTAATTATTACCTCTATCATGTCTCCGGGCATGATGTCCGGATCCACTAATTCAAATTCAGTGGTGTATTCGGTATCAGTAATCGGCAGGAGGCTATTTTGTATTATCCACTCTTCCTGCTCTCCTCCCCCGGCATCATAGCTTGCGATTATACCGTCACCGTTGAAGTCAATACCCGCGTTTACTATTAGTCCCTCAAGCACACTTCTGAAAAAGGGAATAGTAATGGATGCTATTTTCGATTCCTCGCCCTCAAACGTGGTTCTGGATACCTGAGGCTGTCCAATTATAGCACTGCCCGAACCGCTGTCGCACCCGCCGTATGTGCCAAGAGCGATTATAATTACTGACACAGATAGAATTATTAACTTTTTCATGCTCACCGCCTCCGCCATTAAGCACTAAGTATCTTATACTAACAGAGATTGTGATAATCATGCAAATATTGCTGTAATAAAATAGGCACAGGGTTAAATTATACTATCCTCTTATATAAATAGGGTTTGTTTTGGATACTTATTTGGAAACAGTTGGCTGAGCGAAAATCCCTGAATCTATCCTAGCTCTTTTCACATTCCTTTAAATCCCGGTAGCACCGGTCCATACACTTCTTTTTTTCCACAGGATCGGGACTCGTGCAAATCTCGGTCAGGCAGATCTCATACGCCCTGTCGCAATATAGCTTCGAATCGTTTTGAATCTGTATAAACTCAGATCCCGGTTGCGCAAGATAAAAATTCGATACGATCAATATAGTTGTAAGTAAAGACATACTTAAAGGGTATCACAGCTTGTTGTTGTTTTATAGATAGGGAGGAAGGAATCAAGGGGGAGTATGGTACTCCCCCCGATTATATTCAAAAACTCAAAACCTTATTTCTCGGCGTCGTCAGCCATTTCGCCGCCTTCTATTTCGCCTTCAGCGGTTTCTTCTGTAGCTGCTTCTGCACCTTCGTCATCGCCTGCGGCCTCATCTGTCATCTCGCCGCCAGCAGTTTCGCCTTCTTCAGCCATAACCGGCTGGCTCGTGATTATTGAAGCCCCGCCGAATGATACACCCATTACCAGCATGAGCGCGAACAAATAGGTTAGTAATCTCATAATGTAACCCTCCTGGATTGATTTGCCTGCCACCTATGGCCGGCATTTTAATTAGAGCAATTTCCGTACCAAGACACTGTTTATTTGCAATATGTAATAA
>Ga0209633_10002438_pt1 | contig 17955 bp, 13 predicted proteins | sample Cruoilmetagenom1_FD_187290 | JGI IMG/M metagenome (GOLD analysis project Ga0209633, IMG submission 187290) | Oil polluted marine microbial communities from Coal Oil Point, Santa Barbara, California, USA - Sample 1 (SPAdes) (version 2) | ecosystem: Environmental > Aquatic > Marine > Oil seeps ... | reverse complement strand
GTTATGGCCACGTTGAACAACATGATGCGGTGTATTCGGGAGGAGTATACGTAATGGTCGAGGCATGCTTTAAACACTAACACAATACTCTGGCAGGCTCAAGAAAATAAATCTGACCCCTTTTTTCAGGGAAAAGGGGTCAGATTTATTTGTTGATGTCAATAACCTGTGGCTCTGCTTTTAATATTCATAAAAACCACTCATTTCGCATGAGCGTCCTTGCTTCTGCTGTTAAGGGAATAAGATCGTTCTTATTGACAAGCTTCATGTCAAACTTCCGGTTCAGGGCCGCAAAGTGTTTCAATCCAAATCCAATTTTATTGAGATAGGAAAAAACGCCGATAGCTCCCGTGGGAAAATCATTTGCCTTTGTCCCATAGAGTGCCCGGAGATCCGGCAAGTCGCAGAAGAGCTCTTTAACAGTTGAGCCGTAGGGCTGGAAAGTCGGAGGTACTTTTCCTTTTTTTACCTGTTCCCCTATTGTTTTGCCAGTCATGGCTGCAGCCATGGTGGCTCGGCATAAGCCGATACCGAGCACATGTCCATCGCCATACGCTAATCCCTTGAATACCTGGTCTTCGGATGCAAAACCACCCGTCATGACGATAGCCGGCAAAGTTTCGCCTTCGTCTTTTAGTTGCGCACAGAGACGAACCACCGCATCCTCGAGACACACGGTTGGCAGGGACCATTCATTCATCATCTTGGAAGGGCTGTATCCGGAACCACCTCCGGCTCCATCAAAGGTTATCATGTCCACTTGCCCCTTACAGGCTATACGAAGTACCTGCTCTATGTTGTTCCTGTCATACCCGGCCATCTTGAAGTAGATATTTTTCGCACCCCATTCTCTCAATTTCTTGATATGGGCAAGCAACGACTCTTCAGTCCAAAGCGGTAGCCTGGCGTAGGTGTTGAAATTTGGGCAGATACCTTCCTCATACGCTTTTCGCACAGCCGGATCTACAGGATCGGGATATACAATATCTCCGAGTTCTTTCCTCTTCAGCGCAGATTCGATATCCTTGACCCGTTTGACCGGCTGTGTACCCTTTGCGGCCTGACCAAACTTGATCTCAATCGCTTCCGCGCCGTATTTTTGCAGGGCGATCTCGGGAACACCTTTCAGGTCGTCATCCACGTTGCACTGCAACACGATCTGGCCGAATCCCCGGTCGTATCTACGAAAGCAATCGAGAGCCTCTTCCAACAGCGGGAATTCTGTAACCTTGTCGTTTTTTATTTGCAGATTTAGATCGTTATTCCTTGCATCTTCACCAATCACACAGGTTACCCCGGCCATCGCCGCACCTGAGAAATAATCCCGCCAGTTGAGCTTGATTAAAGCCGGTAGTATAACGGGCAGAGCCAGCTCTACCGGATTTATAGTTCCGTAGGTTCGCTCGAGCTTCACATTGAAAATAGTTGCGTCTTCAGAAGTTGCCTCTGCCCCCGCAGCCCCAAATACCCGGCCGTTGATATTGAAGTGGGAAAAATCTATGGGATAATCCTTTTCGGAGGCAATTTGGTTGGTTCCGGTTGTCATTGGATAAACCGTCTGCGATCCCAGCACCGCTGCCTGTGCCAGTTCACAGGTACCTCCACATTTTTCGGTACAGAAAGAGCACATACCTGATTGCGGGGAAATAAATGCACTACGGTTTTCTGCAAAGGTAAATCCGGAACTCAAGGGTGGTGAATATGACATGGAGTCTCCTTGTATCGTTAAATGATTCCTGTAATGAACTTAAAATTGTTTTTCAGTCTTCTTAGTTTCAAATAAAGCTCTTTTCATCTCTTCCATTGAGGTCAGGACAGAAGATTCATACAAATCGGGATTATGAAACCCTTTTGAGTAATCGGTATGCCAAAAAGATACCACCGCCAGGGCACACTCCAGTGTATTCTCCAGATTGTCATATACCTTCCGGCCTACGTTAATAGAACCTTCATTGATATCTTTAAGATACTCAACTATGCTGTTTTTAAGCAACCGGAAATAACTCATCTGGTTCTTTGCTTTCTGTTGTCTTGCCACTATCTGATGACCTCCTCCCACAAATTCAGGCAAGCAAAAATTAGAGAATCCGGGCAAAATCATCCCATATAGGAGGAGAAATTTTGCCACGAAGAAATCAGACTTTACCAGATAAGCAGATCACCTTTGCTCTCAAACAAACTGAGACAGGGACCAAAGTTGGTGAAGTATGCCGGAAGACAGGCATATGGTATCGAGAACAAGCATCTTTTCCAAGAGGGTCTCCACTAGAAGAAGAAATTTTATGGATTGATAATTGTCACAAACGCGATAAAGAATTTCGGTGTTTCTGAAGAAAAACCTTGACATCAGGCCATTAAGTGGCTCAACCTACGAGTAGGTAACACACTAATTTAAAAGAAAAAATAGGATCCATTACGTATATAGCCTGATATGTTCAAAATTACTCACACCCAAAAAAACACCAGAAATGGAGCATTCTGGTTCTTTAAAAACAGAAATATTATTACCATCTATCAAGCGCAGCAAATAGAGCATTTGGAAGTCCCATATGCTCCCAGACCATCAATATAATCAGGAACAAGCCCTAATTTCGATTTTGAACAAAGTGCTTATTCTCGGACAACCTCCTGGAGGGAGAGGCCTGTTTACATTAAGTTGAAATAGCGCTGGGATGATTACCCCCTGATCTGTTGGGGCAGCTTGTGGTATGAAAAATTCTCTGGAAGAACTGGAAAAAATGAAGATAGGTTGCAGGGAACTGCAGAGAGAGGAGAGGATATTTTGGAAATATTTTGCTGGCCTTACAAAACAATTACGTATCACCTTAAAACGAAAGTAGAAGAGCAATACAATATCGGCAAAATTACTGAAATTGATTTAATTACCAAGGGGACGGTAAATGCCAGTTATTGTGTGCGGACAAGCATGAATTCAAAGGTGGGAAAATATGTTCTACGACAGTATCAACCAAAAAAAAATCTAAATGATATTGAGTTCGAACATGCAATTATTGATCACTTAGTGAAAAAAAAGTTTTCAGTCATTGGCCCTATTAAAAGAACAGTATCAGGGCAGACATATTTTGTGACATATAATGAAGCGGTTGAGAATAAGACACATGAAGTCTTCAATTCTATGTTTACTTTTCTTGATGGAGAGGACCTTTATTCATGGTGTAATCCTGGATGTTCACTTGATGAATTAGCCAGTTCTGCAAGAGCACTTGCAGAGTATCATATAAATATTTCTGATTTTAATTACGACAAGAAAACAATAAATGAATTGAGAATTAATTTATTGTTACCAACGCTAGTTGAAAAAATTGAGCATTACACAAATACAGCTGAACAAACTGAAATTGCTTTTTACCTGAAGGAGAATTTTAGCCTGCTAGCAGCAGAAATCAGCGATGTTTCCAGAGCATTTAATATCCTTAACCTGAGTCATTTCCCAGAGGTTGTTATCCATAGGGATTTTCATCCGGGTAATCTGCTCTACAAAAATGGTGCTGTAACCGGAATGTTTGATTTTGATTGGGCATCACCTGATATCAGAGCTTTTGATGTAGGGATGGCTCTCATGTATTTCTGTTCTGAATGGGAAAAGAATGAAAATGGTGCCATCCACCAAGATAAAATAGATATTTTTGTAAAAAGTTACCAGGAGACGCAGTTAAAATATTCCGAGAATGTAGTAGGACCATTAAATGAAATTGAACTCAATACGTTACAATTGATGATCCGGGGCGCGAACTTGTTCTTGCTTTACTGGGGAATTATAGATTTTTATACAAAAAGCTTAGACCCCGCAGAATATTTAGACTATTTGGAGCACAGTGTAAAAATGATAAAATGGATAAGGACAAATAACATCTCCTTCGATCAAAGTGGGAAGGAGGGATAATAAAAAACCGATCCCCAATGATAGATCACTGAGGATCGGTTTTTTACTTAAGGTTCTTGTTATAAGGATCTACTGACGACTTGCAGCCCCTTTCATCTGGTTTAACACTACGTCAACACTCAGAGAATCGCCGGAATTAAATTCCCATTACAGTTCATGCACATATATTCTGCCCGAATCCGTTATGTTTTTTGCCTCCTCTACAATTTGTCGATGATGGGTAAAGAGGATAACCTGGTTCCCGGTGCCCAGTTCAGCAAGGGCCTTGAGGGTAGCTACTGAGCGGCGGTCGTCGAAGTTGGTCAGTATGTCATCGACAATAAATGGCATTGGTTCACTGGTTTCAAGTCGAAATCTCAGGGTGGCAAGGCGCAGAGCCAGGTAGAGCTGGTCACGGGTGCCGTCACTCATGCCGTCAACTGTTACCCGGGTCTGGTCAGGCCGCACACCGATAAGAATGGGGTTGCCCTTATCATCTATATCGGTTTTAAGACTGGTGAAAGAGTTAATGGTCAATTTGGCAAAATAGTTGGAACCGATTTTCAGTACCGGGTCCTGGTGTTCTTCACGGTAGCGCTCAATTTCCTGCTGCAGGATTTTTGAGGCCAGCTTCAGTTGAGTATATCTCTCAGCAAGCCTCCTGATCTTTGCCAGCTCCTGTTCCATATTTTCTGCAATCTCAGCTCCCTTCGCACCGCCATCCATAGCCGCAAGCCTGGTAGTTTCCTCTCCAATCACCTGGGAAATTTTATTGATATCAGGATTTATCCTTTCATCAATATCGCGACGTAAGGATTGAGACAGGCCGGGCAATTCATCACCGTCGACTTTTGCTGCCTGGTTGGCCAGTTCTTCGATATCCATACCAAGCCCTATCTGGGCCAGAGATGCTTCGTTATCAGATATTTTCTCCTGCAGCTTCTGATATTCCGTGAATCTGCCAATTACTACCGGCAATTCATCCGGTTTTTGACATTGTGCAATCCGGAGGAGGTCTGCCATCTGCTTATTTGCGCTTTGCAGGGCATCCTCAGCTGCTGAAACATCTAACTGCAGTGAGTTATACTCTTCAGATAGCCGGTCATGAAGGGTACGGTTTTTTTGTGCCTCCCTGAGCATGGTCCGTAATTGCAGAATTGCCAGATCCAGAGGCAGTATCAACTTGTCAGGAGCTGTATTTTCAAGCAAAGCCCTGACATCTTTCTCAAGTTCAGTGGCATCACGGTCAATGCCGGTGATGCGTTTTTTGAGGTCATCGCTTTCTTTCAATGTGTTAAAACAGTTCTGCAGGATCTCTACAAGGTCGATAGCTTCAAAGGTAGATACTTCATCCACAAGTCCCAGGCCGGAAAGCGCTTTGTGCCACTGCTTCCTCCACTCGGCCAGGGCCTCCCCGGTTGTTTTGAAATCTTTGACAGCCTGATCAAAAGCATGTTGTGCTCTTTTATGTTTTTCCTTAATTGTTTCACGGGAAGCATTCAGGCCGGCAATTTTTTCAAGAACCGTTTCCCCGAGGACCAGTACCGAACCAAGGGTATCATCATCGGGTACCTTCTCTTCGCCAACTGTATTAAGTTCTTTAAGTACAGTTAACCTGAAAGCCTCTCTCCGTTTGGCCTGCCGGTCAATTTCATGCTCTTTTTTAAAGATACTACTCACTCTGTAACGGAGTTTGTCAATTTCAGCCAGCCAGTCACTCATTTCCTTTGGAGATAGTGGCGTTATTCCTGCAGGCTTCCAGATTTCAACCCATGCTGTATTAAGTTCTTCCCTTTGTCGGTCAATAGTCTGCTCATTTTTCTCATTTTCCTGCAGGATTTCTTCCAGTGTTTCCACCTGGGCACGAAGAGTCGCTATCAGGGCTACCCGTTCAGCTTCACGCCGCAATCGGTCGGCAATCAGATCCGCCCGGCTCACATACCCTTCATAGGCATCCGGCAGTGGTTGCTCAGCGTCAAAGTCTGCACTCTCTGCGGCCACATCTTCCCCTTCAAGCCATTGTTTGCGCAGGAGTTTCCAGCCCTGTTCTCTTTTTTCACGGGTCAGGGTCAGTTCTTCCTCTGAAGGAACATCACCGGCATACACCACTTTCCTTATTTCAGCCGTAGCAGTCTTCAGGCCCTTTTCAGCATTTTTCCAATCATTTTCCTGCTCACGCTTTTTGTCCAGAATATTACTGAAATCTATCTTGAACTGTTGCACCGTCTGAGATAGCGGTAGATGGAGAACCATTAATGCGGCAAGATCTCCTGAGTAGAGGCCAATCCGCTTCAGTTCTCCAAGAGATGTTTTTTTTCCCTGCTCAACCTCGTTCCGGCCCTGTTCAATGTGAGTATCAATATCTCCGGATTTCTGTGCCGGTTTTACTGCCTGCAGAAGCCCCTGAGCCTTTTCGGTTTTCGGCAGGTTAGTAAGATCTGTCTCTATCTCCTGAAGTTCCTGCTTTGCGGCTGTATGGTTTTTCTCGACTTGTTTCAGCTGCTGGTTGATTGCTTCGTATTGTGTGGTCAGTGTTTGTATGGTTCTTTTTTTGGCAATAACCGGTCGCAGAATCTCAACCTGCTCCAAAGACAGGTCCGACCTCACCTGCTTAAGTAAAAGAGCTGCCTCTCTTCTCAGGCTGATTCGCATCCCATCTATTCGAGGCCTGTCCTGCTGTCCTTTGCGGTATTCCCCGAGGCGCTGATGAAAGTCGTCGACGAGATCAGCCTGGTTCAGGAACTCTTTATTAAAGGTCACAGCTTTACGGTTGTCTCTGATCTGTTGAAGCCTGTTGGAATCTCTCAGCAGCTGCGAACTCGCCTCACGGGTTATCTGGCCAACCTGCTGGTGCCTCTCAGCAAAATCCGGGGGCAGCAGGGTCACTTTTCCAAGGTTTTGCAACTGGTCCTGTCGAGTTTTTAGAGATGCGAGCTCAGGGATGGCCTGCCCCAATCGTTCTAATCGTTGCAACTCCTTGTGGTTGTTATTCCGTTCTTTTTCAAGGCTGGTCCGTTCCCTGTCGGCACGTTGTAAAGCCTTTTGATGATTTTCCCAGTCCCTGGAAGAAAGGTTGGCAAGCTTTGCCTCTTTCTTCAGCTCTTTGAACCGTTTAAGGGCCCTGTTGATTTCCGGCAATTGCCCTGCTGATTTAAACAGGTCGGCAGCTTCTTTTTCAAGCTGGTCAATCACTTCTCTTAGAGAGGTAATCCCTGCCCCGGAAGCAAACAGGGCCTGACCCACTTCTCCCTTCTGGGCAAGAATTTCCTCACCACCCCGAATGAGGGTGGCATGATCAATGCCGTAGAGGGAATCAAAAATCTCAGGTTCCACCCCGTGGAGGAAAGGGGCAAGTTTCCCGGGTTCCAGTTGATTTCCTTTATCATCAATGATATCACCGATACGCTTTTTCCGACGCTGAAAGCTGATTTTATCACCACTGCTGTTTTCAAGACAGCCGCCGACCAGCAGTTGGCTATAGCTATGGAAAAAATCATCGGGCGTTTGCTGTGGAAAACCATACAATAAGGCTTTGAGTGCTCGGAGAGCACTGCTTTTACCAGCTTCGTTTGGTCCGAAAATGATATGGAGGCCCGGATCTTTGTGGTTAAATTCCAGGGTTTGTCCAGTGAAAGGACCAAAGGCTGTCAGATCGAGCCGTTTCAGCTTCATCTGTTCCCTCCATGGTGAAGGAGCCTGGAAGTCAACAGTTCTGCTACCTGGGTTCGCAGCTCTGTCATTTTTTCAGAAGATATATCTGGAAAGGACTCACTACCGGCGTGGATTTCTACAGGTAATTTGTTCTTCAGGATAGTCAGTTCCGGCACCAGTTTCAGCAGGGTCTCACCATCCAGTTCTTGCTTTTGAATGGACTGCAGCAGGCCGGCAACAGGCGTATCCTCGTCGATAATTTCTTTAAAGCTTACCTTACGATTCGTCTGAAACCGCACTTTTTCAAGCCACACATCACCGAGGCCGGCAGCAAGGCCCCTGAATTCTTCAGTCCACTGATCCGTCCGGTCAAGGAGTTGACTGTGGACAGGGCATTTACCGGTCAAAACCAAACGCAGAGCGAGAGTCCTGCCGTCTGCCAGATCCAGCTCCTGCTCAAATCCCTGTCGAACAGCTCCATAAATGGAGTCTGTTGTTTCACATTCAGACAGATCCACCCGGCAGATGGACCAGCGCAGTACATCCAGATTCCTCTGCTCAATTTGGATGATATGGCCATCCTCCACCGTTACCAGGGTAGCACCCTTGGCCCCGGTTTCTTTTATATGGCGACCCTGGATATTCCCCGGGAAAATGATCAGGGGATCTTCAGATACAATTTCACGTTTGTGGACATGGCCCAGGGCCCAGTAGTCATAGCCTTTGGATTTCAGATCATCGACACTGCATGGTGCATAATCTTCATGCCCTTCACGGCCGGTCAGGGAACTATGCAGCATGCCGATATTGAAAGAGTGGGGATCATGCTGCGGGTAGTGTGTTGCCAGGTTTTCTGTGACAGCGCGGGAAGAATAACTCTGGCCGTGGATGCTCACCTTGAGACCCTCAATATTTATCGATTGGGGTTGTTGAGGGGAGAAGAGTGTTACATTTTCAGGAAGGGGCATGGCCCTGGTAATCTGACTGGCCGCATCGTGATTACCGGAAACGATAAATACCTTGATGCCGGACCTGTTCAGCCTGCCCATCCGGCCCGTGAAAAAGAGTCCGGTATTGTAATCCTTCCAGTCGCCATCATAAAGATCACCGGCAATTAATACAAAATCAACTTCTTCCCCAATGGCCAGGTCGATCAAATTATCAAATGCCCGCCTTGTTGCTCCCCGAATCTGGTCAACGGGGGCATCCTCATGGGCTTCCAACCCTTTTAATGGGCTGTCAAGATGTATGTCTGCCGTATGGAGAAAGCGAATCATTGTTTAAGTGCAGTCAGAATGATGATAGTTGAGGTGCAGAATGTTCATGAATAATCCTGGTCAGCCAAGAATCTTAATAAGAAAAAGGCTCAGCCAGGGGAAATAGGTGATAATCAGCAGGGTTATCACGAGCAGGCCGAGAAACGGCAGAGTTGAGCGATAGAGTTCGGCAATCGGTCTTTCAAAACGGTATGAGGCGAGAAAGAGGTTCAATCCTACCGGCGGTGTGCAGTAGCCTATCTGCAGATTGGTGAGAAAGATGATCCCCAGATGGACCGGGTCGATGCCGTAACCAATTGCGATGGGCAGAATGAGTGGTACTATCAGCACCAGGGCGGAAAAGATATCAAGCATTGCTCCAACGATAAGGAGGAAGATGTTAAGGAGGAGCAGAAAGGTATATTTGCTGTCAATATATGTCTGGATATACTCAAAAAGTCGTGTCGGGACTTCCTGGTCGATAAGATAATTGGTGGATGCCATCGAGGCGGCAAGGATGACCAGGATTCCACCGAAAAGAACCATCGATTTGGACATGATTCCCGGCAGGGCTTTGAAGGGAATATCTCTGTGAATACACATCTCTACAATAAGGACGTAAAATGCTGTAACGGCAGCAGCCTCACTGGGAACAAAGATGCCGCCATATATACCCCCCAGCAGGATAACGGGAAGGGGCAACTCCCAGGCGATTTCACGTAAACCCTCCAGCATCTCCCTTGGGGAGTAGCTTTTTTTCCTCACTGTCCGACTGCTTTCTCTGGTCATGGAATACCCTGCAAGGAGGATGAGCATGAGCGTTCCCGGCAGGATTCCGGCGAGAAAGAGATGATCTATCCTGGATTCCGCAATCACACCATAGAGTATCAGGGGCAGGCTGGGAGGAAAGAGGAGCCCGAGGCTGCCGGATGAGGTGATCAGTCCCATGGAAAAACGGTCGGAATAGCCGTCCTTTAAAAGCGCGGGCAACAGCAGGCCACCAAGGGCGAATATGGTCACCCCGGATGCTCCGGTAAAGGCGGTGAAAAGGGCACAGACCAGAAGGGTGATCACTGCCAGTCCGCCGGGCAGCCAGCCGAGAAAAATGCGCGAAAACTTTAATATGCGCAGGGGAGCCCTACTTTCAGAAAGAAGGATACCGGCAAAGATAAAAAGCGGCAGGGAAACGAGCAGTGGAGTATCGGCCAGTCGTGACATTTCGATAATGACTACTGAAATATCGATTTCTGCTGCGTAGAAAGAGAGCAGGGCCAGGGCCGAGATTACTAGAAAAAGAGGGGCTCGCAACAGGGCCAGAATCAGGGTGACAACTTTAAGAATGTTCATTGATTTTGGGACCCGTTTGGCGGGAGAGAGCGGAAGCGATCGAAAAGATCGACGATAAATCTTATTCCATACCTGAGGGTCATTAGACCAAAAGTGATGGGAAAGATGATATTCCAGACCCAGACAGGCAGTGAAAGCAGGTCGGTCCCTCCAAACTCGATCTCATTTTTGATAAAGATCCATGCAGCCAGACTCAATCCGGCTGTGGTAATTGTGCAAAAGAGATCGGTGACCAGAGTAATCCACGGCTGGGCCGATTCCGGCAAAAGGTAGGTTGAGAAATCAAGAGCAATATGCTTCCTCTGTTCGGTGGCCTTCAGCGCTCCCAGAAGTCCGCACCAGAGCACAAGATAACGCAATAATGGCTCGGCCCACAGCAGGCCGCTTGAAAGAACAGTCCGCATAAAAATCTGTACACAGGCAAGGCTGAGCATGAATGTGAGGAGGAGACAGAGGAGTATATCTTCACCTCGCTCCAGCTGCCTCAAAATTGGCTGAGTAGAGTGGTGGTTTTCGCTCAACTGTCCTTTCCTTCCTGCTCTTTTCGGAACTCTTCCAGAAGTTGAATGGTCTTCTGGTAAATCTCAGGCGAAAAGGCGCTTTTAACAAGAGTCTTTATTGAGAGATCCCGGCCTTCCTGCAACTGCCGGACAGTGTCAGCGTCTGCTTTGACAAAATCGACTCCCCTGTCACTGAGAACCTGCCTGGAGTCGTGGTTACTTATCCGTGTTTTTTCGAGTAGAACAGGGAAATGTTTTGCAGCTGTAGCATGGATCAGCTCTTTGTATTTATCCGGTAATTGACCAAATTTTTTGCCATCCAGGAGAAAGACACCATAAGCGTAACCATACGGCATGTCGGTAATATACTTTGCTTTTGTAAACCATTGCAGGATGATTGAGCCGTAAAATGAGTTATATACGGTATCGACCAGGCCACTTTGCAAAGAAGAGAGAACGTCAGGAATGGATAACTGTACCGGACTTATGCCGAGTGTGGTGAGCAGGGCTCCCGATACAGGGTCACCGGAAGGGATCCAGTTTGTTGAATTTTTCAGAGCAGCAATGGTATCCACCGGTTTTGTAGACATGGGATAGATAAAACCAACCTCTGTCATTGAGATCAATTCAAGCTTCTTTTCCCGAAACCGTTCTATGAAGGTGGGCAGCAGTCCTTGTATTACGTAGTCAACTTCAGCATAAGATTTGAAAAGAAAGGGTACCCCTACTACACGAAAGTCGGGAACAATCTTCCCTATGCCGGTCATGGTGAAGCCTCCGCCGTGAAGCTGGCCGACCCGTATCTTTCTGTACATCGCCTGATCGTCTCCCATCACTCCTCCGGAATAGCTCCGGAAACCAACTTCTCCATTGGTTTTGTCCTTGACCTCGGCAGCAAATTTATCAAACTGCTGGGCCCAAACCGAGCCGCTTGGCGCAAGGCTGCCTATTTTGAAGAGATATTTGGTTTTTGCCTGGGCTCCATTGCTGCTTATCAGCAGTATGACGAGTGCAGTAAATATCAGGGAAACTAAACGTTGCATATGGTCTCACCAAGGTTACGACTTAGTGAGTGCATGTCTATAAATGGCCTTTTTACTCTAACTATTCGTTGCTCTCAAAATTTAATCCTCGACATATGAAATATATGCCTGCGGTTAAATTTATCGAGCGTCTCTATTTAGAGTAAAAATCTCATCTATGGACAGACACTCTAGTGAACATTATGCCATATTAGCAAATGTGGTTATCACTCATTGATGGCGTCGTAAAAACTCTCCATCTACTTCGTTGCTGTAAATTTTCTATCATTGCGACGTACCCTAGTACGCCGAAATAATAGAAAATTTACGCGCCTCGCATATGAAGTTTTTTTACTTAATCATCTAACATCTAGGGTTTTTACGAGTTCATCAGTCATTAGCAATAAGCACTTAGCTTAAAGCCAGCAGCTAATGGCTAGAAGCTAAAGGTAGTTACAGCTGATGGAATCGTAAAAACCCAAATATTTCGCCATTCCGTCATTCCCGCGTGGGCGGGAATCCAGTTATTTCAATAGGTTCTGGATTCCCTCCTGCGCGGGAATGACGGAGCAGGGAGCTTTTTACGGGTTCATCACAGTTATTCAGCAAAGTAATCATCTTCCAGCAGACGGCGGGCTTTTTTTACCGCAATTTGATTACTTAAAGCAAATTCGGGTGCACTGTCAATAGGGAAGCTGATAACTTCCTGCAGCAACCGGTCGTGAAGTTCTTTATCCTGGGTCTGTCTGGCCAGAGTAGCCGCATAGGTCGTCTGGATCAGTAGAAATCTCCTTTTTGAAAGTACAAGTGCCTTTTCAAAATGAGTTTTGCTGAGATCCGGCCTGCCGCCGAAAAGAGCTGGTTTGGCAGCATGATAGCCACCAAAGAAGAGGTGGATGGACCCCCCTTCGTAACCATCGTCGAGTTCCAGAAGTCGGGACATTATTTTTTCGATAATTACAAGATCGGCCATAGAGGCGGGAGAGCCGGCCTGGTTCTGGACCCAGCTGATCCAACCAAAGGTACCCCAGAAAACAAAGGGGACATCATTTTTAGTAAGTTTTGAGAGCCTTTTGCTAAATTCTTCACCACTCATATCATCCAAAGGGAGGAATTGATTGAGAAGCCGGGTTCCGTACAGGTGCGCTTTATCGGTGATTGCAGTGATTCTCAGATCTGATTTACCACATTCGGACAGGGCGGTTGAGTAGGCGCTGTACGATTGGGTGCCAGTGCGCAAAAGATTTCGATTTTCAGGTGAAGAGGCAATCATGCTGTCAATCATCAGCAGGTAGGCGGGAGCTCCCTCGCAGACAAGTTCCAGGTCTGTCTGTTGCCTGAGGTTCCCCACAGCGGGTTCAACGAAAGTGGAGGTGAGGTAAGAAGCGCACGAGCTGAGTCCTGTAACAGCACAGATAAGAGCGAAGGTTGTCAGCAACCGTAAATTAAGCGGTGGTGGTAAGGGCATGGAAGTCTCCGAGTGATGTAGGGTTGTTTTCAGACAGGTTCATATTGCTCTGCCATCGAGACAATCTCGGCTTGCACTTTATGTTTAAGTTTAGGCGGGGCAATCACCCTGGCCATTGCTCCATACTGAAGGATTTTCATGGTAATTTCTCTATAATCACTTATCGGCAGGCTGAGATGCAATCCTCCATCAACCTCCTCAATTGTCTGATCTTTGTGCCAGTGCTGGTGACGTACCAGCTCTGCAGCGGTGGAGGTAAAGAGAATTTCCGCATGGCAGAGCAGTTTACCTTTAAAGATACCGAATGATTGCTCCAGCAGTTTTTGGTGAGGGGAGGAATCGGACGGGACAGGTTTCCCTGTAATTTCCGCTTTGCGGATTCTTGCAATGTGAAACAGGCGACTGGCCTGCCGAAGCTGACAGTGGGCAAGTAGATACCATCGCCCCTGGTAGTTGATAATCCGCTGAGGTGCGACTTCTCTGGAACTGGTCTCTCCTTTCAGAGAACGATACAGCAGCTTCAGGACTTTTTCCTGAACTACTCCCTCTGTTATGCATTCAAAAACCTGATGGTCAATAGATTCTACCTCAATCCATTCACAATAGATGCGATCAATAAGTTTATCGTAATTGGGAGAGATCATGGAGGAGAGCCGATCCTCAAGCTGCTTGACCTCGGGAAGCTCTTCCAGGCCAGCTTCCCCAGCCAGTTTGTTTAACATTGCGAGGAGAAAAACAACTTTGGGGCTATCCTCGAATGGCAGGACAAAGCCCTCTTCCCGGTAACAGTAGCCATTTCTTTCGTGACTGAAGGCGAGGGGGGCCAGAAGTCTGTCCCGGAGGTAAACAATATCCCTTTTCGAAGTTGCAATGGAGGTTTCAAACTGGGCAGCAAGTGTTCTTGAATTTGGGAAATGACCTTTCACCACTTCCTGATGGAAGTAAAAAATTCTTTCGAGAAGACTCATGGACGAGATTTGGCGTGTCGGCGATGTTTAACAGGGAGGATCTTCAGTTGGTCTCTGTATTTTGCAACAGTTCTCCTGGCAATTTTTATGTCCTGCCCGGCTAGTTTTTTGGCAATAGCATTGTCACTCAGCGGTTTGGCTTTATCCTCTTCCTGGATCATTTGTCTAATCCTGACCTTGACTGATTCTGCAGCCAGTGCATCTCCTTCCGTGCGGGGGATTGCTGTGGAGAAGAAGTATTTGAGCTCGTAAATTCCCTGGGGTGTATGTACGTATTTATTGGATGTTACCCTGCTGACGGTGGATTCGTGCATCTCGATATCATCAGCAACATCCTTCAGGATAAGAGGGTGTAAATGGTGCGGTCCACGTTCAAAAAAATCGTATTGGAATTTGAGGAGGCTCTCCATTACCTTATAGATAGTTCGCTGTCTCTGGTAGAGTGATTTAATAAACCAGTCCGCATTTCTCAGTTTGTCGCTGATATAGTGTCTGGATGTTTTTTCCATCTCTTTATTATCTCTTAACAGTTCCTGATAGTGGGTGGAGAGTTTGAGACGGGGAAGATCATCGTTATTGAGCCGGATAACATATTCACCATCAATTTTTTCCACGTACACATCAGGAACAATATAGTTTGTATTATCAGTGGCATAAGGCAGTCCGGGAAACGGGGTAAGCTCACGGGTGATGAAATCGAGAGCCCTGACTATTTCGAGTTTCTTTCGTTCTGTGGCCTTGGCAAGAGCTTTGAAATTTCGTGTCACCAGAAGAGGCAGGTGATGTTGTACAATTTCGGCGGCAAGGGAGTTTTCTTTGCCTATTCGTTCCAGCTGGAGGTAGAGCGATTCACTGATATCCCTGGCTCCGATCCCGGGGGGGTCAAGGTATTGGATCACTTCGAGGATGTAGTCAGCATCGTCCCGTTCGCATTCAGTCGCTTCCATAATCTTTGCCAGGTCAACTTCAAGAAAGCCGTATCTGTTAAGGTTGCCGATGATGAACAGTGCAATTTCCATCTCTTTTTCATCCAGATCACAATGGGCGAGTTGCCATTGCAGATAGGCCATTAAACCGGGTTTTTCTGAAATGAATTCGAATTGAGACGGCGCGTCGGCGGGAGGGGTTTCGTGGGCAAAGGAGAAATTGCTGTCAAAATTATTGGCGTAATCCTCCCAGTTTACCTCGTTCATATTGTCGGTAACTTCAACCTTTTCGGTAACATCCTGTTCTCTGCCCGGCTCGATTGTCTGTTCTGTCGTTGCTGAGAGGGCCTGGAGATTTTCGGCGGTTTCCTTGAGGGAGATGTCTTCTTCCAGGGCGGGATTCTGCTCAATTTCGGCCTGCAGGGCATCGGAAAGCTCCAGCCTGTTGAGCTGTAGAAGTTTGATGGCCTGACGCAACTGCGGTGTCATCACCAATTTCTGTGCAAGCTTAAGCTGTTGTCTTAGTTCCAGGGCCATTTAGTGCCTTACTCCAGAATTTCTGTAATAAAAAACAAGAAATCCAGGAAGGTCGGTTAAAATTACATGGTTGAATATACTTTCATGGCACTTATCCAGCGTAACTAAAAAGTTTTCCGACTTGTCGGGTTAAATTACATGCTGAAGTTTTCACCGAGATACATTTTCCGTGCCACCTCACTCTCGATAATATCGTCTGCCACACCGCTTGTGAGAATTTGTCCCTCATTCATAATATAGGCAAAGTCACAAACCTGCAAAGTTTCTCTCACATTATGATCAGATATGAGGATGCCCAACCCTTTTTCTTTCAGGTTGTGAATGAGTTTCTGCAAGTCATTGACGGCAAGTGGGTCAATGCCGGCAAAGGGCTCGTCGAGAAGAATGAATCGGGGTCTGGTGGAGAGCGCCCGCATAATTTCCACCCTTCTTCGCTCACCACCGGACAGGGAATGACCTTTATTCTTTCTGAGATATTCGATATTGAACTCGGCCAGCAGCTCATCAATACGGTTCTTTATCTCATTCCTGTCTACCCCGAGAGGTTCGAGGATAATTCTAACATTTTCCTCCACTGTCAGTTTTTTGAAGACGGAAGGTTCCTGGGCAAGGTAGGAAATTCCCTTGAGTGCCCTTTTATATATAGGGAGATTGGTTATCACCTCGCCATCAAGGATAACGTTTCCGCTGTCGGGACGTATAAAGCCTGCTATGGAATAAAAAGAAGTTGTTTTTCCTGCTCCGTTCGGTCCCAGCAGACCTACCACCATACCTGTGTTGATTTGCAGGCTGACTCTGTCGACAACTGTACGATGTCCATAACTCTTAACGATATTTCTGGTTTCCAGCATTGACATTACTTTCTCTTCACAACGCCATCATTTTTGCATAATGGTCATATTAACCCGTGACGACTTTTTCTTATCTTTCTTGTCGGTGTCGGAAAGGGTCGTTGATGTTCTTCCACCAATTACCTCCGAGCGCCCCTCGTCGAGATAATAGATTATTTTACTACCGGCAACCATGTTCTGCCCCTGCCATGCTTTGGCGCTGTTTAAAAGAATAACCTGCCTTTCTTTAGCAAGATAGATCATTTTTTTGCCGGTTCCAAGCCATTCTCCCCGGCTAACCTCAACGTTGCCGACACAGATAAGTTTTTCAACCTGCTGGGATGCTTTTTTTGTTTCTACCTTGGTTTTTTCAGCCGTTGAGTAATGAACAGTCATCTTGTCGGCGCGGATACGGATATCGCCCTGTTTGGCATCCACATCACCTTCAAAAACAACAGAACTGGTTTTTTCGGTGGATGTCATACGATCAGCTTCAATATGGATCGGTTTTTCTAAACCAAAGACAGGTGCCTGGAACAGAAACAGCAAACAGGTAACTGCGATTATGCTGAACAGTGAACGAAAACGTAACAGATTTTTCATCAGGTTACTCCTTTGCGAGACTCCAAACGGTTGAAATGCAATATCGAGCCCATGGTATCTTAATGGCCTGTAAATGTAAAGAGGTGGGGCTGGATCTTAACAGAGAATACTACTTTACTTAACTTATCTGAGTCAGTACAATATTTTTTTGTTCTTTTGTTGAGTTAACAATGGAATATCTCATTGAAATTTAATTCAAAAAAATAATTCAAGGATCGGTTTGAACTCCGGTTGTGTTCAATATGGTTAAAAATGTACAGGAAAGTATTCAAAAGGCAGAGGTACTCATTGATTCATTGCCCTACATGCAGGAATTCAGGCATAAAACCATTGTTATTAAATATGGTGGTCATGCCATGGTTGATGAACACCTGAAAAGGCAGTTTGCCCTCGATGTTATTTTGCTGAAACAGGTAGGGATCAACCCTGTCATCGTCCATGGGGGTGGTCCCCAGATTAACAAACTGCTCGATCGTCTCGGTATTCAACCCAGCTATGTTGAAGGAATGCGAGTAACCGATGGGGAGACAATGGATGTGGTTGAGATGGTTCTGGTTGGTAAAGTGAATAAAGAAATAGTCGGCTTGATCAATCACTGTGGAGGCAAAGCTGTCGGGCTTTCCGGTCGTGATGGTGATCTGGTCTGTGCAAGAAAATTGAAGGTAAGCAGTAAAAAGAAGGTTGAAGAGTTGGGGGACGCTCCTCCTGAGCTTATTGATTTAGGTCAGGTCGGTGAGGTGACGCACATTAATCCGGGTGTATTAGAAAGTCTCAGCCAGAATGATTTTATCCCGGTAATCGCACCGGTGGGTGTGGGGGATGAAGGGCAGGCTTTTAACATTAACGCCGATCTTGTGGCGGGAGCTATTGCCGGAAAATTGTCAGCTGAAAAACTTATCTTGCTCACTGATGTTCCTGGGGTGAATGACAGAAAGGGTCAGCTTATTACCACACTTCCCGCTGG
>Ga0209633_10002437_pt1 | contig 17960 bp, 15 predicted proteins | sample Cruoilmetagenom1_FD_187290 | JGI IMG/M metagenome (GOLD analysis project Ga0209633, IMG submission 187290) | Oil polluted marine microbial communities from Coal Oil Point, Santa Barbara, California, USA - Sample 1 (SPAdes) (version 2) | ecosystem: Environmental > Aquatic > Marine > Oil seeps ... | reverse complement strand
ACTGGGTCTGTTAGCTCGCCGAATCTTTGTAGAACGTATACGTTATATATCAAACCCATCTGACTACCTGATGCTACTTCTGATACTGGCCATTGCCGGTACCGGTATGTCGATGGCGTTTATCAGCCATACTGATATTGTCTCTTTGAAAATGTTTGTTCTGGGTCTGATCCGATTTGATATTCAGGAATTACCATCCAGCCTGCTCTTGCAAGCCCATCTAGGACTGGTAGCCACACTGATGATTATCTTCCCCATCAGTAAGCTGTTACACGCCCCTGGCGTTTTCTTCAGCCCGTCGCGTAACCAGGTCGACAATGCCCGTGAAAAACGTCACATTGTTCCCTGGGCTGCAAAACTGGACGCTACGCGCGGCTATAAAACCAAAGATCAATTAGTGAAGGATTAAACCGTGGCAGATTTTGAAACTCCAGCATATAGAGAATACGCGACGATCCCCGATCTGACAGAAGGGGCCATGGCAGAGAGCTCACCCTTTGTTGCCAAACCTGTCCACCAGGAGCCTTTGGGATTCCCAGGCGAACTGGTCGAGAACTGGAAAGATGTCGCTATCGAAAAAATGGGTGACTTGTTGGGCCGCTATCGTGGACTTCAGGTGTATCTAGACAGTTGCGTGAAATGTGGCGCCTGTACCGATAAGTGTCACTACTTCCTCGGTACGACAGACCCTAAAAACATGCCCGTCGGCCGCCAGGACCTGCTTCGCAGTGTGTATCGTCGCTACTTCACCTTTGCGGGTAAATATTTCCCCAAACTGGTGGGTGCAAAAGATCTGGATAAAGAAGTACTGGACGACTGGTATAGTTACTTCCATCAGTGTTCACAATGCCGACGTTGTTCCGTGTTCTGCCCTTACGGTATCGATACTGCTGAAATTTCCATGGCTGCTCGTGAAATTCTCGACACTGTCGGTGTCGGTCAGAAATATTGCAACGAAATTATCGGCAAGGTTTATACGATTGGTAATAATCTGGGACTGCCGAGACCTGCCCTGATCAATACACTGGAAGATCTCGAAGAAGAAATCTTTGATGACACGGGCATTCCCGTTAAATTACCACTCGATGTAAAAGGTGCCGATATATTACTCGTTACCCCATCGGCCGACTTTTTTGCCGAACCTCATATCGATGGTTTGATCGGTTATGCCAAGGTTTTCCACGAAGCCGGCGTTAACTGGACTTTAAGTTCACATGCGTCTGAGGCTGGTAACTTTGGCATGTTTATCGGCAGTTACGAAAACATGCAAGATGTCGCCATGCGTGTTCGCCAGGCCGCTGAACACCTGGGCGTTAAACGTATTATTCACGGTGAGTGTGGCCATGCCTGGCGTATCGCATACAGCTTCTGGAATACACTGATCGGTCCTTGGGATTTCCTTGATCAGAACTACCCTATTCCACAGCATATTTGTGAATACACCTGGGATCTTATCCAGAAAAAAGAATTGAAATTCGACAAGTCAGAAAATGACCATCGCGTCATGACATTCCATGACTCCTGTAACGTGGCACGTGCAACCCGCATGGGAGACAAACCCGGTGGTCAGTTTGAGATACCTCGAAATGTGATCAAGGCGGTCTGTAACAACTATGTTGAGATGGATCCTGATACGACTAAAGAAGCGACCTACTGCTGTGGCGGTGGTGGTGGCCTGCTGACGGATGACTTGATGGAAATTCGTGTTAAAGGTGCACTTCCTCGAATGGAGGCCCTGAATGAAGTCGTAGTCGAAGGCGGTGTTACCCACATGGCGGCTATTTGCGCTATTTGTAAGAGCCAGTTCACTAAGGTGCTGCCTTACTACAAAATGCCGATGGATATGATTGTTAGTGTGCACCAGCTTGTCGGTGATGCGCTGATCATGACAAAACCGGAAACAGATGAAGATGAGTCCGCAGAAGCTGAAGCCGCTGCAGACTAGATTTACACAAGTCATAACGATGTGACTTGTTAACAGATTTAAACAATTTTGAATCAGCTTACGCTGTGAAACATATTGGTGATTAGGAGACTGAACGATGGCAACATCCAGCGACGATATGACGAAAGACCTTACTTTTAGAAAATACGAAGATGGCGATCAAGAATGGGAAAGCATGACCGACAGGATCTTCAAAGAGGATACTTCCTACAAATGCCCTACTTATGTCCATCGTACTCCACCTTGTCAGGGCAGTTGTCCTTCAGGTGAGGATATTCGTGGCTGGCTGGATATCGTTCGCGGCATAGAAAAACCTGAAGGTGACATGGCATGGCAGGAATATGCCTTCCGTCGTTCAACCGATGCTAACCCCTTTCCTTCTATTATGGGTCGTGTTTGTCCAGCCCCTTGCCAGGACGGTTGTAACCGTAACCAGGTAGAAGATTTCGTTGGTATCAACTCTGTTGAGCAGTTCATCGGTGATACCGCACTGGAAAACAAATACACCTTTGCTGATGTCCCTGCCTTCACTGGCAAGAGAATCGCTATTATCGGTGGTGGCCCTGCTGGTCTGGCGGGTGCTTATCAGTTACGTCGCATGGGTCATGGCAGCACTGTTTTTGATAACCACGAAGAACTCGGCGGTTTCATGCGTTACGGTATCCCTGGCTACCGTACACCTCGTGACGTTCTCGACGGTGAAATCCAGCGTATTCTTGATTTAGGCGATATCGAAGTTAAGACCAATACTAAGGTTGGTGTTGACATCTCTGTTGCAGAACTGGAAAAAGATTACGATGCTATTCTGTGGGCTCTTGGCACACACTCTGGCAAGATCGCACCTGTTACGGGTGGCGATGCGCCTAACAGCATCAGTGGTATCGACTTCCTGGCCGCCTTTAATGAAGGCCGCCTGCAGGCAGTTACCGGCAACATCGTTGTTATCGGTGGTGGTGATACCTCTATCGACGTGGCCTCCGTTGCCCGACGCCTCGGTGCCATCACTAACATCAATGAAAAAGACCGTCCTGAGAACATCGTTCTGGGTCATACCGCTCATGATGTTGCTTCAACCGCTGCACGTGAAGGCGCTAACGTTACCCTGACTTCCCTGTTCCCTGTTGAGAACATGACGGCTGCAGAACACGAAGTCCATGATGCTCAACATGAAGGTGTTACTATCCTCGGCAGTGTTATGCCAGTTGAAGCAATCAAGGATGCCGATGGCCGTGTTAGTAAAGTAAAATACGCCAAGTGCGAAATGGATGGTAATCGTCCAACACCTGTTGAAGGCACTGAGTTCGAAGTCGATTGTGACCTGCTCGTATCTGCGATTGGTCAGAGCGGTAAGCTGGATGACCTGGGTGTTGATAACGGTCATGGCTTTATCGATGCAGACAAAAACTACGGTGTACCCGGAAAGCCAGGTCACTTCGTAGCCGGTGATATTGTTCGCCCTCACCTGTTGACGACTGCGATTGGTCAGGCCTCTATTGCTGCTGACAGCATCAACACTTACCTGAACAAAGGTGAAATGAGCAAGCGTCCTAAAGTTGACGTTCATCATTACAACCTGCTGCAAAAATTACAGGCTACCGGTTTAGAGCCTACTCACTATGAAGCTGAAGAGACTAACGAAATGCGAGGTACAGACTCTGAAAGCTTCGCAGTACATAACTACGAAGACCGATCTGGTAACGAAATCATCAAGTCTACTCAGTTGTTCCTGGGCCACTTTGAATTTGAAGGCCGTAACATTCGTAAAGACATTCCGGTTGATCCTGAAAACATCATCGGTAGCTTCCGTGAGCGTATGGAAGGTTTAAGCGAAGAAAATGCACAGGCTGAAGCCGGTCGATGCATGAGTTGTGGTATGTGTTTCGAATGCGACAACTGCGTTATCTTCTGCCCTCAGGAAGCAGTAAAACGGACACCAAAAGCTCAATCTACTACTGGTCGTTACGTTTACACTGACTATGATCGTTGTATTGGTTGTCATATCTGCGCCGATGTTTGCCCGACTGGTTACATCGACATGGGTATGGGTGAATAAAGCAAACGGGAAACCATTATGAAGTATCTGCGTATGATGCTTGTTTTGCTAACAGTGGTACTACTCAGTAGTACCACTGCTATGGCAGAAGTACCAAGCCCAACAATACCTAAAGGCAATGCAGACCAGTGCGTAAAGCCAACACAGGAGATGCGCGTTAATCACATGGAGTACATACTCCATCAACGTGACGACACCATGCATAAAGGTATACGCACAGAACAGTTCAGCTTCAAGAAGTGTATCAACTGTCATACTGTGAAAGATGATGCCGGCAAGGTTGTTACGATCAAAGATGAACGCCACTTTTGCAACAGCTGCCATACCTATGTTGCTGTCAAAATTGATTGCTTTGAATGTCACGCCTCGACACCCACTGGAAAAGCGAGTGGTAATGCACATAGTTCCATTGATAGTTTAAGCAAGATGTCTGCCGTAGGGAGTAATAATAATGAATAAACCGGAAGCAGCGTCCAGCGGCCTGAGTCGCCGAAAATTCCTGACAGCCGGTGCTGCCACCGCTGCGGGAGTTACTGTTGCACCTGGCATATCACTCCTCAGTGTTGCCCATGCAAAACCTGTCGGCCAGGCGGTTAGCGATGAACAACGATGGGGCATGCTGATTGATACCAACAAGTGTGCAAAGGGATGCTCTGCTTGCGTTGACGCCTGTAACACTGAAAATGGATTGAATACGGGTGATGAGCAACAGTCCCGGCCTGAACAAAAGGCTCAATGGATTCGTAAGGTTGATTTGCGTGATAAATTAACCGGTCATGAAGTTTCGTTACCGCTGATGTGCCAGCATTGCGAAAACCCGCCTTGTGTTGATGTCTGCCCTACCGGTGCTTCATTCAAACGTGAAGATGGTGTCGTACTGGTCGACAAACATATTTGTATTGGCTGTCGTTATTGCATGATGGCCTGCCCTTACAAGGCTCGTTCTTTTATACATGAAGAACTGACTCATCAAGTTGAGAATGTACCCAGGGGTAAAGGCACTGTCGAAAGCTGCACCTTATGCGTACACCGCATTGATGAAGATACAAACAATCAACGTGACCCGGCGTGTGCTGAAGCCTGTAATACTGAAGGGCACAAGGCGATGGTCTTCGGTGATCTGAAAGACAGCAACAGTACCGTCAGCAAAGAGCTGAAAAAGCATTCCAGCAAAGCCATTCGTGAAGATCTCGGTCTTAATCCCGGGATACGTTACCGTGGTATTTAAGTCAGAATGACCTAAAAACAAGCTTTGAGAACTATAAAAGATGAAAAAAGTTAATTATCTTGAAATTGATGGCAAAAGTGGTGGTTTTTTTGCGCTGTTAGGAGTACTCGGCGTCATCATTCTTGCAGGCCTCGGTGGCATGTATTATATGGAACACAATGGCCACTTCGTTACCGGCATGGATAACCAGATCGTATGGGGTATGCCCCATGTGTTCGCGGTTTTCCTGATCGTCGCCGCCTCAGGCGCACTTAATGTCGCCTCGATCGGTACGGTATTTGGTAAGGCCATGTACAAGCCATTAGGCAGGTTATCGTCATTACTCGCGATCGCCCTACTTGCTGGCGGCCTCATGGTATTGGTGCTGGACCTGGGAAGACCGGATCGCCTGCTTGTTGCCATGACTTACTACAATTTCAAATCGATATTTGCATGGAATATCATCCTGTATAACGGCTTCTTCGCAGTTGTTATTGTTTACTTATGGATGATGATGCAACGCAGCATGAACAAGTACTACAAGGCGGCTGGTTTTTTTGCTTTCTTCTGGCGCCTGATACTGACTACTGGTACGGGTTCTATTTTCGGTTTCCTGGTAGCTCGTCCAGGCTATGATGCTGCGATTATGGCGCCGATGTTTATCATCATGTCCTTTGCATTTGGCCTGGCTATTTTCCTGCTGGTATTGATGATGGGTTACCGCTGGACCGAACGTCCACTGGGCGATGACGTGATTCGCAAACTCAAAAATCTATTGGGTGTCTTTGTCGGTGCCGTCATGTACTTCGTACTCGTTTATCATCTTACTAACCTGTACGCGACTGAACATCACGGTGTCGAGAAATTTATTCTTGCTGGCGATTCAGAGCACACGAAAATCTTCTGGTTCCTACAGATCCTGCTGGGTGGTGTAGCCCCTCTGGCTATCCTGTATAGCAAGCTGGGCTCATCTCGCCTGTGGATCGGTATTGGTTCCCTGCTCGTTATCCTGGGCGGACTGGCACAGATGTATGTCATTATTATTGGCGGTCAGGCTTACCCACTGGAAATTTTCCCTGGTATGGAAGTCGTCAATAGTTCATTCTTCGATGGCGGCAGCTATCATCACTATTCACCGAGCCTGGCTGAAACGCTACTGGGTATTAGTGGCTTTGCAGTTGCCCTGTTAATTGTCACTCTGGGTGTGAGGGTACTGCGCTTTATGCCGGATAGTCTGGCTGATAAAGACGTTAATCCGCATCACAAAGGATAAATAAGCCTATTTGTTATTAAACAAGGTAGGATATTAAACAGTTTATGTGAAACTAACCGATATCCAGCTTTTTTTACCTTCAGACCCGGATATACTTGTATATCCGGGTTTGTTTTTCAGGAGGTCTTTTAATGTACACAGAACATCCATTTGCTGAATTTGTTCGTATTCTGGGTAAAGGCAAAAATGGCTCGCGCTCACTGACTCTTGATGAAGCCTATCAATCCATGAAAATGATATTGGCTGATGAGGTCACACCTGAACAATTAGGTGCCTTTCTCATGCTTTTACGTGTCAAGGAAGAGACACCTGAAGAAGTGGCCGGTTTTGTAAAAGCCGTTAAAGAATCAATTCATGCACCGACTGATATGCCAAAAATTGACCTTGACTGGTCTTCGTATGCCGGCAAGAAAAGACAGTTACCCTGGTTTATTCTCACCGCTCTATTGCTCGCTGAAAATGGCGTTAAGATATTCATGCATGGTGCATCCGGTCATACCGCCGGCAGAGTTTATACCAAAGATGTGATCGGACAATTCGGTATCGACAGCTGCAGTAATATGGATGAGGTTAAACACTCTATCATCAACCATAATTTTGCCTACATGGATATCGAACATCTTTCCCCGGCCATGCACAAAATTATCGAACTGCGCCCATTTCTGGGTCTACGTTCTCCTGTGCATACGGTTTCCAGGATGCTCGACCCTTTCTCCGCTGTCTATAATTTCGAGGGCATTTTCCATCCAAGCTATCGACCCATGCATCAGGAAGCCGCTTTACTGCTGGGCATGAAACACGTGGCCGTCGTCAAGGGAGATGGTGGAGAGATTGAACGCAATCCTGACATGGCATGTCTTGTACAGAGTGTCCATGGCGATACCTTGAGTGATGAAGAGTGGCCACCGATGTTTGCCCGCCGCCATATGCGCGACGATGAAATGAATGTCGATCGACTTGTGGGTTTATGGAATGGCAGCATCGAAGATGAATATGGTGAGGCTGCCGTCTATGGCACCCTGGCAATCGCCCTGAAATTAATGGGGCGCGCAGATAACATGAGTGATGCTGAAGCCCTGGCAAAAGACATGTGGAATGCACGCACCAAGAACAAGTACGGGGCAGCCGCCTGATCTGAGCTTATTGCCCATGTCGCATATCTTCATATCTGCCGCGCATAAATCATCTGGAAAGACCACGATCAGTATTGGCCTTACAGCAGCCCTGCGCTCGATGAATTTAAATGTGCAAACCTTTAAAAAAGGTCCGGATTATATCGATCCCATGTGGCTTAGCCGCGCATCTCAACACCATTGCTACAATCTGGATTTCTATACGATGCAGCAAGCGGAGATAGTAGAGAAATTCAATCGACACTCACACGACTGTGACATCAGCTTGATTGAGGGCAATAAAGGACTCTATGATGGTCTGGACCTGGACGGTAGTAATAGTAATGCTGCCTTATCCACCCTGCTTCATGCCCCTGTGGTACTGGTGATCGACTCCCGAGGTATGACCCGCGGCATTGCACCCCTGGTGCTGGGTTACCAGGCGTTCGACAAACATATCAATATACAGGGTGTTATCCTCAACCAGGTTGGCGGCAGCCGACATGAAGGTAAGTTACGTGCCATCCTCGAGCATTATACCGATGTTCATGTGCTGGGGGCGGTACATAAAGATAGTTCATTAAATATCGATGAACGCCACCTTGGGCTGATACCCAGTAATGAAGAACATTTGGCTGATCAGAAAATAAAATATATTGCAGATCGCGTCAAAGAACAGGTTAACCTTGAGGAATTACTCTCGATTGCCGCCACTGCAAAGGCACCTGAACCCGACAGCAAGTACACCATCGAGGCACCATCGATTATTGATAACTCACTGAAGATTGGTATTTTTAGAGATGAGTCATTCGGTTTTTACTATCCTGATGACCTTGAGGCGATGACATCATATGGCGCTGAACTGCTGTTTATCGATGCTACAAAGGACCAACATCTACCTCCAGTCGATGGTCTCTTTATTGGTGGTGGTTTTCCTGAAACCCAGATGCAAGCATTACAAGATAATCATTCTCTGAAAACATCAGTTAAAGAAGCGATTGAAAATGGTCTACCCGCCTACGCTGAATGCGGCGGCTTGATGTATTTATCCCGCAGCATTACCTGGAATGATAAAAAATTTGATATGGCCAACGTCATTCAAGGTGACATAGTGATGCATAAAAAACCTCAGGGGCGTGGTTATATAAAACTGGAAGAAACCCATTCACACCCCTGGGACAATACAGACAGGGAACAGGTCATTTTTGCCCATGAGTTTCATTATTCCGAACTGGTTAATGTCGATGTCGATTATGCCCATGCATATAAAGTCCTGAGAGGTACTGGCATCGATGGCCAACACGATGGACTGATTTACAAAAACTTACTGGCCAACTATGCTCACTTAAGAAATACAAACAATAACCATTGGGTCAAAAGATTTATTCAATTTATAAGCCAGACAAGAAACCCATGTCATTTGTTGGCATCAACATCTATAACACAAAATTAACCAAGCATTAAAGGTACTACTATGTTAACTATTACTGAAGCCGCAGCAAAACAGATCATTGAACAGACCAAACAAACAGATGCGCATAACCTGGTTTTACGGGTGGCAGCCAAGACTAATAAAGACGGTAGTTTTGATTACGGCATGGGCTTCGACGAGGTAAAGGAAGAAGATTTAAAAACAAATCAGTATACTGTCGATGTTGTAATGGACCCACAAAGTGCAGAACTTTTAGATGATGCAACAATGGATTATGTAGAACTAGAACAGAACCAATATCATTTTGTCTTCCTTAATCCTCTCGATCCTAATTACACACCACCTAAAAAAAATAAGTAACATCTGATTATTTAATGACATGCCGACTGTATCCAACAACAATGACCCAGCCAACGATACATTAGATCAAAATTGGCATGGTAAGGCACACGGCCTGGTCAGTAGCGGCTTGTTTTGCCCTATGATTGGCTTGATAATAGTCATCATATTGTTAAGCGTGAGCAGCCTGTTATCGCCTCTGTTCAGAGAGACAATGCACCTGTTTTATATCGGGCAAATTGTGCTCGTCATAATGGCTGTCGTCCATATTGGCATCATATTACATCGCATTCACCATCAACTCATGCTGCCATTATCTCATTTACGCGAATGGGCCATTCAAATGCGTAAAGGTAATCTTTCTTCGCGCATACCTGTCCCCTCTTCTGGGGATTTTTCCATACTCGCTAACGACATTAACACATTAGGTGAAAACCTGATGAATTTGTCACGTGAAATGGATGAAGAAGTAGCCAAACAAACTGAAAGAATAGGCCAAAAAAATAGGTCGCTCGAAATTTTGTACGATGTCGCTGCCAGTATCAATATTTCGCGTGACCTGGATGACCTGCTCGTACGTTTTTTACGTATCATGAACGATGTCGTCCATGCCAAGGCTGCCACTCTCAGACTGGTCACAGAGGACAATCAGATGCTACTAATTTCAAGCGTAGGACTCAGTGAAGAGATTGTTGAAAAAGAGAAACTGGTATCTATCCAACGCTGCCTGTGCGGCCAGGCAGTCACCGAAGGAAATCTGTTATCGCAACAAAGTGTAAAGAAGTGCAACTTATTAGCGGGTCAGAATTTTTTTGACGATGATGATATCGAGATGCTGGCAGTTCCCTTGCAATACCGCGGTGAAACACTGGGCGTTTACAATCTATTTGTCGAGAAACCCGGACTGGTTGGCCGTGAAGATATCAAGGACCTGCTTATCAGCATCGGCAGACACATGGGCATGGCCATCGAAAAATCGCGTCTTGATGCCGAGGCCAAAAAAATATCCATCATCCAGGAACGTAATATGCTATCCAGCGAGCTACACGATTCACTCGCACAAACCCTCGCCAGCCTGAAATATCAGGTTGCCAACCTGGATGATTCGATCAATGGTGGCGATGAACAAACCGCAGAAAAAGAAATTGCCCAGATAGAAAACAGCCTTGACGAAGCCTACACCGAACTCAGGGAACTCATTGCACATTTCCGTGCACCATTTGACCAACGTGGCCTGGTCGCATCCATCGAAAAGGCTGTAGACCGATTCCGTAAAGACACAGGGATGCTTATTTTCTTCCAGAATGAATGGGAGCAAGAAGAATTACCCTCTACGCTTGAAATGCAAATATTACGCATTGTCCAGGAGTCCTTGAATAATATTCGCAAGCATAGCTATGCACATGCTGTCCGTATACTTTTACGTGGCAATAAAGATGATAAACATCTATTAATGATCGAAGATGATGGTCGAGGTATCGGCGACCCCCTTATGGATGGTAGACCAGGTGAACATGTGGGGCTATCCATTATGCAGGAACGTGCACAAAGACTGGGGGGAGAACTACATATAGAAAGTGAAGTGGGTGAAGGCACGCGTATCATTTTACGCTTCAGCAACCCGGAATCAACACAACAAAATCTACTGGACCTGATATATAAATCATGAGAGTTATACTGATTGATGATCATGCCTTGTTCCGCATTGGCCTTGAAAGCATATTGGAGCGCAGGGGTGTCACTGTTGTTGCTTCACTTGCCAATGGCGAGGAAGGTATACGCCTGATAATAGAAGAGCAACCGGATATCGTATTACTGGATATGCGCATGCCTTCACTTTCCGGCACCCAGGTACTCAAGAAACTACGAGATGCCGACATTAATATCCCCATTGTCATGCTAACAACCAGCAACGAAGAAACAGATCTTATCGAATCCTTACGCAATGGTGCACAAGGTTATTTATTAAAAGACATGGACCCGGATGAACTTGTCACCGCCTTACATGATGTAATCAGGGGGAAAACCATCGTCGCCCCTGAACTTACCAATGTGCTGGCTAAAGTGGTACAACAAGGTGACAAAAAAGTTGATGATAAGAGTAATACCTTTGCTGAGTTAACACCACGTGAACACGAAATTCTTTGCCACCTGGCAGAAGGCCAGAGTAATAAAGTCATTGCGCGTAATCTCGGCATCTCAGATGGCACAGTAAAACTGCATGTAAAATCGATTTTGCGTAAACTGGATGTTCATTCAAGAGTAGAAGCTGCTGTCATCGCAGTAGAACAAGACCTATGCGTAAAAAATAATAAAACACCCTAACCCTATTTTATTACAACAGGAAAACCCATGAAAAGCTTTAGCAATTTGATTGAAGACGCATTACCGGACATCAAGGAACTATTCCCCTGGGACCTCGAAGAAAAGCTGAAGAAAAACCCCGGCATCACCCTGCTGGATATTCGTGAACCCTATGAATTTGAAGTGATGCACATCAGGAATTCAATAAATGTACCTCGCGGTGTACTTGAATCTGCCTGTGACTGGGGTTATGAAGAAACGGTACCTGACATCGCCTGCTGTCGTGAGCGCGAAGTTGTCATTATTTGCCGATCGGGTAATCGTAGCGTTTTGGCCGCGCAAACAATGCAATTCATGGGTTATAACAACGTGACCTCACTTAAAACCGGGCTGGCCGGCTGGAATGACTACGAACTCCCGCTGGTCGATAGTGAGGACAGGGTGACCGATATAGAGGAAGGTGATGCCTTCTTTGAGCCCAAGGTCAGACCAGAACAAATGCCACCAAAATAATACCGTTATCTGTAGTAATTTAAATCTGACCTGACAATACAACCCATCGATTCATACCTTGTCTGACAATTGACTGAGAACTGAGCCCATCCCTCAAGCACTCCGGCGCTAATTTATACTCAACTGCCGGGAGCGGCAATAGGAGACTTTTCAGGGTTTTTGCAGTGACACCCGCTATCCTCTGAAACGGTCAATCAGGCCATTAGGCAGAGAGTCGTTATAAGCAAATAGTGTGTATGGATGTCATTGCGAACGCAGTGAAGCAATCTCCATAATGGAGCGGATGCGATTGAATGTTATTGAGCTGGATACAAAGCGTAGAGATCGCCACGTCTCCAAAAACGCTCCTCGCGATGACGACTTTGAAATGAATGACCCTTTGCCCTCGGCGGTGACGACCTCGAAGCAAGTGCTAAAACCCAACCTTAGTGCTGTAAGATATCGTATAAACCAGGCTCCCACTCTGTCATCTGACATCTGGATTACTACACATTATCTATATTTTTGTTAGCTAACACATCAGTAGCAGCTGCCTATCAATGCCACTACATCCAGGGATGCTCTGCTCAATTCATGAATGGGCATCTGCTAGCTAGGATGTTCCTGGTTCTGACAACCCAGAATAAGTCAGAGAGAAGTTCTCTAACATGTAGGATCATTCATCAGGACACGGTACGTAGTGACTTGATAAATCCATTTTTATAACAAATTGATTGTCTTTTATACCTGAAATATCCAGTTCCCATCCCAGACATCCGCAAATTCGTTTAATCAAATAGAGTCCCAGGCCATTGCCATTACCATTTTTTCCACGAACGCGTTTATTGAATAATAAAGCAATATCATCTGGTGATATGCTTTTCCACTGATTCCTGATCAGGAATACACCCTTTTCCAATCGAATTTCAATATGTTCATTTTCAGAATGTTCAATCGCATTCCTGATCAGGTTTCTCAGTACGATGCTCGTGGCTTCTACTGGTGACAATATACAGGTCGTATCAAGTTCAGTATTAATGATTGCTTTTTTATCCGGGAAAATGGTTACTTGTTCCTGCACTATTTTATTAACAAGATCATCTAACTGGATGATTTTCGCAGTACTTGCCAATTGCGATTCATCTTTAGCGAGAATAAATAGCGCATTTATACTTTCTGCAAGATCTTTCGTGGCATGTTTTATACGCATGGCTGCTCTGGCAGTCACTTCGTTTGAAGGCGCTTGAGCATTTATAATATCAATCGCCCCGGAAATAATAGTAACAGGCGTTCTCAATTCATGGCTGGCCGTATCAATAAATTCCTTTTCCCGATCCAGGAAATGATCCAGTTTTTCCAGGTAGGTATTGATTGCAACAGCAATAACGGACAATTCATTGTCAGAATATTCATCTCCGATACTTAAACCACGCTCATTAGGATTCAATTTACTTAGTTTATTTGCCATGTCCTTAATTGGCGCAACGAGAAACTGACCCAGCATACGACTCAGAATAATGATAATCAGAATGGCCACGGTGCTTAAAACAAAAACTACCATTTCATAATTGAATTCATCCTGCTCCATTGATGAAATATCAAAAACCAGAAAAATACGTTCAACGTCGATATCTCGAACAAGTATACTGAAGTCACGATCTCCAATTTCTACCTCATCATATATTCCTGGTGTTAACGGGCGCAAATAGTCTGGCAATGTTGTGCTATCAGAATTATTTCGATTAATTACATAGATTTTTAAATTTCCTCCTAAATGCTGTACATACTCCATGTACTTTTCTGAATTCGCTAAGTATTTAACAAACTCATTCTCCAATGTGGAACGCCAGATTTGCGACTCAATCTGCTCATTGATATAGTGACCAGAGAGTCCAATCAAGGTAGCGATAAACAGCGAAAAGCCTCCAAGAGTATAAGTAAGCCGCGCCTGAAAACTCATCTTAGTTAATTTAATCATCCTGCATTAGCCTATAACCAGTCCGTTGTACCGTTTTTAGGAGCTTCTTTTCAAATGGCTTATCAATGGCATTACGTAACATATAAATATGCGATCTAAGTACATCATGATCAGGGGTGTTATCTTTCCATATTTGGGTTTCAAGGTACTGCCTTGTCACCACATTGGGAGCATTCTTGATCAGGATTTCTAATATTTTCCGGCACACGGGGTTCAGTTGAATCAAAACACCATCACGCGTGACTTCCATGCTGTCGGCGTTATACACCAGACCTGCATAATTAAATACATTAGAAAAAGAAGAATATTTCTGACTCCGTTTAACCAGCGCCTTGATTCGCCTTTCCAGCTCGGGTAATTCGACTGGCTTGACGACGTAGTCATCCCCACCCGTGTCAAAGCCTTCGATCTTATCCGTCAATGTGCCTTTAGCTGTCAGGAATATAATCGGTGTCTCGATTTTGTATTCATTTCGTAATCGCCGACACACTTCAATACCATCAATTCCTGGAATCATTAAATCGAGTATGATGGCATCATATTGATTCCTGGTAGCCAGGTGCAGGCCTGTCAAACCATCGGGGGCTGCATCCATTATATATCCTAATGTTTCAAAATAATCGAATAAATTCGCCACTAATGCAGCGTTATCTTCAATAATAAGAATATTAATGGTATCTTGCATACTTAATCATCCCGTGTACTTATTGACAGCTGATGATGGCTGTCAATAAAAAATATGACCCTATTATTACACAATCCTCTCATAGCAAATATAAATTATATGGGTCGCATATATTGACATGAAATCTGCCGAGTAAGAATAGAGATAGACAACTTTTATCAGTGGATTTAAACCTGACTTTCCTAAAGATTCTTTTCGGCCGTAAATTTCAGCTGATACTGATCAACCTTATCGGGTGCGTTATACGGGAATGCGAGATCCATGTGTATAACACTATTACCCGTTGAGCGGGTAGAAACCAGGCGCAAACCCACACCTGCATCACCTATAATTTTTCGTTCTGTTCCCTGCCCCCACGCCGTCCCCATATCAGCAAAGATAACAGCACCAAATTGCGCCAGACGGTAAGGATACCATTTGAAGAAAAAATGTTTTTCGGCTGAAATAACCAGTGATTTATCACCCGTTTGATACCTGATTGGGTAGCCGCGCAGGCCAGTGTCTCCCCCCAGTACAATTTGTTCGCCTGGCAGTAAATTATCGATCATTTTAAATTTAGCCGAAGCATAGTAATTACTTCTGCTATTCTGAAACCAAAACCATTCACCTGACAGGTCTAAGGTGCCGCCATTCAGAATACCTTTACCCGCATAATTGTCAATATTGAAAGAAATCAGGCCGAGTTGATTCTCGGCTGGCTGAAAACCCTGTGAATATCGGGCTCCCAAATACAGGTAATTATTACTTGAACCAAGCCCTTCAGTAATCACACCCAGGCGTCCTGCCATATGAACACCCAATGAAATATCCTCTATTTTCCCCATGGTACGAAAATTATATTTATGAATATAATCTTCATTAAAATGATCATATTCAAGCCAGGGATATGACAGTTTATTGGATGTTATGACAGGTTCAGAGCCGCTCACACTGTCATACGCAGCATCTTCATATTGCCACCCTACCCTCAACCGATCGACACTATGATCTTTTAAACCATCTGACCAACCGTAGGCCAGGTTAAAGGATTTATTATTCTCGGCAATTTCAGAACTGATACTCCCATTATCATACAGTGGTGTTATGCGTCTGTTCGTTTTATAAGATATTCCCCAGGACTTGGGACTATTTAATTGATAAAAAGGCAGGCTATAGTTCAAGCCATATCCTTCACCATCAGAATTGTTTTGCGCTAATACTGAAAGGATCTGCCGAGTACCCAGAAATTGAGGATCAGTATAATTCAAAATATTTTCTTTTCGATCGACCCCGTTACTATAGGCGAAACTCAGTTTTTTACCTAGGCCAAACAAATTTTCCTCTTTAACTGAGACCCCTGATTCCGTGACTCCTGATGAGCGGCTATACGATACACTGGGTGTCAATGTCCAGTTATCTGTCGTTCTGACCATAACATCCACTTCATTGCCACACCTCTGCACAGGATAGATACTGACATCTTTAATATATTTGTTCGCTCTAAGGTTTCTGGCTGTTTCTTCAAGTAACCTTAAATCAAGAGCATCACCTGACTCGAATAGCAATTGCTGCCTAATAGTCTGTTCCCGTGTCTGAATATGTAATCCATTAGCAATACGATGGATACGGTGATTCTCATCCGGGTGGGTCGGATTAAATATATCCTGGGCATCGATATCGATTTTATTGATATATAAATCATATTCTGTTGCGAATTTATCATCCCACAGAATACAATCGACATCAGCAATCACATTAAGTGGCAGGAGAATAATCTGAAGCATGATGTGTATCTTTAGCAATTATTCACACCACAATCATATAAATTACTATTGAACAGTAGGTTTAAAAAAATAATTGATGTCAAACTAAAATGGTTTATATGTGGTTTAATTATATAAATATTAAATAAGCTGACAAATTGCTTTTGTATATTCACCACCCATCAGGTAAACCATCGACAGTAAAGTATCGCGACACAAGTTTGTATACGATCAAAATCAGAAACCAGGCCAGGATCATGGAAACAAAGGTATGACTTAAAAAATGGTCCCCGATCAACATCTTGTATAAACCGGTAAGCCAACCAACAGATAAGGAAAAATAAATGACAATTTTTTTATTTCGTTTCTTCTTAAATAGAAAAAATAGTGACAGAAGAGAGAATCCACCGCTGGCGTGCGCGGCTGGAAAACACTTGATATTCTCATGTCTTTGAAAATCTTCCGGAAAACCATGCAGTACAGTGACGTGAGGATAAATGCCGCCATAACGACTAATATTTTTTGGACAGGGAATATTTGTCGCTGACTTCAACCCACCTACCACCATTGGCACCACTAACGTTGAAATGAGTACTATAACAAGCCCAGGCTTGTATGCCTGCACGATTGTGTTTTTGTGAAAAATAGTTAATGCAATAATAAGCGCAATAACAAAGATATAAAAAACAACTTTTATTCCACTGTAAAATATTATATTTGCCAATCTATTATTTCGATCAACTACCCAACGCTTATCATTAAAATTATAGAAATAATCCTGGAGCACGATATCGAGTCCAGATAATTCAAAGAACAAGATAACGCTTACTAAAATAGCGATGACTATCAGTATTTTCCAATTAATACCTCGCACCTATAATATATCCAACTCATTTTTATATACCGATGTATTGACGTCTAATAAACCCAGAATAGTGTGAAATATATTATCCTGTGTATATTTACTCGATTTGTTCTCCACATGCGGCTTTCCATCAGCGAGGTTTTTTTCAGCTTGTGAAAACCAGGTAATCATAGGCACCATTTTCTGCTCGTCAGGTGCAAACATATAGGGCAAGCCATGCAGATATAATCCTTTTTCTCCTAAAGATTCTCCATGATCACTAATATATATCATGCTGGACTCATAATTATCACTGTATTGCTTAAGCTCCCGTATGACATTTGACAGAAAATAATCGGTATATAATATTGCATTGTCGTAAGCATTATCGATTTCATTCTTTGAACATTTTTCAAGCTGATTGGTTTTACAAACAGGCTTGAACACTTCAAATTTTTCTGGATAACGTTTGTAATAGGCGGGACCATGATTACCCATTTGATGCAAGACTACAAAAATATCGCCTTCCGGGTGAGTTTTGACGAAATCATGTA
>Ga0209633_10002436_pt1 | contig 17965 bp, 19 predicted proteins | sample Cruoilmetagenom1_FD_187290 | JGI IMG/M metagenome (GOLD analysis project Ga0209633, IMG submission 187290) | Oil polluted marine microbial communities from Coal Oil Point, Santa Barbara, California, USA - Sample 1 (SPAdes) (version 2) | ecosystem: Environmental > Aquatic > Marine > Oil seeps ... | reverse complement strand
GAAAGCTCGGCCCGGCAGGCAAACAGAGTGTTCCCATCAAAGATATATGGCTCTATCCGCTCGACCGCCGGTTCCGAGCACACCTAACCAGATGATTTTGTTGGATATGGGTTGGCCGAATATTTACCAAGGAACGGATGGGGATCCGTTGATTCGGCTTCAATTGTTTGCGCACAGCGGAATGAGTGATGATGAGTGAAACGATCAGCGCACTGCTGAGTTGGGCGGTCATGTTGTCGGTCTATCCGACCCCGGAACAGCTGCCGCAGGTCGAGTTCAGGCCGCACAGTTTTTTTGTGGCCAACGCGTGTGTCAATTAAGCGGTGCAATGCGCTCGGGTGGTATAACTATCATGGCGTCGTGTACCTCGATGAACGGCTGCGGAAGGATGAGAGTGCTGTTGGGCTCAGCATATGGGTGCATGAGTTCGTTCATTATCTGCAACATATGAGTGGACGCTATGACTTGGAGAGCTGCACCGATCAGGTTCGCCGGGAAAGGGAGGCTTATGCCATACAGCGCGAGCACATCGTTCGGGCCGACGGCAAGGCGCCGTTTATCCGGGCGAGGGTGTATCACTGCCGATGAACGTTCTTGCGGGATTTCTCATTCAAATGGTTTGCCGGCGGCCTATCGTAGGTTGCGGTTGAGGAACGAAACCCAACATGACAGCTGCGATGCAAGCCTATCGGTGGGGTCAATCTGCTGCATTTAGAATTGCTGGATTCAACCTGCCGAGCTTTTTCTTTCGGTTAAAACCTGATAAAATTCCTTGGTTTTAGATGAGCAATTAGCAGGTGTTCTGATGGAAGTGTTGGAAAGAATCAAGAAGCAGGTCGAAGAGAATCCGGTGCTGTTGTATATGAAGGGGACGCCGCAGTTTCCCCAATGCGGCTTTTCCGGACGTGCTGTGCAGTTGTTGCAGGCATGTGGCGTCGAATTTGCATATGTGAATGTTTTTGAAGATCCTGAAATTCGCGAGAATTTGAAAATCTTTTCCCAGTGGCCGACTTTTCCACAATTGTTTATCAATGGTGAGTTAGTGGGCGGCAGCGACATCATAATGGAATTGTTCGAAAAGGGTGAGCTGCAGAAGATGCTGGGTGAATCGACAGCGCAGGCCGAGTAGCCGGTTTAGGAGCCGCCGCGGCACGACTCCAACGCGACCAGTTCGTGCCAGCGGTTGACAATGCCGCAAAACAGTTCGGCCGTCCGTTCCGCGTCGTAGCGTGCCGAATGCGCCTGTTTCTGATCCCAGTTCAACCCTGCGGCTTGAGCCGCCCGTGCCAGCACCGTCTGGCCGTACACCAGACCGCTTAATGTCGCTGTGTCAAAGGTGCTGAACGGGTGAAATGGGTTGCGTTTGATGCCGGTGCGCTCGACAGCGGCATTCAGGAAACCGATGTCGAATGCCGGATTGTGACCGACCAGAATGGCTCGCTGACAACCATTGGCTTTGACCGCGGTTCGAACGGGCTTGAAGATCTTTTGCAGCGCTTCTTTTTCGTCGATTGCGAAACGGAAAGGGTGATACGGATCGATGCCGTTGAACTCCAGTGCCGACTGATCCATCTGGGCGCCGGGAAACGGGATGACATGGTATGAGTGGCTCTCTTTGATGCTGATGCTGCTGGTTTCATCCATTGCCAGGATCACAGCGGCAATCTCGAGCAGCGCATTTTTTTTTGGATTGAATCCCGCCGTTTCGATATCCACGATAATAGGCAGATAACCTCTGAATCGCGTGGAAAAAATCGGTTTATCCTGATGCATTATTTGGTTGTATCCAGTGAGGGATTGGGGTGTCAGCATCACAACAGTTTTGTTTATGCCTTTGCAATATTGAGCCTCCTACGCAGCAATTCTCATTATGGCTTGATTGGTGCCTATCGTAGGTTGCGTCGAGGAACGAAACCCAACATAACAACCTCGATACAAGTCCAGCCGGTGGGTTTTGCTGCCGTTCTACCCAACCATGTCGCTATGCACAAGTTCGAGCCGAACCGTGGTAACGGTTCAACGGCAGTTTGTAGGCTGGATAAGCGTGAGCGCATCCGGCATTACGGAGCGCTATGTGCCCGATGCGCTGGCGCTTATCGGACCTACGGGAATCCGGCAAAAATCCTGTTGCTCCTCTCCCAATCAATGGCAGGATTAACAACGACATGCCCGACAGCCGACTGAATCACGCGGATACGCTGCATCAGAACTTTTCCCCGACTTAACATAACGACATGCTACCCAACCGGGGTAGGATTGATTCGCCACATTTAGAATTGTTGTCCCCTACGGACGATTTTTCACGCCCATTGTAACAAATCCGGGCCGGCCCAAGAGCTCTTTTATCCTCCATAGCATGCGACCACTGCGCTCGCGCCTATGAATTATGCCGGTCCGCTGACAAGTACCCATAATGACGTTTTTTTAATCTTCTTCGATGTGGCATCTGTAAGCGCATTCGATTTATTCAAGGAAGAAGCGAACAGAGCGGCTGAGTCCGCGGAAAGGACGGGCCTTGACTCAATACCCGTGAATCAAATTCAATTGTTTGTTAAGGCAAAATGATATCAAGTCATTGTTATAGTCCGAAATGGTGCGCCGTGCGCACCAATCAACTTGAACTCGTTCACGGGTATTGGGTCTTGGCTCGCGCCTGCGGCCCGTGGCAGGGCAGATAGCGGAAGAAGGATGGAAAAAATCAAGGAGGGAAATGTTGCAAAGAATCACATTTGACGCTCTTTCATTTTTCGGGCAGGGGGGGAGTAAAGCGCAGACCCATTTTGATTAATGCAGATAGTATTTGATTGCTGTTCAGTCAGGCGCTGCTGAGAGACGCTTCTTTCCTGTCGACACCGGCCTCATTGGGCAGCTGGAGAACATCCTCAGCAGACTTCCCAACCTTTTCCATGATCTTCTGATCGTGGTTCGGTGCTAGGAAAACATAAACGACCCACAGCGGCAAGTGCTGCATCATCATCCGATGATAGGGGCCGTGTTCTTCGTCGCGGATCTGGGTGCTGTCCGGGCCGCTTTCGACATGATGTCTGAACTTCTTGAGACCAGGCGGCGCCGGCGTGCAATAGACGATGACATCGCCGGCGTCGATGTTCGATTGTGCGGCGATGGTCTGATCCAGTAAATGCCGTCCTTCCGGGTCGAGAACTCCGAGGTGGGTGAGCTTCTCCGTTTGAGTGGAATAGTGCAGATAACCGGAATCGGTCGGCTCGATTACCTGGGCGCGGAAGGCAGGCTTATAGAGCGCCCTGGTCAGCAGTCTGTTAGCCAGCGATGCGCACAGTCTGTTCGGAGATGATTTGAGGCGCACCAGCAGTTCCGCATCGCCCATCCATTCTAGCGCCTCCGGTGCCAAGCTGTCTTCTCCGGATCTCATAAGTTCCGCCACCGCCTTGCCCAGCATCGCGCCGGCGGCGACCTTCGCCGGGTGCGTGTAGACCTTCAGAAAGAGCGCGAATCGTTCGCGCAGCACGCTTTCCAGAGCGAAATCGGCATCCAGCCGGAAACCATGCCCGCCGTAGGTTCGGGAAACGAACTGCCGTTGATCGGAGAAGCTGAAGCGCCGGTAGATCGCGCTGTCCACCCGGTGGTCCAGCCCGCAGAAATAAGCATCCCGGTCGATGTAATCCAGCACATCGGCGCTGGTCGGACCGTCGACCAGGGCTTTGATGTGTGGGGAGGGGATAGCGGTACCGGTTTCAAATAGTGCCAGCACCGATTTTCCATAGTCCGTGGTGCGCAGGACACTACCGGCTTCAGAGTTCTCAGAGAACAGCAGCCGATCCAGCCGGCCGCTGTTGCCGTCGTGATGGGAGTAGAGGCCCAGCTCGTCTTCCAGCGTGTGGCCGTAGGGAATGTGCGATATGTCGTGCAGCAGTGCGTAGCAGCGGGCCATCAGCCGTTCTTCGGCATCGAACGGCGTGCCGGTGCGCTCCTCGATGGACCGCAGGGTTCTGTCGGCCGTGAACAGCGTGCCGATGGAGTGGCTCAGGCGGCTGTGTTCGGCGCCCGGATAGACCAGATTGGCGAAGCCGAGCTGCTTGATCCATCTCAGCCTTTGGCATTCCCTTGTGTTCAGCAGCTGCCATTCGAATTCGGTGAGCCGGATGTCGCCATGGAGGGGATCTCGGATGACGCGGGGGAGGGTAATGGGGAGGTGAGTCATCGGTGTCTCTGTCATGCGGTGCTTTGGGACGGGACTCTCAGTTCATTATCTGGTCCAGTGGACTTGTCGAGGCTTGCATTCATTTTCGATTGTGATGCTTTCGCCGGTTCGATGCAACAAAGTCTTGAGGAGATCGAGGAGGATCCGGACAGCAATTGTTATTTCGATATCCGCCAAGTGCACCTTGTATCCCGCATCTGCACCCTAGTTGGATCGTACGGTGTCCATTCGGTTATCATAGGAACCTGTTCTTTGACTCACTGAAACAAAACTGCAATATGAGAACCGATTATGATCAGGATTTTCATGCTTGGGCATTGGAGAACGCAGAACTCATCCGGCAAGGACGATTGTCGGAGCTCGATTATGAGCATATCGTAGAAGAGCTGGAAAGCATGGGAGCGCGTGACCGCAGGGAACTGCTCAGCCGCTTGCACGTGCTGATTATGCATCTGCTCAAATTTCAGTATCAGCCGGAATTGCGCGGCAAGAGTTGGCGGCTGACAATCATTCACCAAAGATTGGCCATCGAGCGCCTGTTGGCGCAATCGCCCAGCCTGAAACGCCTTCTGAATGAGGCAAGCCTGCCGGACATTTATCGCAAAGCATTACAAGAAACGTTGATCGAGACCGAGCTCGAAGCGGACCTGTTTCCATCGGAATGCCCCTTCTCATTCGAACAGATCCTGGATGAAAGCTTTCTTCCCGAATAGCGGGCGTAGATTGGGGTGAGGGACGGACCCCAATACCATCCCCCGCACGTTGCGCTTCAATGTTGCCACGTCGCGAATTGCTTGATTTCAGCAATTCTAAATGCAAAGTGATGAACCCGGAATGGTTGCTTTTTTGAGTTGGTCACGAGCCCTGCAGCCGCTTTGACCCAATATCTGCGAACGAATTCGAGCGTCGAACGGTGCGCACAGCGCACCCTACGGTTGACACCACGCTTTAAGCGCGCGGCAGGATGCGCTGTGCGCACCATTTGCCGGTCAATCTGTCGGGCTGTCATTGCAAGGATCGAAACACAAAACACTGTGTGAATGTTAAAATGGCTGACATCGACCGATTGGTCACAAATATCCTATTGACGAGGTGCAAGAGCCCATGAGCGGGCATCGTTACGAAGACGATTATTACGCCTGGACACGGGAGCAGGCTGCTTTCTTACGGGCAGGCAGACTCGCCGATCTTGACAAGGAGCATCTGATCGATGAACTCGACAGCATGGGTGCCCGCGATTACCGTGAATTAATAAGCCGATTGGCTATTTTGATCCAGCATCTTATCAAATGGGAGTATCAACCGGATTGGCGCTCAAAAAGCTGGGCCTTGACGATAATCGAGCAACGCGCACAGATCGCGCAGCTATTTGAGCAGTCACCGAGTCTCAAATCGCGGTTGACCGACGAAGCGCTGAGAAAAGCGTATCGCAGGGCGCTGGCGGCCGCGTCGACGGAGACGGGGCTGGAGATCCAGCGTTTTCCGTCAGAGAATCCCTATGATCTGGAGATGCTGATCGATTCGGATTATTGGCCTGAGTAACCGGCGGAGAAGCCATGCGCTGATGAGATGGCAAACAGGCAGGGTGTGTTCCATGCACGTCTCTGGTTTCAGCAAGATTTCCTTCAGGTTGAATTTATGCTATTTTATGACGACTCGCCTACCAAACCGGAAGATTTTTGAATAACAATGAAAAAAGGGTTTAAGAACGGAAGGACTGCGTTGCTGAGCGCAGGGCTGTTAATAGGGCTTGCCGGCTGCGCTACCACCAGCAGCGATCCGCGGGACCCTTGGGAGGGCTTCAATCGCGGAACACAAACGTTCAATGACGGAGTGGATGACTATTTCCTCAATCCCATTGCGCGGGGCTACCAGTGGGTAACGCCTTCGTTCGTCGATCGAGGTGTCACCAACTTTTTCAGCAACATCGAAGATATTCGCGTCACCGTCAACGATTTTCTACAGTTCAAGCTCAAGCAGGGTGGGTCCGACGGGGTGCGCTTCCTGATCAACTCGACCATCGGCATCGGCGGGTTGTTCGATGTGGCAACAGAGCTGGAGTTCGAAAAGCATGACGAGGATTTCGGGCAGACGCTGGGGGCATGGGGTGTTCCATTCGGCCCTTATTTGGTGCTGCCGATTTTGGGGCCCAGCTCGCCGCGCGATGCCGTGGGCTTGGCGGGTGACGCCGCCATGAATCCCACTTTTTATATCAATGAAGCGGCCATTATTTGGGGATTGACCGGTTTGAAGCTCATCGATTTCAAAGCGGACAAATTAAGCGCTTACCGGATTTCCGAAGAAGCGGCGATCGACCGTTATGAATTCCTCCGCAACGCTTTTATTCAGCGCCGCGAATATCTGGTCCATGATGGCAATATGCCTTTGGAGGAAGAAGAGTTTCTGGATGAGGAAGAGCTGGATGAAAACGATCTGGATGAGGAAAAATCGGACGAATGAGCGCCGAAGCCAAGCGTCGGGTTACGGCGTACAAAAGCTTCGGTGCCCGATTCAAACCCATTAGCAGTGCGCCTAACCCGCAGCTGCAATCGCTATTCTCGGACAGCCTCCTAGAACACCCAGTTGATCATCGGTATCAAAACCATCAGGTAAAGGCAGGTCATAATGCTGCCCGTGCGTGTAAAATCCGCAACGCGATAGCCCGCGGGCCCCATGATCAACGCATTGACCTGATGGGTTGGGATAAGAAAGGAGTTGGACGTGGCCAGCGCGACCGTCAATGCAAATACAGTAGGGTCCGCACCCAGGTTTGCCGCCAGGTTGATGGCGATCGGCACCAGGAGTATGGTCGCCCCGACATTCGACATGATCAGAGTGAAACCGGTGGCCAACACCGCCAGCACCGTCTGTACCCCCCAGACCGGAACACCGTCACTATGCAGCAGGATTTGGTTGGCGATCCAGGCGGCGGTGCCGGTGTGTTCGACCGCCATTCCGAGGGGAATGAGGCTGGCGAGCAGGAAGACGGTTTTCCAGCTGATGACATGATACGCTTCGTCCATGCTGAGGACACCGAAAATGACCATGCCGATGGCTCCGGTCAGCAATGCGAATGCCAGCTGTACATCGGTAAATAGCACAAGCCCCATGGCAATTGCAAAGAAGGCGAGAGCGTGGGGCAGTTTGTGCGGGCGTATGGTGGTTTTGGGGTAATCGCTGGCGACCACGAAATCCCGGCTTTTGGCCAGATTTGTCAGATCTTTCCAGCGGCTGAAAAGAATCAATGTATCGCCGGCTTTCAGGGTGAGTCCACGCAGATTGTGCTGCAGCGTGGTTTCTGTGCGATGAACGCCCAGCAGGCTGGCATTATAGTGTTTGCGCAGTCTGATATCACCGACCTGATGGCCGATCCAGCGCGAACCCGGCGGAATGACGACTTCGGAAAATCCGCTCAGATCGGATATCAAATTGAAATTTCGCAGCGATGTTTCGGTTAATTCCAACTGATTGTTGTTTGCGAATCGCCTGATCTCTTGCTCGGGGCCGAGCAGCAGCAGCTTCGATCCCGGCCATACGATATCATCCCGGTTTGGAGAGAACTGTATCTCTTTGGTACTACTCAAACTCAAAATGTGGGGGGCGTTGTCCGCGTCTTCGATCTGCCGGATTGTTTTTCCGGCGATGGGGCTGTCATCGGCGACGACTGTTTGGAAAATGACCGCGTTGAGGCCATAGGTCTTTTCCAGGTATTCGGACATGTTGGTCGTGTTGCTCTGGCTTGCCGCGCCTGTCGTCGGCAATATCATTTTTCCGAACAGCGAGAAAAAGGCGACGCCGGTACTCAGCAGGACCAGTCCAATCGGGGTGACGTCAAATAATTCGAACGTGCGTATCGGCGGCAGTGCGCCGGATTGTGGGCGACCCGTCGAGACCAGCAGGTCGTTCAGAATGATCAGTGAGCTGCAGCCCACCATGGTCAGGGTACCGCCGAGAATCGCACAAAAACCGGTGGGGATCAGCAAGCGCGACAATGGGATTTGAGTGTGTGAAGCGATGCGGCTGACGACTGGGAGAAACAGGGCGGTGGCGCCGATATTTTGCATGAACCCGGAAATCAAGCCAATCATAGTGGTGGTGCGTGCCACGATGCGCCGTTCCGTTCGCTTTCCCATCTTGAGAATAAACGCAGCCATGGTGGCCATCAGCCCGGTTTTGTCGAGTCCTGCTCCGAGGATCATAATGGCAATGATGGACAGAACCGCGTTGCTGGAAAAACCGGTGAACAGAAGGTCCGGTTCGATCAACGGTATGATTCCGGGAAGCTGCCCGATCAGGCCGATGAGCAGCATGATTAAAATGGCGGCGACGTCGATGCGGATGATTTCCGACACGAACAAGAAGAGAGCGAGCCCTAAAACGCCGAGAACCAGCACCATTTCCGTTGTCAGCGGGATTGCTTCAACCATCTGCACGATGCCTCTCTTCATGCAACGGAATCGATCGGTCTCGCGAGCTGGAAATGGGTATTGAAAAGATCATCCGGATCGGTGTGATAAAGGAAAAAGCAGCAGCGCATGATAGCAGAAGTGTCATGGTTTTTTGACGATATCCGGCGATTGCCGCCGCAATTCCGATTCGGGCTGCGACATGTTAGACTGAACGAAAAATCCTTAACAATCCATGTCAGAGGTGTTATGGCAGGTCATAGTAAATGGGCGAACATCCGATTTCGTAAAGGAGTTCAGGATGCAAAACGCGGTAAACTGTTTACCAAGCTGATTCGGGAAATCAGCGTTGCCGCGCGTTCGGGAGGCGCTGATCCGTCTAATAATCCTCGTTTGCGCTCGGCGGTCGATAAAGCCTTGAGCGCCAATATGAAGAGGGACACGATCGAGAATACGATCAAGAAGGCGACCGGTGCTCAGGAAGGTGCGACCTACGAGGAAATTCGCTACGAAGGTTATGGTCCGGGTGGTGTCGCGGTGTTGGTGGATTGTTTGACCGACAACCGGAACCGTACCGTCGCGGAGGTTCGCCATGCGTTTACCAAAAGCGGCGGCAATCTCGGCACCGAAGGCTCGGTGGCTTACCTGTTCAACAAGATTGGCGTTCTCTTTTTTTCCGATGGAGTGGATGAAGACGCTGTCATGGAAACGGCTTTGGAGGCAGGAGCCGATGACGTTGTGACCAACGACGACGGCTCGCTGGAGGTATTGACGGCGCCGGAAGATTTTATGATCGTCAAGGATGCCATGCAGCAAGCAGGGCTCGAGCCGGAGAGCGCGGAGGTGACGATGAGGGCCAGCACCAATGTGGAACTGGATGCCAAAGATGCGGAAAAGATGGTCCGCCTGCTGGAGAAGCTCGAGGATCTGGATGATGTCCAGAATGTCTATTCGAACGCGGATATCAGTGAAGAGATACTGGAGAGGATCGCCTGAGCGGAAGATTATCCGGTGCCTCGAATTCTAGGAATAGACCCGGGCTCCCGGGTCACCGGTTATGGTATCGTCGACGATGCTCCCGACGGCTCGGTCTATATCGCCAGCGGTTGCATCCAGGTGCGGCCCGGACAATTTCCCCAACGGTTGAAGCAGATTTTCGATGGAGTCGATGCCATCGTGGGGAAATACCTCCCGGATGAACTGGCCATCGAGCAGGTATTCATGCACAGAAATGCCGATTCGGCGCTGAAGTTGGGGCAGGCGCGGGGTGCTGCCATGTGTGCGGTTCTCGTCCATGATCTGGCGGTATACGAATACGCAGCCCGCCAGATCAAACAAGCACTGGTTGGCAAGGGGAGCGCCGATAAACTGCAGGTGCGGCATATGGTCAAGATATTGCTCGGGCTGGACGGTGAAATTCAGATCGATGCCAGCGATGCCTTGGGGGTGGCATTGTGCCATGCGCACCACCGGCAGACCGAACGTCGATTGCACGAGCGCGGGGTGTACCCTTCATGATCGGTTTTTTGCGCGGCGTGCTGGTCGCCAAGGCGGCCCCTTCTCTCTTACTGGATGTGCGCGGTGTCGGCTACGAGGTGGATGCGCCGATGTCTACATTCTACGATCTTCCGGCGGTGGGTGAGGAGGTCGGACTGTTTACCCATCTGGTTGTGCGCGAAGATGCGCATACGCTGTATGGATTCGTCAGGGAGACCGATCGCGCACTGTTTCGCAGTCTGATTCGGGTGAACGGGGTCGGTGCCAGACTGGCGTTGACGATTCTTTCGGGCGTCAGCGTGGAGGAGTTCCATCGCTGCGTACACCATCACGATTCGGCCGCTCTGGTGCGTCTGCCCGGCATCGGCAAAAAGACGGCGGAGCGGTTGATCATTGAAATGCGCGACCGCCTTTCGGACGTGACTCACAGGGTGGCGTCGACCGGTGAGCGGTCGACGGCTGAGCTGCCGCCGACCGATCCGGTACGGGAAGCAGTGAGTGCGTTGATTGCGCTGGGCTATAAACCGCAGGATGCCGAACGAATGGTTCGAAACACAACGAGCGACCAAAAAAGCAGTGAAGAGATCATCCGTCTGGCGTTGCAATCGGCGGGGCGCTCATGATCGAGCCGGACCGCATCGTCAGCAGAAAGGCAACGACGGAGGATGAAGCGCTGGATCGCGCCATTCGACCACGTCGGCTGCAAGACTACATCGGCCAGGAGACACTGTGCGAGCAGATGGAGATTTTCATTCAGGCGGCGACGGCCCGGCAGGAAGCGCTCGATCATGTGTTGATCTTCGGCCCTCCCGGCCTCGGCAAGACCACACTGGCCTATATCATTGCTCATGAGATGGGTGTGAATCTGCGCCAGACCTCCGGGCCGGTGCTGGAAAAAGCGGGCGACCTAGCCGCTTTGCTGACCAACCTGGAGGCGAAGGATGTGCTTTTCATCGACGAGATTCATCGCCTGAGCCCGATGATCGAAGAGGTTCTCTATCCGGCGATGGAAGATTACCAGATCGATATCATGATCGGCGAGGGGCCGGCTGCGCGCTCGATCAAATTGGACCTGGCGCCGTTTACCCTGGTCGGTGCCACGACGCGCGCCGGGCTGCTGACGTCGCCTTTGCGCGACCGGTTCGGCATCGTTCAGCGGCTCGAGTTTTATACGGTGGCGGAGCTGACTGCCATCGTTGCACGATCGGGGCGTCTTCTGACGCTGTCGATCGATGCGGACGGTGCGCACGAGGTGGCCCGGCGCTCCCGCGGGACGCCGCGGATTGCCAACCGTCTGCTGCGGCGGGTGCGCGACTATGCCGAAGTCAAGTTCGATGGTCGGGTCGACAGTGAAATTGCTTGCCGGGCGCTGGATATGTTGAAAGTCGACCGCAATGGCTTCGACCAAATGGATCGCCGGTTGTTGAGAACCATGATCGATCATTTCGACGGCGGCCCCGTCGGACTGGACTCTCTGGCGGCAGCCATCGGCGAAGAGCGGGGAACCATCGAAGATGTGTTGGAGCCGTTTTTGATTCAGCAGGGGTACATGATGCGTACGCCCCGGGGGCGGATGGCGACACGACATGCATACCTCCATTTTGGTCTGGAGCCGCCTGGGTTGCAGGGGGTGAACGGGGAACTGTTTCAATGAATGGAGGACAAATAAGGCAGCGGCCAAGCAATCATGCAGGCGGATTTTCGGGACATTTCCCGCGATGAAGCGATTTGACTGGCCGGTCCGTGTCTATTATGAGGATACCGATGCCGGTGGCGTCGTTTATTATGCCAATTATCTTAAGTTCTTCGAGCGTGCGAGAACCGAGTTCCTGCGCTCAACGGGGTTTGGGCAGGACGCGCTGATGCGGGATTCAGGCATCGTATTCGCGGTCCGATCGATTACAGTCGATTATATGAAACCGGCTCTGTTCAATGATGAACTGCTGGTCAGCTCCGAGCTGGCCGTGGTCAGGCGTGCCAGCATGCTGTTCGAGCAAAGCATTTCCAGAAAAGGTGGCGACCGGGCGCTGCTGTGTCGCGCGCAGGTACGTATCGCCTGTGTGGATGTGCATCGGATGCGTCCCTCGCCGTTGCCTGATGAGCTGTTTCGGAGCCTGACATATGACGCCTGATTTATCGCTTTTGCATCTGATCAGTGGGGCCAGCGCGGTCGTGCAGCTGGTGCTGGTGCTGCTGTTGCTTGTCTCGGTCGCTTCATGGACGCTGATTTTTGCAAAACGCAGAGAGTTGAGCACGGCTCGGCGCATGACCGATCGGTTCGAGCAGCGCTTCTGGTCCGGGATCGATGTCTCCTCGCTCTATAAGGAACTCGCCACGGATGGCGGCGGGCGCAACGGCATGGAAAATATATTTCTCGCGGGCTACCGGGAGTTTGCGAGCCTCCGCCGCCAACTGAAGAATCAGCCGATGACATTGCTGGAAGGTTCGCAGCGCGCCATGCGAGTCGCTCAGTCACGGGAGATCGACAGACTCGATCAGCGCTTGCCTTTGCTGGCGACAGTCGGTTCCACCAGCCCTTATGTCGGGTTGTTCGGAACCGTTTGGGGCATCATGAATTCCTTCCGCTCCTTGGGCAACGTGCAGCAGGCGACGTTGGCGCTGGTGGCGCCGGGTATCTCCGAAGCGCTCATTGCGACCGCGATGGGACTGTTCGCGGCTATCCCGGCTGTGATTGCCTATAACCGCTACGCGACGGAGCTGGATCGGTTGAATCTTCGGTATGAACTGTTCATCGAGGAATTTGTCAATTTGTTGCGTCGAGAAGCGCATAAACCGGAGGCCAGGGCGCAGGGCGGGACGGTGAGTCAAGAGCAGGCGTGATGAATCCCAGGTCTTCGCGGCGGCGTCCGATATCCGAAATCAATGTCGTCCCCTATATCGACGTCACCTTGGTACTGTTGATTATTTTCATGATTACGGCGCCCTTGCTGCAGACGGGCGTCGAAGTCGATTTGCCGCAAGCGGAAGCCAAGCCCATCGAGGAGCAGTCGGATCCGCCGCTCATCGTCAGCATCGATGCCGACGGGCGCCTGTTTCTGGATGTCGGTGACCGGCAGGACGAACCGCTGCAACCGGAAGATCTGACCGTGAAAGTCGTTGCGGTGTTGCGGCATAAGCCGGATACCAGCGTCTTCGTGCGCGGCGACGCGCGGGTCGGTTACGGCAAGGTCGTAGCTGTCATGGCAGCGCTCAAAAAGGCGGGAATCGCCGAGGTCGGGTTGATTACCCGCCCTGTGGAAGAGCGATGAGCATCTCCCGTCCGTATGCGGCCGGCCTGGTTTACTCTTTGTGCCTGCATGCCGTTTTGTTGTCGTTGTTTCTGATCAGTCTCGACAATGACGCGCCCGAGCAGATGGCCGACGACCGGCTCACCGACGTTGTTAATGCCTCTGTTGTCGATGAGGCGGAAATCGAAGCGGAAGTTGAAAAGCTTAAGCGCCGGGAAGAGAGCAAGCGGCTGCGGGAGCAGGAGCGCCAAAAGAGACTACAGGAAGATCTCGAGCAGGAAGAGCAGCGTCTGGCTGAGGCCAGGGAACAGCATCGTCTAGAAGAGCAGCGGGCGGAGGAGGACCGCTTGCAGCGGCGCGCGGCGGAAGCTGAAAAGTTGGCGGCTCTGACAAGGCAGGAGAAGGAAGAAAGGACTCGGCTGGCGGCACTCAAGGAGGAAATGGAGAAGGCAGAGAAGCAGAAGTTGGCTGAGGAGCGGCGCATCGCTGCACTGGCTGCCAAACGTGAGGCGGAAGCCAGAAAGTTCAAGGAAGAGCAAAAGCGGCGGGAGGCTGAAGCTACGCAGCAGGAGGAGGAACAAAAAAGAAAAGAAGCCGAAGCCCGAAAGCAAGAGAAAGAACGACAACAGATCGAAGACGAGGCGGCACGGCACGAGGAGGAGGCCGCGAAACAGCGGGATGCTGCGGTCAGTCGGGGAAAGCGGCGCGCAGCTGCGGATGTTCGAGCCGTCATCAGGCGCAAGGTGAATCGCAACTGGATACGTCCTCCGTCTGCAGGACGCGGTTTATCGTGTACAATTCGGGTCAAACTGATTCCCGGCGGCGAAGTGATCGAAGGCAGGGTCGTGAAAAGCAGCGGCAACGTAGCCTTCGACCGGTCGGCCGAACGGGCGGTATTCAAGTCATCGCCGCTGCCGGTGCCGGACGATCCGGCGTTGTTTGAAACATTTCGGAATTTCGATTTTATATTCAGGCCTGATGATTGACGGTTTGGCAGGTGAACAAATGGTGAAACGATACGTCGGGTTGGCGCTGTTGTGCATCGCATGGGTGATGTCCAGCACCGCGCACGCTCGGCTGACAATCGAAATCACGGGCGGCACGGAGGGCGGCCTGCCGATCGCGATCGTTCCGTTCGGGTGGGATGGGCCAGCGTTGCGCGCGCCTGTCGACATCGCATCGATCGTCGCTGCCGATCTGCATCGGAGCGGCCGCTTCACGACCATTCCGGAGCAGGAGATGTTGTCGAAGCCGACGCGGCCGGATGCTGTCAATTTTCGCAATTGGAAAGCGCTGAACCAGGAAGCACTGGTGATCGGCAGGGTGCATGAGGTCGGAGCGGGTCGTTATGCTGTCCGGTTCCAGTTGTTCGACGTATTCAAAGGCGATCGGTTGGCCGATTACACTATTGAAGCGAAGGCATCGGAGCTGCGCAACAGCGCCCACCGAATCAGCGATATCATATACGAGAAGCTGACCGGAGAACCCGGCGCCTTCAGCACGCGAATCGCCTATGTGGCAGTCACTAGCCGGTCAGGAAAACAGCCGGTCTATGCCCTGCAGGTTGCCGACGCGGATGGCTACAACCCGCGGACTATCGTGACTTCTACTGAACCGATCCTGTCGCCCGCATGGTCGCCGGACGGCAAGAAGCTTGCCTATGTCTCTTTCGAAACAAAGCGGTCGGCGGTCTTTGTTCAGACCCTCAGTACCGGCGCCCGCGAAAAGGTGGCCGAGTTCCCGGGAATCAACGGCGCCCCCGCCTGGTCGCCGGACGGTCGGCAGATCGCTCTGACCCTTTCCAAAGAGGGTAATCCTGACATCTACATCTTGAATCTCACGACCCGGGCGGTGCGCAAGCTGACCCAAAACTCTGCAATCGACACCGAACCGACATGGTCTCGTGACGGACGACGGATCGTGTTTACCTCCGACCGGGGCGGACGGCCGCAACTGTATTCGATTTCAGTCAATGGCGGCAAAGCGAAGCGCTTGACGTTCGAAGGCGATTACAATGCAGGCGGTGTCTTTTCGCCTGACGGAACCCGACTGGCGCTGGTTCATGCGAACCGCGGTGATTTCCGGATCGCTGTGTTGGATCTGACGACAGGCGGTCTCAGCGTTCTGACACAAGGAAGCCTGGATGAGTCACCCAGCTTTGCACCGAACGGCAGTATGATCTTATATGCGAACGGGAACAATGAACGCAGCCAACTTTCTGCGGTATCGGCGGACGGGCGCGTGCACCAGCGGTTGGTGTTGGATGGGGGAGAAGTCCGGGAACCGGCTTGGTCGCCGCTTTAACTTGTGGAATGTGCATGAATTAAGCTCGATAAGTTCATGCCGGCCGATTGGTGCGCGCGGCGACGTCAAATGTAGGGTGCGCCGTGCGCACCTTATCGGGCGATCGATACCATAGCAATTGAAATATCATGTTGCCTAAATTATTTCGTGCAAATCCCTTAGATACAAGGAGATCACTGATGCATCTATTACCGTTGTTTTTTTTGCTGTTCTTTTTGTCGCCGTGGATGCTGGGATGCACTACGATGGACAGCAGTGACGAATCCGGCCCGAATGACCAGTCGGGGACAGCCGCCGGGCAAGAGCGAGCGCGCACGAGTGACATGACGGATTCCGATCTTTATCCACGTTCAGCGACCGGTCGAATCGATGGCGATGAACCCTGGAATGATCCAAACAACCCGTTGTCGAATCGAACCATCTATTTCGAGTTCGACAGCATCGATGTGCCGTCGGAGTATGTGCCGGTCATTACGACCCATGCCGAATTTCTGGCGACTAATCCGAACATTTCAGTCGTGTTGGAAGGGCATGCTGACGAGCGCGGGACGCGTGAATACAATATTGCACTCGGGGAACAGCGCGCCAGGGCGGTGTCCAAGATGATGAAGCTGCATGGTGTTCGCAGTACCCAGATAGAGTTCGTCAGCTATGGTGAGGAAAAGCCGGCACGCCTGGGCCATGACGAACAGTCCTGGCACCTGAATCGGCGCGTCGAGATTGTCTATCCGGAGCGCTAATGATGATCAGAGAACCTATTTTTTTGGCCGCCGGGCTGGCCGGCGTATTGGGCTTGAGCGGGTGTGCAGCCCCTACGCATGCGACCAGAAATCTCGAGCGCCGGGTCGACCGGCTCGAACGTCAGACGTCGAACCAGGGGCTGGTCGAAATGATGAATCAAATGCAGCAGCTACAGAGCGAGGTTCAGCAACTGCGCGGTGAAACCGAAGCGATCACCCACGGCATCGATGAGGTCAAGAAAAAACAGAAAGCCCTCTACCTGGACCTCGATCGCCGAATGTTGGCGCTGGAAGGGCATACTAGCCCACAGCAGCCGGCGGAGTCACCTCTCGATGAGGATCTGTCAGCCGGGGTGGTCACTGACCAGCCACCGGATGATGAGGCATCTTTTTCAGACGCCGGAGAAACCGAAACGCCGCTTGCGGAGATTCCTCAGGAGGCATCCGGTCAGTCACCGGAACTTTACACCGAGCAGCCCCCGGTTGAAATGGCTCAGCCTTCATCAGCGGCGGGTGCGACAAATGAGAAAGCCGCTTACGAGAACGTTCTCGAAACATTGAAGCAAGGGCGCTACGACACTGCGATCGAGCAGTTCAACGAGTTCCTGGCGACCTATCCGAGTGGGGAATATACCGGTAGTGCCCAATACTGGCTGGCGGAAGCCTATTATGTCACACGGAATTTTCGAGCGGCCCAAGGAGGATTTCAGAAAGTTCTGAGTGACTATCCACAAAGCGCAAAAGCCCCCGACGCATTACTGAAGATTGGCTTCATCGAGTACGAACGAGCCCACTGGGTGGCCGCTCGAGACACGCTTTACGATGTCATTAAACGCTATCCCCAGTCGAGCGCGGCACGGCAAGCCAATAAACGCTTGTCACGTATGAAGCGCGAAAGGCGCTAAGAACATTGAAATGCCTCGGCGTTCTCCGACTCCATGCGTTGCGTAGCGATCACGAGTCGTCGTGACGTTGATGCCTGTTTCGAGCAATCGATCGTTGGTTCTTCTGTTGCTTTTTCTTGCCGATTCCGGAAAATCAGGTATAATTTCCCCTTTTTTTGGGGCCGTTAGCTCAGTTGGTAGAGCACCGCACTTTTAATGCGATGGTCGAGCGTTCGAATCGCTCACGGCCCACCATATCTTTTCTACCTGTAACAACAGGTTAGCAGAAACCGCAAAGCACAAAGAGAGTGCGACAAAGCATTCTGGGGTGCTTCTTGGGGTGCATTTTTCTGCAAACTTATTACAGGTAGACTAACCCATGTTTGTCACACCTACCGAAACTTCCCTTATTTTTCAGCAGGTTGCATTTTTTAAAGTCGTTGTTATGGCACTACACGGTTGCCTGTGAGTGGTTAAAGAATCGTTTTTTCGGTTTTCCCCGGACGATCGGCAATGCCGAGGGCATCATAGATCTTCTGTTGGCGCGGCTCGGGGCGAGTGGTTTTTCGAACATGGATGGTTTTTCCATCGGCACGCTTGAGGGTAACGGTCACCCGTTCTTGGCCGGCAAGCAGTCGACGAATGCCTTGCCAGCTGAGGTCGATTCCGCAGGCTTTGAGCTGGTAGCGAATGGTGTGGACCAGAT
>Ga0209633_10002434_pt1 | contig 17971 bp, 13 predicted proteins | sample Cruoilmetagenom1_FD_187290 | JGI IMG/M metagenome (GOLD analysis project Ga0209633, IMG submission 187290) | Oil polluted marine microbial communities from Coal Oil Point, Santa Barbara, California, USA - Sample 1 (SPAdes) (version 2) | ecosystem: Environmental > Aquatic > Marine > Oil seeps ... | reverse complement strand
AACCATTGGTATAAGAGGTGACAAGTCTACAAATAATGGTGATGCTAATAAAATGTATTATTATCCAAAAGCAAATTTAGCTGTAAACCTTCATAAGTTTGATTTTTGGTCTATTGATGCATTAAGTCATTTCAAACCTAGAATTGCTTATGGTGAAGCAGGAAGATTTTCTCTTTTTGGCGATAGATTCTCATTGATGAATCCACAGTTTATTGGTGGAACTTCAGGACTGAGCCCTGCTAATTTAAGAGGTAATCCGGATGTGGGTCCAGAACGTCAAAAAGAATTAGAATTTGGCTTGGATTTTGGCTTGTTAGACGATAGGTTTAATTTTGAAGTATCTATCTATAATAAGAAAAATGAAGATATGCTTCTTAGATCACAAGCACCAACTTCTTCAGGTTTTACGACTCAGGTAAAAAATGCTGCTGAGCTTGAGAATAGGGGTGTTGAAATTGGTATCAATGCTAATGTTATACAAAAAGAAGATTTTTCATGGAATTCAAATCTTAAATGGTGGAAGAATGAATCTGAAATTACAAGTTTAGATGTGCCTAATTTCACACTAGGTGGTTTTGCAGCCTCATTAGGAACATTCCTTATCCAAGAAGGACATAGTGCTACACAAATTGTTGGTACATATGATGCAACCCAGTTTACAGCGGCTGAAATTGCGGCAAGAGACCCGGAAGGCGATGGATTCTTCGTATATGGAAATGCTGAACCTGATTTTCAAATGTCATGGTCCAACGAGTTTACTTATAAAAACTTTGACCTATCCTTTTTATGGCATTGGAAAAAAGGAGGTGATAATATTAATTTGACTACATTACTTTATGATTTAGCTGGTACTACATGGGATTATGATGATACAGATTTAGATCCTTCTGGACAATTGAGTAATGGAGACTATAGAGCTGGACTAGCTTTTGTAAATCCTGAACCACTTATTGAAGATGCTGGATATTTAAGACTAAGAGAAATTGGTTTGTATTATACGCTACCAAAAGATCTTATCAAACATACCGAGCTTATAAAAGTTGGTATTTCAGGAAGAAACTTAATCAACATTTTTGATTATAATAGTTATGATCCTGAAGTTTCAAATTTTGGAAATAATGTGTTAGCCAACAATGTTGAAGTAACACCTTACCCAGCTTCAAAGTTTATAAACTTTCATTTAAACATTAATTTCTAATTATTAAGCGAATTTATTATGAAAAATATATATTTAAAAATGATTCTATTTTGCGCAGCAATGACTTTGTCTAGCTGTCAATTAGATGAGATTCTTAACCCTAATGCACCTACCATTGAAAGCTTTGCTAATGGTGCTTCTCAAGCGGATGTGCAATTATTAGCTGTAGGCTTAGAAGCTGTAATGCGAAACGATTTAGAATTTCATTATGATACTGTTAGTATTCTTGCAAGAGAATACTATGATCTAACTGGTATTGATCCACGTTTTACAGGAGAACTATTGAAAGGACCATTGGATAATAATGGTTTTCTCACAACACGTGCTTATGCGGCATGGTATAAAGTTGTGCAATCAGCAAATGTACTTATAACTGCTGTTGAAAATTCATCTGCAGGCTTTAGCAATGATGTTATAAATGGATATTTAGGCTATGCTAAAACATTAAAAGCCTATGCGCTATTGATGGTAGCTAATCGCCAATATACAAATGGAATTAGATTAGATGTATCTGATCCTGACAATCTTGGTCCTAATGTTGGCTATGATGAAGCATTAACAAGCGTTATGAGCTTATTAAATGAAGCAAATGCTGATCTGTCGAGTGCTTCTGCTAGTTTTGATTTTGCGATTAGTGATGGTTTTGCCGGATTTGATACTCCTGCTACTTTCGGACAGTTCAATCGTGCAATAGCAGCTCGTGTGGCCTTATATCAAGGTAATAAATCTGAAGCGATATCGATGATAGCCGGTTCATTTTTTAATATTAATGGTGCTATGTCAAATGGCCCTGCACATATATTTGGTTTAACAGGAAATGACATTTCAAATGCTCAGTTCCATGTGTTGGATCAATCTGGAGCAGAGTTTATGATTCATGATTCATGGATAGCTGATGCTGATGCTGGCGATCTGCGTGTAGCTGATAAGTCATTTTTGTTAACTTCTGGTACCACTACCTTTGACGATCTTTCAGCAGATTATCAAGTAGCATTATATAAAAGTAATGTTGATCCGGTTTATTTAATTCGTAATGAAGAATTAATATTAATATATGCAGAAGCTCAAATTGGAAGCGATGTTAATGAAAGTTTAGCCGCCATCAATAGAGTTAGAAATGCAGCTGGTTTAGGAAATTATCTTGGGGCTACAGATGATACTTCGATGTTAAATGAAGTGTTAAAACAAAGACGATACTCACTATTGGCTGAAGGACATCGTTGGATCGATTTAAGACGTCTTGGCAAAATGAATCTTATTCCTCTAGATCGTAGTGGAGATAATGCTATTGAAGCATTCCCTACACCTTTTACCGAAAACTTATAATTAATTTTATTTAAAAACAAAAAACCTCGCCATTGGTGAGGTTTTTTTATATCTATTAGTTCATTAATATTGTTCTTCATCACTGGGAAAATCTCTACTTTTTACATCATCAATATATTGTTTAAAAGCACCATTCATTTCAGCATATAAATCTAAATAACGGCGTAAAAACCGAGGATTAAACTCATGTGTCATCCCTAACATATCATGTATTACTAATACTTGCCCATCAACGCCATTACCAGCACCAATACCAATTACTGGTATGCTAATACTCTCAGCAACTTCTTTGGCTAATTTGGCAGGGACTTTTTCTAAAACCAAACCGAAACAACCCAATTCTTCAAGCAATTTTGCATCTTGCATTAGTTTCTCAGCTTCTTCTTCTTCTTTTGCTCTAACAGTATAAGTTCCAAATTTATAAATTGATTGTGGTGTCAATCCTAAATGGCCCATAACAGGAATTCCTGCAGTTAAAATACGCGAAACAGATTCTCCAATTTCTGCTCCTCCTTCTAATTTTACAGCATGTGCACCAGATTCTTTCATTATTCTAATGGCAGACTCTAATGCATTTCTTGAATTCCCTTGATAAGTACCAAATGGTAAATCTACAAGCACTAAGCAACGTTCAATTGCACGTACAACCGAAGATGCATGATATATCATTTGATCTAAGGTTATTGGTAAGGTTGTTTCATGACCCGCCATAACATTAGAGGCTGAATCACCTACTAAAATAATATCTATTCCAGCATCATCTACAATCTTCGCCATGGTATAATCATAAGCTGTTAGCATGGCAATTTTTTCACCATTTCGCTTCATTTCAACAAGAGACTTGGTAGTAATTCTTTTATATTCTTTTTTGGCTATTGACATTTGTTTGATGTTAATGGTCTAATATCTAAAGACTCAATTAGTTTTCGTTAGTCGCATCATCTGAACTTTCCTTAATAATTGAAGGAAATAACATTGGTGCAAAGTTTTTTACAGGTTTATATAATACAGATGCTTCTACACTAGTCACATTTACAAACGGAAAAGTTCTGTTTAATTTATTAAAAATAATTAATACAACACTTAGAATGAGTCCAATTTTTGCAGCGCCAAAAGCAGCGCCAAAGACTTTATTCATGATTCCTAATGAAGCTGTATCTGCAATTTTTGTCAATATCTTTCCTGTAAAAGAAATCAATATTACTATTATAACAAAAGTGCTTGCAAAGGCAACTATCTGAATAGATTTCTCTGTCCACGATACACTATCTTTTAAATAATTGGATACTATATATGAAAAATGTATAGCGCCCCACAAACCTAAAGCTAAAGCTACCAAAGAGGTTACTTCAACAAAAAATCCCTTCATAAAACCACGAACGAATCCGAAAAGTAAGAGAGTTATAAGAATAATATCTAATGTGTTCATTTAGCAAATATATTAATTGTGTTAAAACCAAAGACCGAACACTTCATTTTTTTCAATTTATGGATTTATTCATGCTGTACAAATATTCTCTAACCTCATAACTATTCAACCTCTTCTATAACAATTTTTTCTGCTATATAAACCAATAGTTTTTTTATCACTTTATATCCTAGTCGTTCTACCACTTGCGCATAATTATTCAATTGATGATGATATTTCTTATCAGATTTACCAGTTTTATAATCAATGATGACGACTTCATTCTTATTGTTAATTACCAACCTATCGGGTATAATAATTTCATTTAAATCTGTTAATATTTCACGTTCATTATAAACTGTAATATTTTGTAAATAATAGCTCTTTAAATCAGGGTGTGTTACAATTGATATTAGCAATTTTTGTATTTCATCGGCTTGGTTTATAGTAATATTTCCTGTTGTGACATAGATCTCAATAGTGCTTTCAATATCGTCTACCGTTTTTATATGAGCCATCAATTCATGTATCAAATTCCCATAAGCAATCGAGGCTTCTTCATCCCATAAAAGTGGAGAATTCGCCACAATAGCAATTGTGTGCGATTGCCAAGAAGTACTAGTTAAAGTTTCAAATTCAAAATTATTTTTGCTCAAAATTGTTCTAGTAGAAACTCTTTTTTGAAGGCCAAAAGAATAGTCCTTCTGTTCATCATTCCATTGTCCGATATTTTGTAAGTAATGTCTAAAAAATTGTGAAGAAGTCCTTAAACTATCACTTTCCTTTTTTGGCTCAACAATAATATACAATTGTTCAACAGCTCGGGTCAACGCAACATATAACAAATTAAAATTGTCTAGTTCAAGTTCATTTCGATGTTCTTGATATATCTCTTTCCCGGTTTGCCCTGATAGTTCTAGAGTTTGCTTATAATTTATCAATAACGTTTCAAAACCATTATAATCATCTTTATCTGTTAAAGGATACCAAACTTTCGGATTTATTTCTCTATAAATATCTAAGTCATAAGGATAAATAACCACAGGAAATTCTAGTCCCTTGGCTTTATGAATGGTCATGATACGAACTGCATTTTTCACTTCGGGTACCACAATACTCAACGATTCCTTTTTATCATTCCAAAATTCTAAGAAAGTGGTCAGGTCGGTTGATTTTCTTAATGAAAACTGTAAGACTTCATCTAAAAAGAATTGTATATAGGCATCGGATGTTGAATTGAAATGAAAACTTCTAATAATATATTCCACACTTTCATATAATGACAATTGAGCGAATAGGGTAACTTCAAAATCAATTTTATACCCTTTTAATTCATTGAAAAAAGCTTCTTTATTTAAATCTAACAATTTCTTAAAAAAAGTATGTTTGTCAATAGTTAATTGTAAGTTTTCATGTAGAAAATACAATACCTTTAGCTTCGCTTCTTTATCAGCATTATTCTGCAGATAGGTCAACATATCAATCATGAAGTTCACCTTTTCTGAATTTTGTAATAATAATGTTTCAGAACTAATTATATCAATCCCATTTTCGGTTAAAAAATCGGCTATCGCCACTCCTTGTTTACGTGTTCGGGTAAGTAAACATATTTCATTGAGGTCAAAATCATCTTGAATACTACAAATGGTTTTCAATACTTTGTCAGCATAAGCGAACGCTTTTTCATCAGCTTTCTTTAAACCTTCATCAATAAAAGATAATTGCACATAACCACCTTTTTTTTCATTCTGTTTTTGCCTATTTTCATTGACATATATATCTTCATATTCCTGTTTATTGAAAAATTGTGACAAATGCTGAAAAAATCCATTATTGAAATCAATTACCTCGCTGTAACTTCTATAATTTGTTCCTAAAGGTTCTAATTGTTTGATAATATTAAATGGATTATTGTCCCTTAAATCTTGCTCGCTAGTTAACTTTAAAAACTGTTCTGGTTCGCTTCCCCGCCAACGATAGATAGATTGTTTTGTGTCTCCTACCAATAGCAAACTTGTTCCTTCTTGTGACAAGGCATTTGCAATAAGCGGAATCATATTTTGCCACTGCAATATTGATGTATCTTGCATCTCATCAATAAAATAGTGTTTGAATTTTTCGCCAATTCGTTCGTAAATAAAAGTTGCTGGTTGTTCTTGTAAATTTTTACTTATAATTTGATTGAATTCTGCGTTTAAACGGATATTTTTTTCTTGTTTAAGTTCCTCCAGACTTTTATTTATTTTACTTAAAACAGCTAACGGAATTAAACTAGAAAGCAAAAAACCATTCAAAGTATACTCTTGGTTTAATTTTTCTGAAGTATTATATAACGACAATAATTGATCTATAATACCGTCAATTGCGGCCTTAATTTCTGAAGATTTCCCTTTTGTATAAAAAAGATTATTCTCAATACTTTTCACCAGACCTTTGGTCGGATCAAAACTCAACTTATCGTGCGCATCAATTAAATTTTGAAAATGTTTTGGAAATTGTGAATAATAAAAATCTTTATACTCGACATTGGTATTATCAATAATGGTCAACCCGTCTTTACCTATTTCAGCAAATTGATGTTCAATATTTTTTTGTTTTTTATACAGTTTTGTCTTTAGATCAATAAAATCTTGAATGGGTTTATCTTGAATTTTTTGAACCTTAGCATTGTCATTTTCCTTTAATAAAATTTGAGCTATTTCATTTAACTCTCTTGTGATATCCCAAGATTTATCTTCCTTTGCTTTTTGTAATGAAAAATCAATTAACACCTTAGTTAATTCTTCATCATCGCCTATTTTAGCAATTAATGTTTCTACCGCTTCATTCAATAAAGATTTTGCATCCATTTCAACATCAAAATTCAGCGATAAGCCCAGGTCAAATGCAAAACTTCTAATCAATCTATGTGTAAAGCTATCTATAGTAGTAATATTAAACGCCGAATAGTTGTGTAAAATATTTTGCAATACTTTTTCAGATCGTTGATGTAAAATGGTATCTGATATGGTGAGCTCTTCTTCAATTTGTTTAAACATTTCTGTTTTCTGACGTAAAATATCCGCTTTAGCGAAAGCACGTAAATTACCAATAACACGCTCTTTCATTTCGGCAGCCGCTTTATTGGTAAAAGTCACTGCTAAGATCTGCTGAAAACGTTTTGAGTCTGAAGTTTCAAGTAATATCTTTAAATATTCTTTTACTAAAGTAAAGGTTTTACCACTCCCGGCAGAAGCATTATAGACTTGAAAAGTAGATGGGTTTTGCACAACACGAATTTAATACAAAATACGATATTATCAATATGACTAAGAGAAGCTATTATATGAAAGGTTCAAGACATGTAATTTTCAACTTACAATTTAGCCTTAGTCAACCTTTGTAATCATTATTTATATGTTTGTTACGTCTTTACTTAGGTAGCCTAAAACTTATTCCAGTGCTTACATATAAATCCTGAGTATTTTTACTCAACCCTGTTCCACCAGAAACATCTAATTGAATAGTATCACTTACTAAATAAGTCAAACCTGTATCCCAAAAATGATTAAAATGACTATCTTCCGGCAAATCTCCATATATCTCTATAAATGCACCAATTTTATTTGAAATACTATAACCGTAGGCAATGGTATATACATAATTCGCAGTTGTAATCTCACCATCCCAGGCCATTCCTAAATTATATCCTACACTTGATTTTTCATTTAAGGTATGCGCAAATGAAAATCTAAAATCAATACCGGTACTCTTAGTTTTAAAATCTTGTGACGCTAAAAAAGGAAAATTTATATGACTTAAAAAAGCGATTTCAGGTAAAACTCCTTTTTCTTCAGTAACTCCAATTTTTACACCAATGGCTAGCGGTGAAAATCCACTTTCTTTACTGTTTACAATATTACCTTGAAACTCGTGTTTTATTTCAGAATTACTAAGTCCTACCCTTAATTCTAAATTATCTAACAGCCCATAGCGCAACAATGTAGTGTTAAATGTGGTGGTTTTACTTTTAATATTATTAAGTTCTAATGTTTCGTAAAATGTACCTATTTCGACTTGTAAAAAACGTTTTGGTACTAATGCTGACGATTCAGTTTGATCTGGCCTATCAGTAATAATTGCATCGTATTCTATGTCTATTGTTTCTTTTTGAGCATATCCTGTTATTATAAGCATTTGCATAAATAATAAGCATAAAAAATTCTGTTTCTTCATTAAATTTTACTTGTTTGTGATAAAAAAGTTAAAAAACCAATCGCCAAATTTGTGCTACTAAAAAAGTTACTATCAATCCCATAATTACAGGTAAAAGTGTTGCAACGCTTGTCCATTTCACACTTTTGGTTTCCTTATAAATAGTATAGATAGTCGTGCTGCAAGGGTTATGTAGTAAGCTGAATAACATAAGATTAACTGCTGTAAGCAAGGTCCATCCTCCAGCTCTTAAAATATCTCCTGTTTCATTGACCGACTCTAATTCAAACATAACACCTGTTCCTTCACCTCCAGTAATTCCAGTTACCAATACTGTCAACATCAAAATAGTAGGGATCACGATTTCATTGGCCGGTATGGCAACAATATATGCCACTAAAATAACTCCGTTAAGACCTAATAAAAATCCAAAGCTGTCTAAAGAGCTGATCATCCAATATGCGATACTTTGATCTGCAATGTTGATATTTGAGATCAGCCATATTACTGCCCCTGCCGGTGCGGCAAATACCATAGCCCTCCATAAAACGATTAAGGTTCGGTCTATCAAAGAAGTATAGATTGTTTTCCAAAATCTTGGCGGCCGGTAAGGTGGCAACTCTAAATTAAAGGTAGAAACCTCTCCTTTTAACACAGTTTTCGACAATGCCCATGAGCTTATGAACATAAAAAATATACCCAGTATAGCAATTCCTATAACTGCTCCTACTGAGGCAAGTCCGGATAAAGATGTAGGCACTACAGCACCTATAAAAATAGTAGCAATTAAAATTTGTGTAGGCCAGCGCCCATTACATAAAGAAAAATTATTTGTAATAATCGCTATTAAACGTTCTCTTGGGCTGTCAATTATTCTCGTAGCTACAACTCCTGCAGCATTACAGCCAAAACCCATACTCATTGTTAAGGCTTGTTTGCCATGGGCGCCTGTTTTTTTGAATAAATAATCTAGATTAAAAGCTACTCTTGGCAAATAACCAAAATCTTCAAGTAGTGTGAATAAAGGAAAGAATATTGCCATCGGAGGCAACATAACCGCAATAACCCAGGCAAGGGCCAGATAAACACCATCTATTAAAAAACCATCTAACCACCAGGGCATTCCAATACCAGAAGCTAAATTTTTAAGAATAGGATGTAGGGTGTCCAACAATAAATTGGCCAACATAGAGGAAGGATAATTGGCTCCAATAATAGTTAACCATAGAACCACTGCTAAAATTAAAAACATGAGGGGAAAACCCAATGTTTTACTGGTAATAATCTTATCTATTTTAGCGTCTAATCGAAATTGCTTTTGTTGCTGAGCAGTGTGAACAGAACCTTTTACAATTTCAGCCGCATCAGCATAGATACCTTCTGCCAGATTGTCGTGAAATTCATCCCCTATTTGCCAACGTAGATCATTTGACAATTCAATAATATTCTCAATAGGTTTATTATTCATAATTATTTTCAATATTTAAATCAACTCTCCCGTTTTCAATGCATCAATTATGTGAGTATCACCTTCAAGTAATCGAAAAGCAATCCATCTGCTATTAGGAATGGTTGGAAATTCTTTCTCAATTTCAACGCTTAATTTTTTAACTGCTTTGTTAATATTTTCAGGTACATTTTTTATTCTATGTGGCTTACAAATTATGTTACCATTTGCAACTTCACTAATAGTTTTGATCAATTCGGGTATACCTTCATTAAATCTGGCGCTAGTTGGTACTACCGGAATTCCTAAATCACGAGCCAAAGTTCTTTCGTCAATACTAATATTATTACGTTTTGCCTCATCCATCAAGTTTAAACATAAAACAGCTTTATCGGTTATTTCCAAAATCTGTAAAACCAAGTTCAAGTTTCTTTCTAACCTACAAGCATCTGCCATTATTACTGTGACATCAGGTTTACCAAAAAGTATAAAATTTCTGGCAATTTCTTCATCTTGCGAAGTGGAAAGTAATGAATAAGTTCCGGGTAAATCTACCAATTTGTACTTTTGGGTTCCGTATTCAAAAGCTCCTTCGGCCCTGGTGACAGTTTTACCTGGCCAATTTCCGGTATGTTGGCGTAAACCTGTTAAAGCATTAAAAACCGTGCTTTTCCCAGTATTAGGATTACCCGCCAATGCCACAACGAAATCAATATTATCAGTGTTTACTCCGAGTTTCTTTAAGCCTTTGGCGTTGTATTGTGAACATCCTTCGCAAGCACTATTTACTTTATTATCCATAATTTCAATCTTTTTTAATAAGTATTTTAGTGGCTTGATCATCGCGTAATGCAATAGAAGAACCTTTGACCAAATAAGCTTTTGGGTTTTGCAAAGGACTTATTAAATCAATATGTATTGGTGTTCCTTTTATAAAACCAAGATCTAATAATCTTCTTCTGTTTTCTCCTCTACATTCTTTTGAAATTCCCAGGATTTTTGCCGTTTCATTTTCTTTTAAACTAGACAATCTAGCCATGTCTTCTTCAACAACAACATCTTTTTCAAAAACGTCTACTGTAATGTTTGAAGCAACAACAGGAGCTAGTTTAAATTCTTCACCTTCTGCATAAAATACCACTCTTCTTGTATTATTTTCAACTACCCTTATTTGTGAACCAATATGAATATTTTCTGCAAGTATTTGTTTATAGATCACATCCGGTTCGTCTTCAATATGCGTTATTTTACCTACAGAATCCGCGGGTAAAGTAGCCAGGGACACCCCATTTACTACAGCAATTTTTCCTAATTTAGTAGGAATGGGGTCTCCATGTGGATCATACATTGGCTGTCCTAATTCTGTAGCCAATAAATTGGTTTCTTCATGGTTTAATTTATGTTCCATCATTTCTGCTCTATCATGCCATTCCAATTTATCATAACCGGTTTTTTCTGCTAAGTATTTTTCCCATAAACGATGAACCCTTATGATTCGTAAGGCATAATCTCTTCCTTCGTTTGTTAATTTTAAAACATCTCCATCTAATTCGACCAATTCGTTAATCGACATATCCTTTATCACATCAATTATCAAGCTATCATTAAATTTCAATGACCTTGTTATACTATTTATAGTTGCATCTTTACCAGAATTTTCATAAAGGTATAACTGCTTTAAAATATCTTCAATAACCGTTTTTTTGTTCAGCCTTAAATTGTTTTTAAACAACCAAAACCATCCTTTTATAGGTCTAAACAGAAAGTACACTAATACCGATAGAGAAATAAATAGTATTAAATTATATAACGGATTGTAAGAAATCATTTTATCTTTTTTAAATATAAATTATCAGCAACATTTTCAGAAATACTAATTTTTTTTGAATTCATTTCAATTTTCATTGATCTGTCAAAAGGTTCAATACTTAATACTTTAATTGTATTGCCAATGGCAATTTCTTTTTTATCAAGATACCTTAAAAAATCATCTGACGAATCTTTAATCGTCAACAATATGCTTATGTCATTTTCTTTTAAAGTTGACAGTTTTACTTTTCTTTGTTCAGCAATATTTCCATTTTTATCTGGAATAGGGTCACCGTGAGGGTCAACTGTAGGATAGTCTAAAAATTTATCTAATTTGTCAACTAGCTTTTCGGATTTGATATGTTCTAACTGCTCAGCAATATTATGGACTTCATCCCAAGAAAAATTGAGTTTGTTTACTAAAAATGTTTCCCAAAGACGATGCTTTCTAATCACAGAAGCAGCTATCTTTTCACCTTTTGTTGAAAGTTTAACACCATGGTACTTTTTATAATTAACCAATTGTTTGTCAGATAGTTTCTGCAGCATATCGGTAACAGAAGATGCTTTAGTTTGCATTTTTTCTGCTATTAAATTAGTGCTTACTCCCTTTTTAGAATCAGCATCTAAGGTGTAAATAGCTTTTATATAATTTTCTTCTGCTTGTGAAAACATTATAAATCTTTCTACAAAGGTAAATATTTTTTTAGATAAGTCTAAAAATTTTCTTATAAATTTATATAGTATCTTTGAATTACTAATTCTGATATGATGCTAACTAACCAAAAAGACAAATTTAAACTCCCAAATTCTGTAACTTATCTTAATGGTGCTTATATGTCACCCTTATTAAAAAGTATTGAAAAAATAGGTCATGAAGCCGTGTCTCAAAAATGTTTACCATACGAGATTCTTGCAGAAGATTTCTTTACAGGTGTTGAAAAAATAAGAAGAGCCTTTGCTAATTTTATTAACGTATCAGATTATCAAAATACAGCTATTATTCCGTCTGTTTCCTATGGTATTTCTACAGTTGCAAACAATGTAAAATTAAATCCAGACGATGAAATTATTATTGCGGACGGACAGTTTCCTAGTAATGTCTATGCCTGGCAAAAACTTGCTGAAAAAAATAAGGCAACAGTTAAAATAATAGACCCTCCTAAAAGTTTTAAAAATCGTGGAAAAATATGGAATCAATCCATTCTTGACAATATTACGGCTAAAACTGCTTTGATAGCGATAAGTCCTGCTCATTGGGCTGATGGAACACTATTCGACCTAAAAGCAATCCGTGAAAAAACAAGAATTTATAATGCGTTGTTGATAATTGATGGCGCACAAAGTTTAGGTGCACTTCCATTTTCAGTCAAAGATATTGACCCAGATGCCGTTATAACTGTTGGTTATAAATGGTTACTTGGTCCATATGGATTAGGTATGGCCTATTATGCTGATCGTTTTAATGATGGTGAACCTATTGAAAATAATTGGATCAATAGACACAACAGTGAAGACTTCTCACAATTGGTAAATTATGAAAGTAAGTATCAGCCCAAAGCGGGACGTTATAATATGGGCGAATGCAGTAATTTTAATTTAGTGCCAATGCTTACCAAAAGTATTGAACAGCTAGCTGAATGGAAACCTGAAAATATTCAAAATTACTGTGAACATATTTCTAAAAACGCTATTGCAGAATTACGTAATCTAGGATGTTATATTGAGGAAGATGTTTACAGAGCGAAACATTTGTTTGGTGTTTATTTACCTGAAAATATCAATTTAGATAAATTAAAATCAAAATTTGCAGAAAAAAATATTTATGTTTCATTTCGTGGTAATGCTATACGTGTTTCCCCAAATGTATATAATACAGAAGAAGACTTTGAGAAATTTGTAAGTTGTTTTAAATAAAAATAGCCATAAAGAATAAGATTCTCTATGGCCATTATTAATTGTTTAATAGATTTTTAAATACGATTCACTTTTTTAATGGCTGTAGTGAAATCTTCTAAATCATTCTCATTCATTACTAAATGTAGCGCTTCGTCTCCTACTTTTTCGGCATTGTCCTGTGGGAAACCTAATCCAATGGCAATCCGCTGTAATAAAGCAACTTGATCAGTAAGCACTTGATCATCAGCAAATATCATTTTAGTTAGATCATACAATCTCTCAATACGTTCATTATAACTTATCGGAGGAGATATGGGATATTTGTGATGATTCTTTATAATTTCCTTATATTCTACCTTATTTATTTCTAAACGTTTTGCTAAACGATCTAATAATTTCTGTTCACCTTCTGTTATAATACTATCAACGAGGGCTAATCTTACAATATTTGCAAAGTGACTTATGTTTTTCTTATGAGCTCCGCTCGAATATAAATCTGATATAGACATGTTTTAATTTTGTTTAGTACAAATATAAATAATCTCGTTATTTTTTTTAACGATTTTGGCTTTTAAAATTTACCTTTGCCGAAAATTAAAACAATTGAGTAAACAAGCAATTGTTACATTATATGAGCAATCTGAAAAACTAAAACAGATTGTTCAAAGTTTACAGCAAGAAAACCAGAAGCTTCAACTACAGCATTTGGCAGGATCTTCATTGTCTTTTGTTATTTCAAGCACATTTAAACAAGTTGAAAAACCTTACTTGATTATTTGTGATGATAAAGAAGAAGCCGCCTATTATTTAAATGATCTGGAACAATTGTTAGGACGAAAAAACAGACATGATGTGTTGTTTTATCCCGGGTCTTATCGAAGGCCTTATCAAATTGAGGAAACAGATAATGTAAATATCTTGCTTCGATCTGAAGTTTTAAACAGGATCAATTCTCGTAAAAAACCGGCAATAATTATTACCTATCCAGACGCACTTTTTGAAAAAGTAGTTACTAAAAGTGAACTAGATAGAAGTACCTTGAAATTACATGTTGGTGAACAGATTTCACTCGATTTTGTCAATGAAATACTTTTTGAGTATAACTTCAATCGGGTGGATTTTGTTACTGAACCAGGTGAATTTGCCGTGCGAGGTGGAATTGTTGATGTTTATTCATTTTCTAATGAAGAACCTTATCGGATTGAGTTTTTTGGAGATGAAGTAGATAGTATAAGAACTTTTGATATTGAAACGCAACTCTCTATTGACAAAGAAACTAGAATTAGTATTCTTCCAAATGTTGAAAATAAAAAGCTTCAAGAAAAACGTGAAAGTTTTTTAAAATATATTTCAAACAAGACCATCGTTTTTGTAAAAAACAAAGAGTTACTATTTGGTAAATTAAACAAGCTTTTTGACAAAGCTACCATTGCTTTTTCTGAAATGAAAGATGGGCTTCAACTTGCCGAACCTGCTGCCTTGTTTTGTGATGGAGATTTGATATCAGAACAATTAGATAATTACAATTTAGTTTCGATTGGTAATAGTCGTCATGCTGAACTTGTTTCAGCATCTCATGATGACATTAGTATTCCATTTCAAACAACACCCCAACCCTCATTCAACAAACAATTTGATCTACTGATTAAAAATTTAAATGAGAACACAGAAAAAGGTATTAAAAACTACCTTTTTTGTGCCAATGAAAAACAGGCAGAACGGTTTCATGATATTTTTGAGGATGTTGATGAAGAAGTGAAATATGAAACTATTGTTTTTCCATTGTATCAAGGGTTTGTCGATAAAGAACTTAAAATTGCTTGCTATACCGACCATCAAATATTTGAACGTTATCATAAATTCCGATTAAAAAGCGGATTTGCCAAAAAACAGGCAATAACACTTAAAGAACTTACCAATCTTGAAGTAGGAGACTATGTAACACATATGGATCATGGTATTGGTAAATTTGGCGGACTTCAAAAAATTGATGTTGAAGGAAAAAAACAAGAAGCTATTAAATTGTTCTATGGTGATAGAGATATTTTGTACATCAGTATTCATTCGCTCCATAAGATCTCTAAGTTTAATGGTAAGGATGGTAAAACACCTAAAATATATAAACTAGGTTCAGGCGCTTGGAAAAAATTAAAGCAAAAAACAAAAACACGCGTTAAGCAAATCGCGTATGATTTAATTCAACTCTATGCAAAACGAAAAATGCAAAAAGGGTTTATGTATAAGCCCGATAGTTTTATGCAATTAGAGTTAGAATCGAGTTTTATGTACGAAGATACGCCCGATCAACTAGCTTCAACACAAGACATAAAAGCCGATATGGAAAGCGAACAACCAATGGATAGATTGGTTTGTGGCGATGTTGGTTTTGGTAAAACTGAAATAGCAGTTAGGGCAGCTTTTAAAGCAGTTGATAATGGAAAGCAAGTTGCTATATTAGTACCAACTACAATTTTAGCATTTCAGCATTTTAAAACCTTTAGTGAACGTTTAAAAGATTTTCCTGTTGTTATAGATTATATAAATCGTTTTAGGTCTGCCAAGCAACGAACTGAAATTTTAAAGAACTTAGCAGATGGTAAAATTGATATTATTATTGGTACACACCAACTAGTAAATCCTAAAGTAAAATTTAAAGATCTGGGATTATTAGTGGTTGATGAAGAACAAAAATTCGGGGTTTCGGTAAAAGATAAACTCAAAACCATTAAAGAAAATGTTGATACGCTGACATTAACGGCTACTCCTATTCCAAGAACATTGCAATTTTCATTGATGGCTGCCCGTGATATGTCAATTATCAATACACCTCCACCTAACAGGCATCCTATAGAAACGAATGTTATCCGCTTTAGCGAAGAGACCATTAGAGATGCTATTCAATATGAAATCTCTCGAGGCGGACAAATATTTTTTATCCATAATCGGATAGAAAATATTAAAGAAGTAGCCGGAATGTTACAACGTTTATTACCTGATGCTAATATTGCCATTGGTCATGGGCAAATGGATGGTAAAAAATTAGAACAACTCATGTTGGCATTTATGAATAATGAATTTGACGTGTTGGTTTCTACCACTATTGTGGAAAGTGGTTTAGATGTGCCTAATGCCAATACTATTTTTATTAATAATGCAAATAATTTTGGCTTGTCAGATCTGCATCAGATGCGTGGTCGTGTTGGTCGTTCTAACAAAAAAGCCTTTTGTTATTTTATTACACCACCGTATCATATGATGACTGATGATGCCAGAAAACGTATCCAGGCATTAGAAATATTTTCTGATCTCGGTAGCGGTATCAACATTGCCATGAAAGATCTAGAAATTAGAGGTGCAGGCGATTTATTAGGAGGAGAACAAAGTGGATTTATCAATGATATTGGCTTTGAGACCTATCAAAAAATATTGAATGAAGCTATTGAAGAGCTCAAAGAAAATGAATTTAAAGAAATCTATAAGGATAGTCCTGAAAAACCAAAAACCTTTGTCAAAGAAATTCAAATAGATACAGATTTTGAATTGTTATTCCCTGATAATTACATCAATATAATTGCCGAACGTTTAAATTTATATAAAGAACTAGGCGATCTGGAAACGGAAGAAGAGTTATTACAATATCAGAAACGATTAATTGACCGATTTGGAGAATTACCTTTGCAAGCTCAAGATCTTTTGAATAGCGTAAGAGTAAAATGGATTGCCAAAAAAATAGGGCTTGAACGTTTAATATTAAAGAAAAATAAAATGATTGGTTATTTTGTTGCTGACCAACAATCTCCTTTTTACCAAACAGAAACGTTCACCAAAGTCTTGAAATTTGTACAACAAAACATGGCTATCTGCCAAATGAAAGAAAAAGAGACCAAACAAGGGTTGCGATTACTATTAACTTTTGACAATATCAATTCGATTGAAAAAGCTTTAGAAACATTGCAAAAAATATAATCTGTCATTCCTGCGCAGGCAGGAATCCAGATTAATTAGTTGGTTATTTATAATTAGAATAGGCTTAACATAGAAATACTATATTTCAAAGCACTAAAATTTTCAACACCCTAGATTCCTGCCTGCGCAGGAATGACAAGCATTATGAAAACTATTCACAAATATTATGTCTATATCCTAGCTAGTAAAAGAAATGGTACAATTTATATTGGAATGACAAATGATTTACAACGCAGGGTTTATGTGCACAAAACTGGAATTGTAAAAGGGTTTACTCAAAAATATGGTGTTTCTAAATTGGTCTATTATGAAGAATTTCAACAGGTTGAACAAGCCATTGATCGAGAAAATAACATGAAGAAATGGAAAAGAAATTGGAAGTTAAAATTAATTGAAGAAGACAATCCTAATTGGAACGATTTAGCCAAAGATTGGTATGACGATCTTCTGATTGATTAACTTGATTTCTGCCTGCGCAGGAATGACAAAAAGAAAACTAACGAAAAATGAAAAGCCAGCACCTAAAACATATTGCAGAACTAAATTTAGCTATGCTATTTATAAGTACTTCAGGCGTATTAGGTCGATATATTTCAATGACTCCAACTGTGACTATTTGGTGGCGTAGTTTATTCGCAGCCATTCTATTAGGAGCATTTTGTTGGTATAAAAAAATAGATTTAAAAATCTCAACAAAAAAAGACAAGAAAACAATACTTCTTAG
>Ga0209633_10002433_pt1 | contig 17971 bp, 17 predicted proteins | sample Cruoilmetagenom1_FD_187290 | JGI IMG/M metagenome (GOLD analysis project Ga0209633, IMG submission 187290) | Oil polluted marine microbial communities from Coal Oil Point, Santa Barbara, California, USA - Sample 1 (SPAdes) (version 2) | ecosystem: Environmental > Aquatic > Marine > Oil seeps ... | reverse complement strand
AAAAGGTTTTTGGCAATTCATTTTATGAAAAATCTACTAGTAATTATAAAAAATTCAATTTTGAAAATATAAACTTAAAAATGAAGGAGAAAACAAAATTTGAATTAAAAAAATATTTTAGAAACGATATCGAAAAATTAGAGAGTTTTTTAAATTTAGAATTGTCAAATTGGAAGAAATAATTAGTAAAAATCAAATTTAGTTCTCAATGAGAATTACAAATAATGGAATTTAAAAAATTAGTCAAAAACACATCATATTTGGCTGGGACAAGATTTGTAAAGTTTTTCGCTGGAATTCTTAGGTCAAAATTAAATGCAGTCTATTTAGGGACAGAAGGAGTAGGTATTGTTGGTCAATTCTTGATGATGATAAAAACTTCATCTGGATTCACTACACTAGGAATGAATGAAGCTGTAGTAAAGCAAATTGCTACAAATTCTAATTTGGAAGATTCTAAAAGAATAATAGCTTCTTCCATAAAAACTTACCTAATTACTATAAGTTTTTTTGTTTTAATAAGCACTATTATTCTTCTTATTTTTAGGAATACTATTACAGAATATGTATTTGGGAGTATTAAATATAGTAAGATCTTTTATCTAGCAATCATTACTTTTCCTATTTTAATAATTAATGGTGTATTTTTTGCAATATTAAAAGGTTTTAAAGCAATTAAGCAAATTGCAAGTGCAAGAATAGGAATAATTATTTCAAATTTAATAATATTCATTCCATTAATTATGGTGTTTAAATTAAAAGGAGCAATAGTTTATCTACCTATTTCTTTTCTAGTAACTTTAGCTTGGAATTTTTATTTCTCCTATAAATATTATTTAAAACCAAATGAATTAAATTTTAGTTCTATAATTAATGCCCCAATAAAATCAGATTTTCAAAATGAAATGTTGATTTTTTCAGGTTATGGACTTGTTGTAGGCTTAATGGCATTATTTTCGATATTTATTGGAAGATCAATTGTAGTAACCCATTTGGGAATTGATAAAATAGGAATATATAGTCCCATTATTACTTGGGCAGGTTTATTTACTGGATTCTTATTACCCTCATTTAATACATATTTATTCCCTAGATTTAGTGAAGTAAAGACAAATCAAGAAGCTACAGGGATTATTAATGATGCTTTAAGATTAGCTTCTTTAAGTTTGTTACCTTTATTGTTACTTGCTATTCCTTTTAGATTTATTTTAATCAAAGCATTTTATTCAAGTGAATTCTTAGAAGCTGCTAATTATTTACCATATCACTTTTTGGGTGTAGTATTTAATGTTTGGTTTGTTATTTTTGGACAAACCATGACTCCCAGAGGATTTATTAAACAACATAGTATTTTTAAATTTATTTTTTACAGTATGAGTTTATCCCTTGCATATTTATTGGTCCCAAAAATGGGATTGCAAGGTTGGATGTTAAAGTTTTTTATAAGTTATGTATTCCTTTTTGCAATGAGCTATTTGTTCTTAAGAATTAAAACAGAATTTAAAATTTCCAAAGAGAATGTAACACTTATGTTGTATTTATTAATTTCAACTGTTATATTAATTTTATTAGAATATTTATTTGATTCTAATTTTATAGGAATGATTTTAGGACCAATAATGTTGTTGTTTACTTATTTTTTATTGAAGAATAATGAAAAGGATTTTTTTCAAAATAAAATACTATTACTTATAAGAAAGTTTAGATAAAGTGAAGTCTATTTAAAAAATATAAGTAGAATGAATTCTATGGATATACCCTATAGAATTGGCTGCCCTACAAAGTACTATTTATTATTTTTTAGTGAAAGTAAATTCATAATTAATAATACATTCGTGTTTTAATCTAAACAATTGGATAAGAAAAATTTAAGAACTAATTTCAATAGTTTAGATTCAAATTAAGTAGTAATAATAAAAATATAAAATTGAGAATAAAAAGTAACTATAGAGAACTTACTGACTATCTTTTTTGGACCGTATTTATCATTTTTACTAATCCAGGAGGTATGTTAGAAGCTTTTGGAGAAGATAGAGGAGATGGAGGTATAAATGTAACTGATTTTTTATTTGTAATTTTATTTGGACTTTATGTAACAGTTTTTTATAAAAAAGATATAGGTTTTAATGTAGATTATAACAATGTTGTTAAATATTTAATAATTTTTTTAATTTATTATTTTGTAGTTTTTGGATTTTTTGTACCAATATTTAAGGAATCCTTTAATTTTTCAATATCATTCTTGATAATTAAAAGCAGGCAAACAGTTTATAGTGTAGTTTTGTTTATAATGGTGTATACATTCTTTATAAGAAGTTATTCTATTTTCTTAAGGATATTTATATTCTCCTCTATCTTAATAATTTCACTTTTTATTGTTTCTCTGTTCACGGGTATTGAAATATTGCCAATTGCAAGAGTTAACAGAGGGTTTATAAATATCGATAGGATTGTACTAGACTCATATGGTTTGATGCTATTATTAATTCCAATGGGAACAGTAGTATTAACATTTAAAATAAATTTTAAAGGTAAAAAATATATTTTAATAGGTTTTGGTTTGATGTTTCTTGTTTTGTTGTTATCACTAACTAGAAGATATATATTTGGTACATTAATATATATTTTTTTAGGATTAATGATTCATAATTATTTTCAACATAGGGCTTTATTACCATTTTCAAGAATATTAAGTATTCTTTTTTATTCTTTAATACTAGGATTTTTTATTTATTTGACTTTCCCAAAATATATTGATGCTGGAATTAAGACTGTTGAAGAAACAGTATATGTTTTAGAACATGGTGAGACAACTTCAGGTAGAAAAGATGAAAGACTGGGTTTTAGTAGAAAGTTTTTAATTGATTTAATTGAAGAAAACCCCTTATTTGGTACTGGTTTTGATAATAGATGGAGGACTGGAGAAGGGGATAAACAGGGATATGAAACATCAGATTATCCATTCATATCTGCATTAGCAATGAAAGGTATTTTTGGAGTTTTAATATTTTTACCTGTTTATATTATTCTTTTCAAATCATTGAGATATGATATTAAATTTTTTCGTAAATATGATATTAACTATGATTCCAAGGAGTTTTTTGTCTTTATGGTTTTTATTTTATATTTCACATACGATTTAATACAGTACATGAATTGGTTTAAACCAGTATCTAGATCTGTACACCACAATTGGTATATTTATTTGGCCATGTACATGGCATCTAGATATCTCTTTTATTATAAATATAATCAAAAACTAGAGCTGAATAAAAGAAATGGTTAATCTTATTACGTTAAATTATAATCAAAATGAATATACTCTTAAATGTATAGAATCTATTTTAAAATCTTCTTATGAAGAATTTAAAATTATATTAGTAGATAATGGATCTACGCATAAAAATTTCGAAATATTAAGAAAAAGTTTGCCAAAAGATAATAGATTAAACCTATATAGGGTTAATGAAAATAGAGGATATGTTGGTGGAATAAATTATGGACTAAAAGAAGGAAATAAATTGGATCCAGATTATTTTCTTATATTAAATAATGATACAATCTTGGATAAAAATGCAATAAATGAGTTAAAACATACTTGTGAAAAATATATGAATAAAGCTATTGTATCTGGAAAAGTTTATCATTATGATGAGCCAAACATACTACAGGATGTAGGTTATTCTTATAGGGATAAAAAGTCATTGTATTTTAATAGGATTGGTTTAGATGAAGAGGATATTAATCAATATCATCAAATAGCTGAAAGAGATATGTTAGATGATGTTTTTTGGTTGTTTTCAGTAAAATTATATAATAAAATAGGAGGTTATTCTCCCTATTTTTGGTTTAATGCGGAACAAGCTGATTTTGCACTTCGGGCAAAAAAAGAAGGATACAAATTAATTTATACGCCAGGTGCCAAATTATGGCATAAAGGAAGCGTTTCTATAGGTGGTAGAGATAAAAATCCTAAATTGGCATATTGGCATGTACAAAGTACTTTAATTTTTAGATACCTTCATCTTTCTAAAATTCAATTTATCAAACAATATTTTAAAACTGTTATAAATATTTTTTCTTCTTATGCAAAAGTAATAAGTGAAAATCTTAGAGGTAATAGTTTTGATTTTAATTACCCTAAAGCAAAATTAATGGGTCTGAATTATTTTAACAAATGGATATTTTTAAAAAATGAAAATACAGGTCATGATCCTTTTAAGAATAGCTAACAAATGAATAAGAATATATTCAAAATCTATCAATTTTTCAAATTTAAAAAAAGCGGTTATTCGGTTAGTCCAAACAAAATTTTTAAATCCTTGAACGAAAGTCAATATTGGTCCAAAGAGAAAATGCGACTATACCAGTTAGATAAATTGAATAAATTATTAATTTTTGCGAGTAAAAATTCTGATTATTATGCGAACAAGTTTAAAAATATTGATTTACCACTAAATAATATAGTTGAATTTGAAAGAAAAATTCCACCTATTAATAAAAAGGAAATTGCAAATAATCTAGAAAAAATAAAATCTGAGAAGTTCATCAATAAATATATTCATTCTACAAGTGGCAGTTCTGGCGATCCATTGACAATATACATATCTGAAATGGCTGAAATTTATAGAAAAGCAGGTTCAATACGATTTAGAGATTGGTGGGGTATAAAGCCACATGATAAAAGTGTTTTGATATGGAGATATGATAGAAAAGAAGAAAACCTTAACTTAAAGTTTAAAACATTTCTTCGCTCTCGTTATGACATCAATGTTTATGGTCTAAACGATAATAATATTCATGAGTATTTCAATTATATTGAAAAGTTCAAGCCAGCCTATATTAGGGGTTATAAATCTGGAATAGTAGAGTTTGCAGAATTATTAGATAAGAATAAATTAAAGTTCCGTAAAAGTAAGTTCAAAGTAGCGATTGTAACATCAGAAGTATTATATAAAGAAGAAAGAGATTTGATTGAACGTGTTTTAAACTGTAAAGTTGCAAATGAGTATGGTGCTGCTGAAGTTGGGCTAATTGCATATGAATGTCCACAAGGTTCCATGCATGTTTTTGAAGAAGCTAATTATCTTTTTGTCAATAAACGTTCTGAGGTTATAGTTACTGAATTGTACAATGAGTCAACACCATTAATTAATTATAAAAATGATGATGAAATAATAATTGTAGAAGAAAAATGCAAATGTGGTAGGACGTCAAGATTGATAAAAGAAGTTAAAGGAAGAGTTTCAGGGTATATTTTAAAAACAGATGGATCTAAAATTAATCAAGGGATTTTAATTAGTATTTTCATGGAGCTTAACGAAAAAATCTCAAATGCAGTAAGGAAGTTTAAAGTATACCAAAAAAAGAATAAATTAAAAATTAAAATAGTTCCAATGGATAATTTTAATAATGATTGTAAAGATTTTATTTGTAAAAGACTGTATGAGCATGTCGGGAATGATATTTTAATTGAATTTGATATTGTAAATAAAATTGAAAGAGAGAAAAGTGGTAAACTGGTTTATTTTGTACATGAGTAATAAATATATCGTAAAAAAAATTTAAAAACAATATAAACAATATTGAAAACTATTATTATTATTGTTGGAGCTGCCCGAAGTGGTTCGACTTTGTTAGCAAAAGCTATTGGAGGGCATTCTTCCTGTTTTACAGTTGGCGAGATCAATAGGTTTAATTATGAAATTAATAATCCAGAAACACATTGTGGATGTGGTAAAAATTTAAATAAATGTAGTTTTTGGATTGAATTTCTAAATAGTTTAAATATTCAATTTAATAATCCAAATAAAGAAGATATAAATAATTTTGACGTAGGTATATTTAAACAAATAACAAAAAAAAACAAGTTGTATAAATTGTTACCTACAGTATTATTTGGAAAAAAGTATAATAATAAAGAAGTTGAGACTGAAATAGAGAATACATTTATTTTGTATGATAAAATTTTTGATAAAACTAAAGCAAAGGTTATAATTGATTCAACAAAGGGGTTGTTTAGAGCGTTAATTTTAGATTCTAAGGCACCTAAAAATATACGATTTAGGTTTGTTCATCTTACTCGTGATGGAAGAGGTGTTTTAAATTCAGGTTTGAAATCTTCCTATGCTATAATGCATAATGATGGTATTTTAAGAAAGTATGAAGGAATAAAAAATAAAGACCCACTAAAAATAATAAATTCATGGTTATATGTGAATTTAAGGAACTTTATAGTTTTAAAATTATTGAGAAATAAACAATCGATGTTCATTAGATATGAAGATTTTACTGATAATCCAGAAAAATATTTAAAAATTATTAATAAAAACGTTGATTTAATATACGAATCTTCTGCTCTAAATTTAGGGGATCAAGAGAATCATATTCTTGGAGGAAATGCTTCAAGAATGAACGCAAAAAAAATAAATAAAATAGATGATGCATGGCGTACTAATTTGGATAAAAAAACAGTAAAAAAATTTAATTCTAGAGCTGGCTGGTTAAATAAAATTGTCGGATACCATAAGTAAATACTATTAAATGATATGTAATTTAGTTAGCATTGTAATTCCTACATTTAAAAGACTTAAAAAATTGCATCAAGCAATTGAAAGTGTTTTAAATCAAACTCATTCAAGTATCGAGATTCTTGTAATTAACGATGATGATTCAGATGATAATCATGTGTTAAATGTAATTGATAGTTTTAAAGATAGTAGGATTAAATATTTTAAAAACTCAAGGAAAAAAGGTGCAAATGGGGCAAGAAATACAGGGATTTTAAATGCAAATGGTGAATATATTGCTTTTTTAGATGATGATGATGAATGGTTAATTAATAAATTAGAAGGTCAACTGAAATGTTTAAAAACAAAAAAAGACACTTATGGGGGTGTATATAGTGGGTACTTAATTGAAAAAAATAAAAAATGGGAAGAATATATAGGGAATGTTGAAGGAAGAATTATTAATGAGGTAATTCTAGATGAAGTAAAAGTTTGTACAGGTTCAAATTTGTTAATTAAAACAGAAACAATTAAAAAGGTTGGTTTATGGGATGAGGATTTGTTACGTCAACAAGATTTGGAGTTTTTAATAAGGTTTTTAAATGATTATGAATTAGCATTTGACAAAAATACGGTTGTTAAAATATATGGTCATAATACTCCAAATCCCAAAAAGGCATTTAAAGAAAGAGAAAAATATATTTTAAAAATTTCAAATTTTTTAAAAATGTTGCCTGAAAATAAAATGAATCAATTTTATTCTGACCATTATAGGCGGCAGGCAATATATTTATTAAAAATGAATGAAACTAGAATTGCGTTAAAATATTGGAAAAAAGCCATAAAAATTAATTTAATTTCATCGCGAAAAGATATTAAAATATTATTTTTTTATTTTAAAAATATATATAAGCCAATAAACAATAAAAAATTATTATGAAAAAAAAACCAGTTTTATCCATTTTTGCTGATGGAGTTAGATTTGATAGTTTACAATTTATGCCATTTTTAAATTCCTTAATATCAGTACCTTTGGAAACTGTATTGGGATATTCGATAACTTGTCATCCTTCTATGTATACAGGAGTTTACCCAGATAAGCATAAAATTGCATTTCACTGGGTAAAGGGTAAGAATAAAAATGGTCCGTATTCTTTTTTAAGCTATTTCCCTAATTTCTTTCCATTTTCAAATGCTTATTTTCAGGCTCTAGCTTCTCATTATTATGCCAAGTTATTTTTAAAGAAAAAAGCAAGCCCCTTTATGGGGTATGGCAAACTTTTAAATTTACCGATGAAATTTTGGAATCAAATAGATATTAATGAATTCAAGTATTGGGATGATGACGATTATATTAATGAAGATATCAAAACAATTTTTGAGTTGGTCAGAAAGAATAATTTCAAATATCACGTATCAAACATGCATAAACCGAATCTGGGTAAATTAAATTCGATTAAAACAGTAGATCCAGAAGAATATGATTGGGTTTATTATTTTATAGGTGAATCTGATCATGTTTCACATGAGTTCGAACAACAATCTCTTGAGGGGATTGAGTTTTTAGAAAAATTGGATAATTTTGTTAAAAAGGAATATGATAGATTTACAGATACTTATGGGAAAGATGGTTTTGACTTAATCTTCTGGTCAGATCACGGCCATATCCCAATTAAGAACCGTATTGACCTTTATGATCTATTTAAAAAGAATGATATGAATTTGAAAAATTCTTTCCATTTGGTTGATTCAACTACAGCAAGATTTTGGCCAAAAAATGATTCAGAAAGAGAGAAAATTGCTCAAATCATGAAGAAAGTACCGGAAGTTACCCTGATTAAGGATGATGATTATGAGAAATTACATATTGCAAAAGATACAAACCTTTATGGAGATATGTTCTATTATTTAAAAGCAGAATCAGTTTTTATATATACGATCCATGGATTTGGTAAAACAACCAAATCAATGCATGGTTATCATCCAGATGATGAAGGAAATGATGGTTTATTTGTGTCCAATAGAAATATAAAATCAATTAAGGCTACCTTGCCAGATGTATTTGTTACAACAATAAATAGTTTGGGTATTAAATACAATCCAAAGATTAGTTTAGATGGTAGAGATATCCTATCCTAAAAATATTCAAATATTTTTTAATGAAGTAGTTCATCTTATTAAAGAAAACTTAAGTCCTGACTATATTCTACTTGCTGGCAGTTTTGCCAAAGAATCATGGTTATATAATGGTGAAAAATTAATTAGTGATTTTGAAATAGTTTTTGTTTGTTCTAAAAAATGGTCGGTGTCCAGAAAGGAACAACTTATAGAGGAATTAAATAAAAAATATTCGTTTAAAATTGAACTTAAAGGATACTTAAGACACAAAATAGAGAGAAAAATATTATCAAATTATGCTTTACAGAACCCAGGATATATAAATTTGAACTTTTTTGATACTTTTAATGAACCAAAATATTTATATGGAAAAACTGATTTACTGTTAAATATTAGTACTTCAGTTGATGAGTTACCTGTTTGGGAGGCATGGCGATTGTATGCCAATAGGATGGGAGATTTATTGTCATTATTAGCTAAAGACGAAGTTCCTAATTATTTAGAGAAATATTATTGGTTAAAAATATTTGAATCCACCGCAGATGCGTATTTTATAATTCATAAAATATATAATAAAAATATTTTGAAACGCTTGGAAATATTTCACAAAAAGTTGTTAGATAACGATATTGAATTAAGTGATATATGCAAAAAATCGTTCCCAATTATTCAAAAAGCGCTTCAAACGAGAAAGGAACATGATCTTTCAATTTTTAACATAGAACAACCATTATCCGAAAGAAAATTAATTATTATTTCATGGATGGAGTATTTTGAAAAAAAAATGGGAAAACAAGAAAACATTTTGTTTGAGAATAAAATTGATTTTAATAGTAAATATATTGAGAACAGATCTCTTCAAAAAAGACATATAGATTTAACAAATGATTTTAATATTTTTTTAACAAATGCCTTGAAATTGACACGTAATATAAATTTACTTGGCTCTTTAGTAAACTTCAGTATTTTCAAATATAGTTGGCGCCATATTATTCTTTTAAGCATTTCATCTACATTTTATGAACAAACCATTGAAAATCATGATTTTTTAGAATCAAAAAAAATTTTTGGTAAAATAATTAATAGAAAAAAAATAGATGTTTTGAATAATTTAGAGTTTATTCAAAGTCTTATAAGTTATTGGAAAATAATTCGTTAGATGACTAAAAATAAATATATAGTAAAATCCCTAACACCTTGGATGATGGATGAGCTAAAAACTTTTTCGTCCTTGGTCAATTTTGATTTGATATTACTACGTAATCCAGAGGAATTTTATAAGGAAAACCTAAACCAACTTGAGTTGAATGATGTAAAAATATACATAGAACCTTTTGCTTATAATTTCTTATTAAAAAAACTTGTTATAATTTTAAAATTCTTTTTTTCGAATCTATTTAAATTTGATTTTGGTTACAATACTATTATTGGTATAAAAAGTATGTTTTGGTTTTTCAGAATGAATCTGAATCTTTTTTCAAAAGAATCTAATATACACGCACAGTTTGCTACACAACCCGCACTAGTGTCTCTATTAATTAAAAAATATTATTTAAATCAGCCTTTGTTTTCTTTTACTTTTCATGCCTATGATATTTATTTTAACAATAAATGGTTTGAAGTATTAGTGAAGAATTGTTACTGGGCATTTAGTATATCAAATTACAATATTGAATATGTGAATAATAAATTCATAAAATCAGATAAATTTATACTCTCTCGTTTGGGTGTTTTTAGAGATACCATCCATAAAGAAAATAGGAATGACTCTGATTATTTTACCTTGGGATTAATGAGCTGGTTTTGGGAGAAAAAAGGTATTGGGTATTTATTAGAAGCATTTAGAGTTTTAAAGGTAAATGGATTTGAAAATATAAAGTTAAAACTAGCAGGGGATGGTCCACTAAAGAATAAGTTCACGAGCTTTATTGAAGAAAATGACTTATCAAGTAATATTGAGTTAATAGGTAAAATAAAGGGTCAAGAAAAGGATGAATTTTATAATTCGTTAGATGTATTTGTATTGCCTTCTATTGAATTAAAAAATGATCAGGATGGAATTCCTGTAGTATTGATGGAAGCAATTGCATATTCATTACCCATTATAAGTACTAATGTTTCTGGTATTCCTGAAATATGTATTAATGATTATAATGGAAAACTGATTGAAGAAAGAAATGCTCAAAAAATAGCCGATTCAATACTTGAAATTTATAATAATAAAGAAAATTTGATAGAATACTCGAAAAATTCTTACACAATGAGTAAAAAATATGACATTGAAATTAATTCTAAAATAAAAATATCAAACCTCAATTGGAGATAAAGTATTTGATTAAAAATAAAAAAATTCAATGAAAATTCTAATAGATATTGGGCATCCAGCCCATATACATTATTCAAAAAATGCCATTAAACAATGGCAAAATAATGGGCATGAAATTATTATTACATCAAGAGATAGACCCATTCTAAATGAACTTTTAGATTTTTTAAAGTTACCCTATTTCAATAGGGGAAAGGGAAAAAATACACGATTGGGGAAATTAATTTATATGATTCACGCAGATTTAAAAATATTACAAATATCTTTAAAACATAAGCCAGATATTTATTTGAGTTTTTCTTCGGCATATGCTGCTCAAGTTGCTTACTTATTGAGAAAACCACACATTGCATTTAATGACACTGAACATACGGATAAATTACACTTAAAATTCACATATCCTTTTAGTTCCATTATTATTACACCTGAAAGTTATCAAAATGAATTAGGACCAAAACAAGTACGTTTTAAAAATATTGATGATGGATTATATTTACACTCAAACTACTATAAACCAAATCTTGATATTAGAAAAGAACTTGAGATAGAAGAAAATGAGAAATATGTAATACTTAGATTTGTTTCTTGGAACGCACATCATGATTTTGGACAGTCGGGATTGGATCTTCATACTAAAAGAAAATTAATAGCTCTTTTAAAACAGAAATATAAAATTTTTATTTCTTCTGAAGAAGATCTTACAGAAGAATTTAAAAAGTATGAAATTAATATCTTACCTCATAAAATGCATGATGTTCTGGCATCAGCAAATATATTTATAGGTGAAAGTGGTACAATGGCTTCTGAAAGTGCATTTTTAGGAACAGCTGCAGTTTATATCAATTCTTTACCTTTAATGTGCTATTTAAAATTGGAACAAGATGAGGGGTTGTTAAAACATTTCAAATCATCTGCTGGAGTTTTAGAATATGTTGAAGAATTAATGGATAAACCAAATTTAAAAAACGAGTCTTTACTGAGATCTAGTATAATGAAAAAGGATTTTATCGACCCTACTAAGTTTTTGGTATGGTTTATCCAAGAATATCCAAAAAGTGCTAGAATAATGAGGAAAAACCCTGAATATCAATTAAAATTTATGTAGAATGAATATTTTATTAGGAGATATTTCCAGTTATAAAGCAATATCAGTTGCAAAATTTATTCGAGAAAATTATTCAGATTTTAAAATATATTCATTTGATTCTAGAAGTTTTACTAATGATTTTCATACAAAATATGTAGATAAGAATTTTGTGATTGAAGACCTTGGTTTTGATTCATTTATTGATATTATAGATACTTATAAAATTGATTTTTTTATACCGGTTATTAATGAAAGTCTCGCAAGATTCTGGAAAAACAAAAACAAATTTAAGAACACATTAAATTATTTAGGTGAATTTTCAACCTATCAAATATTAAATGATAAATTACAATTACATGAATTAGCTAAAGATCTCAAAATTTTAGTTCCTGAAAAATATAAAAGTTTAAAACAGGCTATAATTCCCTTTGTAGTAAAACCAAATGATTTATCCTCAGCAAAAGGTGTAATTTATATAAACCAAGCAAAAGATATTCCAATTAGTATTAATACGAATACTTCAATAATTCAGCAATATGTAAAAGGGACAGGAGTAGGTTATTCATTTTATTGTAAAAATGGAAGAATAATGGATGGATATGGTCATAAAAGGTTGGCTGAATATCCCGTGTCAGGTGGTTCAAGCACTTATAGAGAGCATTATCAGGATGAAAGAATGAATGAAATGGCTAGTAAAATTGTTAAACATCTTAATTTTAGCGGTTTCGCTATGTTTGAATTTTTATTAACGGATTCTAATAAATTGTATTTGCTAGAAGTAAATCCTCGAATATGGGGTTCAATAAATCAAGGGATGGTAAATGGAACCAATTATTTTAAAGAAATATTTGGTACTCAAAAAACGAAAATCAAGAAAAAAAAGAACCATGTTAAAACCTATATCGGACCAGTAATTTATATTTCACTTGTAAATTATTTATTCAAAATGAATTTTAAGCCAGTTTTTATCTTTTTTAAAAATATTTTTAATAATGTACCTGACGTAAATTTCATTTATGATCCAAAAGGTTATTTATCTACTATAATAAGGAAATTGACTTCATGAAGAAAAAAATTAATGTAATTGATCTCGATAAAACTTTAATTCCGTATGATTCTTTTAGGATTTTGGTGAAAAAGGAAATTTATAAGGTTAATTTAAGAGTTATTTTTTTTACAAAATTAAGAATTCTAAGGATAATATCTTTAGAAAAATACAAGGAATACATCATTCCTTTAATAGAAAAAAAATATGATGATTCCTTTTTTAAAGAATTCGCATTAAGTCTTTATAGAGATATGGATTCATTAGTCTTAAAGGAAGTTCTAAAAGAAACCGATAATAATACAATTAATATTTTATTAAGCGCTTCTCCTGATTTTTATGTAAAGCATTTAATTGATGAGTTAAAATGGCAGGGAAAAGGCAGTTATTTCGACAAATCAAATAATTTTTTGCATTTATATGGGAGCAGTAAAATTTCATGGATAAAAGGAAATTATGATGAAAGGGAATTTGAATATAATATGGCAATTTCGGATAGTTCTACAGATGATAAATTGCTCAAACTTTTTCAAAGAAGAATAAAATGGATTTTACAATAAAACAATATAAAAAACTACTTCAGTCATTGAAAGATCAAGAATATTCTTTCCAAACGTTTGAAGAATTTGTAAAAACACCAAATAATAAAGTAGTTATATTACGACATGATGTAGATGAACGGCCTCATAATGCATTAAAATTGGCACAAACCGAATTTGATATGGGTATCAAATCCACTTTTTATTTCAGGATCGTAAAAATTAGTAATGACCCAGATATTATTAGAGAAATTGTCAAATTAGGTCATGAGATTGGATATCATTATGAAGACTATGCTTCTTCAAATGGAAATCTTGACATTGCTATAAAGAATTTTGAAAATAACCTTAAGTATTTTAGAAATTATTATCCAGTAAAAACCATTTGTATGCACGGCAGTTCGATGTCAGAATTCGATAATAGAATTATATGGGAGAGTCATAAATTATCAGATTTTGGAATTATTTGCGAACCATATATTTCCATAGATTATTCAAACATTCTTTATTTAACTGATACAGGTAGATGCTGGGATGGAGGTAAATTTAGTGTGCGTGACTATGTAACCAATAATTTTCAGTTTTCTTTTCATAAAACAAAGGATATTATTAAAGCTATAAACAATAAAGAGTTGCCAGATCGAGTTATCTTACAATCCCATACTTTATGGACAGACTCTTTTAAGGAATGGATTTGGTTATTGATACGTGAAAGGGTGAGAAATAATTTGAAGATCATTATTGTGAAAATACCACTGATAAAAAAAATAGCATACAAGATTATTCAATCTTATAGTACATAAATTAAAGAAAATAGTATATAGTATAATTATATGAATCAGAAGTTTTACATGCTTACTAATGATGTTGAAACAACATCAATTTTGAATCACAAACTTAGCGATAAGACAGGTGAGTACGTTTTGAATCAGGGAATGCCAAGATTGCTTGATTTATACGCAAAACATAAAGTCAAAGCAACATTTTTCTTTACAGGATATATTGCTAAATTATACCCTGAAATTGTTAAAATGGTACAACCTTATGGTCATGAAATAGGATCTCATGGTCTTTTCCACAAAGTAGATCAAGCATTTGATGTGCTTCCTTTAAAAGTTCAAATTGATCATTTAAAACAATCAAAGGCTATACTTGAAGATATTAGTGGTGAAGAAGTTATTTCGTTCAGGGCACCTGCAGCAAGAGTTAATTATAACATTCCAATGGCTTTAGAAGAAGCTGGATATAAAATTGATAGTTCCGTTTCATCTCAGCGATTAGACATGTTTTTTTCATTTGGTAGCATGAAAAAACTCAACTGGATTACTGCTCCTCGTAAGCCGTATTTTGCGGCTACTGAGAATGTATTTAAAAAGGGAAGCTCTTCAATATTGGAAATTCCAATTTCTGCTTTTGGGTTTCCTTATATTGGTACCTTTATGCGAATTTTTCCAAATTTAAACAGGGTGACAAGAAATATGCTTTTTCTTGAAACGAAGATCAACAGCAGACCATTTGTTTTTCTTACACATCCCAATGAATTTATCGATGAGAAATTAGAGGGAGGCAAGATCGAAAGAAGAGGTTCTAATATTATTTCTTATTACTTAGGAGATATACTCAGACATAAATTGAAAGTTAAAAATTTGGGAGAAAAGGCACTTCCACTTCTTGAAAAGGAGGTTTCATTCTTTGATAAGAACCATTTTAAATTTATTACCTTCAAAGAATATCACAAAATATATATTGATTCAATAAATAAGGATAGAGTAAAACAAATAATTTAATATTAATATTATGGAAATAAGAACAGCTGATCAGTATTCTAAAAGTTTTAAAATCACAGCAAAAATGATTGATGGATTTGCCGAACATACTGGTGATAGAAATCCGGTTCACTTAGATGAAGATTTTGCAAAAAATACAAAATTCAAAAAGAGAATAGCCCATGGCTTCTTAGTTGGTAGTTTAATTTCGTCTGTTTTAGGTAATGATTATCCGGGAAATGGAACTATTTATCTTTCACAATCAATGAAATTTTTAAAACCTGTTTTTATTGGAGATGAAATTACAGTTTTCATTACAATCGAAGAAATTACTGAAAAGAATTGGTTGGAACTAAAAACGGTATGTAAAAATCAGGATGGTGATAATGTAATTGAAGGTGATGCTTTGGTAATTCCACCAGATACTTGTGTTTTAATTAAATAACTGTAACTATAAAGTACCACCAATTTTATTTTTACTTAAACACCATAACACATTGAATAATTATCATATAATCAATGTCTTACGCGCTAAACCAACCTGTAAATAAATTCTAAATTGGTATTATTTAAATAACCTACTAATTTTAAAGAATAAATACAATTGTTATGAAACAAAAAATTGATAAACCGTATTACGAAATAACCAAGAATGTTAGTTCACAAATTAAAAGCGGAAGTGATCGAAGGGGTATGAATTCAATTTCATTTCTATGGGCTAAACTTATTAATTATACATTAGAACGTTTAGCGTTTAATTGCCCTTTTAACAGTTGGAGAGTGAAATTTCACAAATGGCGTGGCGTAAATATTGGTAAAAACGTTATGATAGGTTTTCAGGTTACTTTAGATCATTCTTATCCTGATTATATAACCATTGAAGATGATGTGTCTTTGGCGGGTAATAATTATGTTTTGACCCATTCAAACCCTTATCCACATTTTAAAAATGTTTTACCATCATTTGTCGCACCTGTATCAATTAAAAAAGGTGCTTGGATTGGTATTGGCGCTACTATTATGCCTGAAGTAACTATTGGAGAATATAGTGTAATTGCTTCAGGATCTGTAGTTACAAAAAGTATTCCTGATAAAGTTATTGCAGGAGGAATGCCTGCAAAGGTTTTAAAAGAAATTGATCTGGGAGTTATTGATTAATTTCATAAAACGCCAAATTTTTATTAAATAATATTTCCTTTCAAGACTGTTTTACACTCAATTTATTCAAGATAAATTTCATTAATTGATATTAATTATATATATTTGTACTGTTAGAAAAAGAATTTTAGAATAAAATGTCAGTTTTATCAACCCCTCATGATGAAATTAATTATAGGTACAATATTTATCAATATTGGATCTATATTACTTCAAGAGTGAATTTTCCAAATAATCAAGTTTTGCTTAATGGGGCTGAAAAATCAGATGATTTTATACACCCCTAAAAAGATTGCTATGATTACAAAATTACAAAGCCCAAATTTTATTGAAAATGTAAAACAGCGTATTTATCGTAATAATTCTTTAAGTCAGGAGAAAAATTTTTCGATTAAAGAAAGAACAAGAATTGTTATTGAAGGTCAAAGTGCTAAAATGACAATCGATCAGATATGTGCCAGAGAAGGAATAACACCTCCAGTATTTTATCAATGGACTCAAGATTTTTTACATAATAGTAATAAAACTAAAGAAGCCTATCCTATATTAAAAGGGCCATCATCAGATGAGAAATTTAAAATAGTAATTGAAGGGAAGACTGGCTTGACTAGTATAGCTCAAATATGCAGAAGAGAGAACATCGAGCAAGATACTTTTTTAAATTGGAGTCAAGAATTTTTAGATTTAAGAAGTAGAAAGTTACGTTCGTATAAAGTAAAAACTCCTGTTTATCAAAAAAACAAACAATTAATAATTAATGAATCTGATAGTGAAGCTTTTAATTATTTTGAAACTTATGTAGATGTCGCTACAGATAAATCTCTGGTTGTTTTAAAATCTAATAGTTTAAGATTAGATAAATTAGATGAACTTGAAAGTATTGTTAGCCTACAAATGATCAATGACGTAAGGTATATCAATAAATATTTTGAAAAGATAAACTCAAAACTTCAGAATGATGGTATTTTCATCGGTTGTTTAGAAACTTTTTCATCAAGAAGAAATAGAATGAAAATTAATAAAATTCCTATTTTAAATAATTTGTATTTTTCTTTTGAATTTTTCTTTAAAAGAATTCTTCCAAAAGTATCGTATACAAAAAAACACTATTTTGATATAACTAAAGGAACGGATAGATTATTGTCAAAAGCCGAAGCATTAGGTAGATTGGTGAGCTGTGGATTTGGTATTATGGATTATAAGACAATTGATGGTTTACTTTATTTTGTGGTAAAAAAGGTTAAAGAGCCTACATTTGATGTTAATCCGAGTTACGGACCTGTATACAAGATGCCACGCTTAGGAAAAAATGGAAAAATAATCGGAGTTTACAAATTCAGAACTATGCATCCATATAGTGAATATCTACAAGACTATATTTTAAACGCGAATGGTTATGCAAAATCAGGAAAACCCGCAAGTG
>Ga0209633_10002432_pt1 | contig 17976 bp, 11 predicted proteins | sample Cruoilmetagenom1_FD_187290 | JGI IMG/M metagenome (GOLD analysis project Ga0209633, IMG submission 187290) | Oil polluted marine microbial communities from Coal Oil Point, Santa Barbara, California, USA - Sample 1 (SPAdes) (version 2) | ecosystem: Environmental > Aquatic > Marine > Oil seeps ... | reverse complement strand
TCTCCTATTTGGTTAGTTGTTACAGTGTTAATTATACCAGCAGTTATAGCCCCAGACGTTAAAATAGTAAATCCGTACCCTGTAAAATTAACAGATGATTCCTGCTTAGCAAAAATATCTTGATTGCTTGCACTAGAGGTTTTTATCCAAGCGGAAATACTAAATGAATCAGTTCTTTCAAAAGCGAAATTAGTTCCTAGATTGATTCCATCATCAACTCCATCAAAAAACATACTAGTCCCAGAAATCCCTGTTTTATCTAAAGTAACCCCGCCAGATATAGTTCCATTAACTGCTCCAATAAAATCTACTGCAATCAATCCAGATGTTTCATCTAGTTTATATTGAGCTATTGGAACCTCTGCTATTGGAACTCCTCCTATAAAGAAACCCTTAAAATAGAACCTTCCTTTCACTGAAGTACCAACTCCAGCAGTTGAGACATTAGCGAAGATACTAGAGCTGTGACCTACCTCAGGAAGAAGTGGAGATGTATACCTTTGTAGCCTATTTGCTTGTGTAAGAACAGTTGTTAAACTAGCTGCAAGTATCTCTGCACCACCATCGCTGCTACCAAATGATATTGTAGGTTGAGTTGTTAGCCCAGTAATCTCAGTAGACAATACACCTACCTCTTCTACATAGAAATTAGTTGGTAAAGATATTTCAGTACCAGCTACAACTGTCAAATCTATTTCTTCAGTAGTCAGGATTGTTGGAGTTCCACTTAAGAAAGAAGATCTCTCTTGTGCTGTGTCTATGGTGATACTTTGGGCTACTGGATCTGGGACTACTATAGGATTACGAATTACAGTAGAGTTAGGTAGAACATTCTTTAAGTCAGCTCCTATTTCTATAGAACTGCCTGTTGGATCTATCTGAGGAAATCTATTCAATCCTTCCTCTGTCAACCTAACTTCTACTTTATCTGCAATGGCCCAAGCTAGGTCAGAAGTACCCTCTTGAGCTCTTTCTATTGTAAATGAATCAGAGGCGAGGGTGTGTGCTGTTATTTTAACTATCTCTCTTAGAGTAGCTCCAGAGTTCTCTATAGTAGCCAACTCATAATCAGGACTTACAATCTCTTTAAATAAAGCCCCCTCACCAACTGCAACAGTCATTGTTGTTGCACCTATTGCTAGTATAGAGGCTAAGGTGGTCTCTGCGTTATTATCAAATTTTTGTATATTGGACATCTTATCCTCTTACTTGTTTTAGGAAGTCAGAACGTTCTTGATTAATTAGTTTCTGACGTGTATTAAAATCTCTTAATCCTGCTGCCCTTTCTTCTGGATTTCTCCTTATATTAGGATCTTTGAGAAATCGATTACGAGCAGTAGAAATCTCTCTTAGTTTCAGCGCAAAGAATTTTAAGCTACTTTGTACTGAATCCTCTGGATCGAAACCTCTACTCTGGAAACCAGTTAGATTACCAACTAATTGACCAGCAGTAATCTTATCTTTTCCAGTTCTATCTAGTGGCTCTGGAGTTGGCAGACCTGGTAGATCTATGTCTAAGTCATCATATAGCTTACCAAGAAAGCCATGACTAGTAATAAAACTAGGCATTGCCATATTCCAAGCCCAAGTAGCTCTGCTGGCTATCTGTTTAGATGCAGAGTCTCCAGGATTAACTATATCTCTACCAGTAAAACTATCTTTGTTAGATTTCCAAGCAGTTATAACTTGTGCTAGTGGGCCACCAAGTAATCCTAAATCATCAGATATATCAGCTCCTAACGATACACTAGAGCTAACAGCACTAGATATGCTATTTGCCTCAAAGTGATTATTTACTTTTAATCCTGCATCCATAAAAGGACTCCAGGGTAATGCGTATCCATACTCAGCAAACTGCGGGTTTTCATTAGCATCTTTATAAGGAAAAAGAAATACGCTGGACTTATCTCGTGTCCATTGTGGAAAAGAGGCCCTTAATCTTTCTACATCATCATCATCCCAGTCATTCATGCTTTGAGCCATCATATTCATAAGCATAGGGAAGGCAGCATATTTAATAAACTTCTGTGGACGTTTAGCCATAGCCTCCAAGACAACTGGAAAGGACTTATACATGAATGTTATAAATGGAGCACCTAAAGGATATCTTCTTGCAAAGGATACCAGTGGGGCTACTTGACTATAATCAAATAGTGCATTGTTAGCATGTGCAACTGCCTCTAAGATTACTGCTTGTTTTTGGTCATTAGGAAGAGAGTCTATGCTTTTTACATCATTCTGGGCTTGCCACTGTTGGATAAAATCTCTCATGGCTACAGTTTTAAAACTACCTTCTAGCAAACCAAACATCTGAGAGGCTGTATCAGCAGCTCCTAAGAATTGTTCATTCATAAATCCAAACATACCCTTCATTTTAGAGCCAGCAGTTAGCTTGTCATTATTTTTTCCTATCTTAAGTTTCTTAGCAAACTCTCTTTGTAAACCATATAACTCTGATGCTGCATAAGTAGTACCAAACAATCCGTTGTCTACAGCCCAGTTCCAATACTTACTTTCTTTTTTAGAGGCGGCGTTAAAAATCTCTTCGATATACATACCAGTTAGTTTAGGCATGGGAGTAGTCGAAGAGATATCTAGAAGAGTAAGATTACCAGCTCCGTTTCTAAACCAAGATGGAAGATTGAATGGTACTTTAAGCGTCTTCCAATATGAATTTCCTCTTACCAATACACCAGAGTCACCGAACCATTTAGAGATTGGATCATTAGGGTCTATTTCGAAAGAGTTCATTACTCCTTCTAGATCGTTAGCTATCTCTTTTCTCACCCATAGATTACTTAATGCTCCAAATCTTTTACTCTTCTTAAGCTTTGTATAGTGCTGAGAACGGTATTGAGTAGCATCTATCTCTCCCAGCCCACCTTCTTTAGCCTCTCTTTTTAATCTATCTAACATCCTAACTTCTGCTTCCTGTCCTGCCACAGTCATCTCAGCTAAGAGAGCTCTATTGAAAGCCTCTTGATCATCTGTTAGTTGAAATGCTCCAGTATTATCTGAATCATGATCTGCTAGGATATCAGTTACCCTGTCTATCTCTTTCTCTAACCAATCTAAAGATCTATTCTTTCCTCTCAACTGAACAAAATCTTCTGAGTTAAGTATCCATCCAGTACTCCCTTTCCTTCCATTCTCTGCTAGGCTTTCAAACATTTGAAGGATGCCTATATCCCTCCCCATCATACCAATTGTTTCTGATACTAAAAACCCTGGGTCTTTTATTTCACCTAGTGCTGCTTTGGTATCATCATCTAAGTGTTTGTCTTTCTTTAAGAAGTTTAAGAATGAAGTCTGTTTTCCTCCTCCTGGATTAGTAAACAAGTACTTCAAATATCTAGTAGGCAGATAGCTACCACGATTCTCTTCAAAAGTATCTGCATTCAATAATCCCAAATCAACATATTGTTGCCCTAGAGATTCTATAGCACTTTTAGATTCTAAAATAGTGTCTACTACTCCTTGTGGGATACCCTGTCTTAATAGGTCTTGTATTGCAGCACTTCCTTCTTCTTCAGTAAATTTCGTTTTAAAGAAAGAGAATACTCTTTGGCTTTGAAAGGAACTTAAGTTTTTTAAATCTCTAGATGACTTTCTAGCTAAGATCTCTAACTTACCTAGCTTACCTTTTGTAACTGCTTGGGTGGCATTATACAGTTCCTTATGTGGAAGGTTTCCTAGAGCAAAGAATTTACTAAGGAATGGGTTCCCTTGAATCTTACGTCCAATCTTATTAGCAAAAGAAGCTCTAGCGCTTTCGTTGAGCTTACCGTACCCAGATGCTAGGGCCTTAGTCACTCCATCAGTGATCCTAGAATCAGCACCCATAGCCAAAGCAGCGCTCTTTCCTTCTTCCATATCAAATGCAAATTGTTCAAGATCTATATTTTCTAAGTCAGCTATAAAATCTTTCTCTGATTGCTTCAATTTATTAGAAGTAGATGTTTTATCAATACCAAATCCTAAATTACGATCTACTTTTAATCTTCCAAAAGAATCTAACCCTATGCCATCTGATCTTTTTCTAAGTTCAGCTCTAAGCACTGGTTGTCTCATATCTGAAAACTTAAAGGAGACATTGTCTTTAAATAAGAAATTAGCAGAGGCTGCTACTGCACTCAGCATGTCCTCCTCGTTTAGACCAGAGTTAAACTTACCCAGTATACTTCTAGAAAAATGCATAAGCTTTTTAACTACCCTAGATATGAAACCTTCTCTAAGATTAGAATTGACTTTGAAGTTACGGTCTATCATCTTAATAGCTGCAAGTTCAGACATATATTCTTCAGCTAATACCAATGCAACACTGTCATGAAGTCTTACTGGTTTATTAGTTGATGGATCTTTGAACGTATAACTATTTTTATCACTTAGCCCTGATTCATTATTATTATTAAGTTGTAACCAAGTCTGACGATAACTTTTCCACTTAGTACTTAACTTAAGAATATCATTCCTAAGAAGTTGATTACTGTCTAACAGCGCTCTTTTAAAGGATGTAAATTTATCCCCGAAGACCCTGGTCATTCCTACGTGACCAACCAACTCATGCATAAGAGTAGCGACTACAGTCTCTGGAACTTGCATGGTATTTTTTGTACCATTGATTACAATAACAGGACTGCCTTCTGGGTTCTTTATAGCAACAGCTTTGATTGAATCAAACCTCAATCTATTAATATCTGATCTTTTAGTAGCCTCTTTAAACTCCTTAAAAGATGTTGCATAGTGAATTTGAATATCACTATTATTAGCAGTCAGTCCAGATTTAATTCTAGATATAACTTCATTCATCCTAGTAGCCAGCTCTGGAGTAGGTTTTTCAGGAAAGGAAGTAGTCTCTCTTGACTCTACTAAAACATTATCCACATCCTCTGTAACAATAGTCTCACTGTTTCCTAAAGGTAATTTTTCTGTAATCTTCTTTTGTGATACATTCTGTTCTAAGGAAGCCCCTTTTATGCTATCCTTTTCATTCTTTAAAGATAGAATTCTTTTTTGTATTTCTTTTCTTTCCTCTAAATCTACATCTTGGTCAAGGATACTTTTTAACTCTTGTAGCTCCCCTATCTCAGTATTTATAGAAGAGATAGTTTGAATATCTTGTTCAGTTAGGGAGGTTTGTTGAAGCTCAGCTTTTTTAGCTAATACTTCAGAAGTAGCAGCAGCCATAGATTGTTCTAAGGAGATATCAGATTCTTCTATATTTGCTGTAGGAGTATCATCTAGCTCTACTTGAGACTCTAGCTCATTGAATCTAAGAAGTTCTTCATTATTAAGCTTACCTCTTTTATTTTTATCAGAGAGAGTTTCTAGTTCTTGAGATATATCTATATTTGGATCTTTAGCAGAAGCAGCGAAGATAGGTTTTGTAGAACTATTATCCACAAAGTTCTTAGACTTAATCTTATCCTCTATTTCAATTTGACTTACTAATGTATCTTCTAAATCAGGTATCTTCTTTTGTGATACAAATGATTTTCTAAAAACTTTAAACTTGTGAACTTGACCATCTGAGCTTTCTGCTAATACCTCTATTTTCCTAGGAGATACTCCAACTACTTTAACCCTAGCATCTTTAAGTTGATCTACTGGAAAGTTTTTGATCACATCTTTAGGAAGATTTGAAGTGTCTAGGATACCCTCATCCTCTACATCTATAACTTGTTCAGTTTTTCTAGTTGGCTTAGTGTTAGCCCTTGTAGGTTTAGGTTTAGAATTATTAGAACTGGGGAGTTCTTCTATTTCTTTCTCAACTCTGACTTTCTTTTTAGAAGCTTCTACTTGTTTTTTACCAGAGGCTACTTCTTGCTCAGATAAGCCTTCTGTATCTGTTTGGAGATCTCTATTTCTTACTATCTGTCTGATATCTTCTTGAGTAGTAGATCTCAGACTAGACAACCCTAGCTCAGCCCCTTGCTCTTGATCTTCTAGACTCTTAAGCCTAGCTTGAGTAGACTGAGTTAGAATCTCTAATTCAGATTTAGTCAACTCTTCTCCAAGGCCCTGAGAAGTTCCTAATACCTTTTCAGATATTTTAGCTATATTATCAAACTCAGGATTAGTTCTTCTTTCTAAGTCTGGCTCATTAACTCTGGAATCTACAGTTTCTTGTATTTGAGCTCTAGCAGAAGATGTGTCAGATACTAAGGTATCTATTACTTCTAATACTTCCTCTGCTTCAGCCCTAGAAGCCGTATCTTTATTTTCTTCTGATAAGAATTTGTTGGTTATGTCTTGTTTTATGGTTTCTATAGATTGAGAAGTACTATTAATTATTTCATTAACTCTATCTTGATCTACATCTGTCCCTAGTTTATTTAAGGCAGAGTTACCTCTTTCAGATAAGCTTTGAACTCTAGCAAAAGCTGATCGAACCTCTTTATTACTGAAGTCGGTATTAGTTAAAGGTGTTTTTAAATCTTTAGATTCTACTCTACGTTGAGTAGCACCAGCGGCACCTCCAACAACTCCACCACCAAAACCACCTAACACAAAAGCATTCAATCTTCTAGAGCTAGCTTCTTCTCCAGCTATATCAAAATCATCATCAAAGTTCTCGCTGGTCCTAAGAAGTATTTCTTCTTGAGCTAACTCAGTAGCCCCTTCTTTTACAAAACCTTCTCCAGCCTCACGTAAGGCGTTCTTAACCCTACCCCCTATAAACTTTCCACCTAGATCTCTTATAATACTAGCTGGAAGTATAGAATCTAATGCTGCAAAGGGAACACCACCTATCAGCCCAAACTGAGATGCTTCCTCTTTAGTTGCTCCAGATTCTAAAGCCTCGTTAAATATCTCACCAGTTCCTAATGTCTGACCAGAGGCTGCTACTGCAACAGTTTGATAGAATCTAGACATGCTATCCTCTACAATCTTTTTCTTTCTGGCATTAAGAGCAACTCCTCTTGCTGAGGTTTTAGCTACTTCTTTAAATCCTTTAGTAGCAACATATTCTTTTATTAATGATTGAAGTTTTTTCTTACCTGCTATTTTAGCAGTTGCACCTAATAATCCACCAGCTACAGTACCAGCCCCAGGAGCAACAGATCCTACAGCAGCTCCAGCAACACCGGCAGCAACCGTTTCTAATATACTAGGTGCTAAAGTACCCGCACCATTTATAAAATAAGAACCAAGATCACCTATACCTTCTCCAATTCCTTTATCGAATTCTACATCTTTAAGATCTAGGATTAAACCTCTGGCCAACCTATCAGCCTTTCTTTGATTACGATTAGAGGCCTTTATCTCAGCATCAGCGAAATCTTCAAACCCCAGGGCAGTACCTACAGCCGCAGCAGCACCGTGACCAGTTGCCTTAAGGCTTTCTATAGAGCTATCAAAAGCTTTACCGAAATCTGAACCTTCATTAGTCCTTCTTCTCTTTGGTAGAATCCTATCTCCAGAAACTCTCTGACCATCAGATGTAGAATTTACTATTGCTTCCAGTTTCTTATTGCGATCAGATGTTGGAGTGGTGTTAGTTGGTATAAAATCATTTCCAGTCCTAGAAGAAGTACGATCTTCTATTACGCTTGGTAATTGAAAGTCAGTAAATTGTCCTAGTTTAAATGTTTCTTGTGCTGCCATGATTATCCTTAGGAAAGAAATTGGTTTACAAAATTGACGGTTCTAGCATCTGAGCCTAATCCTGATTCATCTATAAATTCTTGGATGAATTCTGATCTTTCTTCAGGAGTGGCGTTTTCTGGTATTTCTTGTAACAAAGCATTTCTAAGAGATACTGCTTTGTCATTAGCCTCTAGTGCTTCTATGCCTATAGTATTCAGTTGCACTGGGAGAGATACGGTATCACTTAGTTCTCTTATTTTACCTAACCTCTCTATTTTATCATTCTGAGTATCTGGACTAGTTTTAGCAGCTCTGGTTCTGAATATATCATCAGCTACTGCTCTGGCTCTGTTAGTTTCAGCTTGAAATCTTTCAGTCTCAGCTCTAGATCTTTGTACATTTAGTTGTCCCTCAGCAGCTCTTTTTTCAGTGGTCTGCTGATTAATTTGCCCTAGTTGTTGTCTAGCTTGGTCTCTTTGTCTAAGTTGCCTCCCAGCTCCTCCAATTATATCGGGAAACCTAGCAATACCAGGAGCTTGACGACCTAAATCAGAACGGTTAGCCTCTATATTCTTACCAAAGTTTCTAAGTTGTTCAATATGCAGACCTCTTTGACGATCTACTTCTAGAGCTTCAAGCCTTAGTTTTTCTTGTGTTGCTTTAGGTAGTCTTTGGAAACCTGTTAAAGGAACTTCGGTTTGAGTCACCCCTAGTTTACTTGGTTGGTTAGCTGCTTGTTGATTTAGTGTATCTCTTTCTTGAGGTTTAACACTTTGAATTTGAGACTGTGTACCTTGCCCTATTGGGTCTATAGTATCAGGAACTTCTCCTAGTACTATACTTTCAGCTACATTTCTTCTCCTTTCAGATTCAATATTAGACTTCTGTAGGGCTTGTTGAGATCTTATATTCTCTGGAGAAAAAATAAGACCTTGGTTCCTTTGATTCTGTAGACCTATAACCCTAGATGCTATGTTAGATGCTACAGTAGGATCATTAGTGTCACCTAAAGAAACTCCCTGATTAGCTTGTCCAGAAGCATCTCCTATGTTTTGTGTTTGGTTTTGAGAGCCTTGGTTGGTTTGGCTCTTTTTTTGTTTCTGTTTTCTTCTTTGTTTTGCTAAATCTCTTTGTATATCTTCTGTTGATGCTGACATGTTTTTCTCTTTAAAAATTAGTTAGACAAATGGCTATTTCTGGGTCACTGATTGATGTAGTGTGCCAAAATCTTGGATCTATTCCTACAGTAAGTCCTTGAGAGGAATATATATTATTCCAATCTACTTGCACTTTAGTTTGGTCTTTCTTTATTACGTATGCCTCAGTTAAAGTTTGCACTGGGTCAAATGTCCATGGAATAGGAAAGTTTGCAGATTGAAGCCTATTAAACTCAGAAGTACCAGTATGACTTATCAGACTATTACCACTCTCATCTGTTGAACAAATTGTAGACTCACGAGGTATATCAAAACCTTGTATCTTAAAATCGAATGGACTCAAGGGAAATCTTTCTTGACCTGTAAACGAAAAAGAGGGGTTACTCGGACCTAGTGATGAGTCTTTAAATATGTCAACTAAATCGAAGAAGTCGAAAACAGTTAAACTTGTTTCACTTGTTGAGTTCTCTATATTAGAAAAACCTTCTCTGTTTACGAGTGTTACTTCATTAAAAAACAAATCTGGATCAGATATTGATTCAGTATTAGTGCTTGAAAGACTGGTGTTTCCTACAAACGGAAGACTGGCGTCAAACGTAGTAGTGCTCAAACTAGATTGATCTCCACTAGATGATGTGTATACATAGATTTCATTTTTTAAATCAACATAATCAAACCATGAAAGACCAGCCCAAGTTGCTGATGAAGAACTATTTATACTACCTGCCTGTGTACCTAGGTCAAGAGAAAGATTCCCTGAACTACTAGTGTTGGCCAGTCTTGTACCAGTTTTGGAAAGATTAAAGGCTGTAAATTCTCTAATCTCTTCTTCTGAACTGGTCACAGTATTCGAAATAGAGACTGCTGGAATGCTTGTTTCAGTCCTAGTTCTATTACTTGTAAACGAATAATCAGAGAGATAAAGTATGTTTAATGTGTTATCTAACTTATAGGCAGAGGCTAATGGAAGTGGTTCGGGTATTGTCCTAGTTTCTGAAGTTGTATCAAAGTAATTACCTGGCTCTGAGAACGAACCGCTAGATTCTATATCTCTGGTATAATAATTTGAGACACTTGTTAAAGTGTAAGATATTCCAGTAGGTTCCCCTGATACATCAAAAGTAACGTCCCCTTCTGTTAAAGTAAAAAAATCCTCTAGATTAAACCTCCTTTCACTAGATGTAACTATTATAACACCAGTAAATTTAGTTCCGTCTGGACTAAATGTCACAGCTTGACTTCTACCTACAACCCAATGTTCATCATCGGACTCTGATACATATTGTATTTTTCCAATATCTATCCAGATATCATCCTTAACTTTCCAGATAGTATCCTTTCTAAAATCTGTTAGGGTTATAACTAAGTGGTACCCGTTTATGTTAGCATATCCTAAAACTACTTCTGAGTTATTTTCATCAGTATCTAAGATGGCTTCTCCATTTTTAAATACTTTTGTTGTGTATCTGGAATAATAATAAAAAGGGGTGCTCGTAGTTCCACCACTATCATCCGATATCACAGGAAACTCTCCTGCTAGAACCGATCCAGGATACCCAATAATATCGCTCCCTGGAATCGAACCTTCATAAAATATCGGAAAGTCTCTTTTAATATGCCCGTGCCAAGTATACTCATAATTCCAGTCAAGATTACCAGCTTTATGATTAGTATCTGGTAGTTCAACACCTTTAGTCTCACCAGTTTCGCTGTCTACAGAAACTAACATTATTTTTTGATTATCTTCTGTATTTATGTTACTAGGATCTGTTAGTATTTCAGAAGACTCATTAAGAGCTAAATAAAAGAAAGGAGACACTTCCCCCACTTCTTCCTCAATCTCTGGTATTACTTCAGGAATAGGAGTATCAATGTATGTATACAACTCACCATTCATTAGTTTCTTAATAGTTACCAAACTTCCGTCTTCTAGTTTAGTACTAAGGCTATAGTATTTCTCCTTATTCCATAACTCAGTTTTAAACCTAAAAGCATTAGAAAAACCTATTAACTCTTTAGCTCTAGACTTTACTCCAGTAAAGAATACATTAGGTTTCTTATAGACACCCATTACAAAGGAGCTGCTTCAGGTACAGTTTTAGTTTCATCATAACTGTGACTTTCACTAAGACTGTTACCCAAACTTAGACCATGAGATACACTAGAGCTATGGTTTAGTCCAGCTAAGGCTGCTGATGCAAGACTAGAAGATACATCTGCTGTAGCCTTAATAGCTGCTAGCGCTTGTCCAGAACTAGCCTCTATATTAGCTAAAGAGATTTTAGCATTTTCTAATGCAACTTGTGCTTTAACTTGAGCGTGAGTTATCTTCTGATTGGTTACAGAGATCTCTGATTGTATACGAGCTGACTCAGCATTTATTTGTGAACCGTATGCAGCATTACTACTTTGGAATGCTTGATTCTGTGCTTGAAAACCAGAGAGTTCAGCAGCCACTGTCTTACTATAGGTATCCAATTTTAATGATTGTTGTTGTACTTTCAGCCCTTCTATAGCTATACTAACATCTGCTACTGTTTTATCAGCATCTATTCCTTTAGCATAAGCATCTATTCTACTAGCGAAAGCATCTACTTCCTTCCCAAAGGCATCCATCTTAGTAGCCTCTGCATTTACAGCAACCCCGAATCCTTGGTATTCTGAATTCTTAGCTTGTATTTGAGAGTTGAAAGCATCTACTTGTGTTTTGAATACTTGTATCTTAAGATTCTCAGAAGAAAGTTTTATATTAATTCCTTCTAGCTGAGTCTTATATAGATCTACTTCTGTTTGAAGTCCTTGAAGAGATGCAGTATAAATTTGTAAACTTTGTTGATTAAGATCACCTATTAGTCTCTGACCTTCTAGTTGTGTCTTAAATACTTCTAGCTTTTGTATTTCTGATTTTAATTGAGTTTCAAAAGCCAACACAAATGCTTTGTATGTCTCTAGCTCTACATTATATTTTGCTACTTCAGCATTATAAATATCAAAGAAGACTTGTTGACTGAACTTCTCAGCATCAAGAGCCCTACTTTGTACGCTACTATGAAGACTCGTAAGTACTTGTTCTAAGGAGATAATACTTTGGATGGTCTGATTTAGATTCTCTTGTTCTAGTTCAGCTTGCTTTATAGCAATATCTCTAGATAACGAATTGCTTTGATTCTGAGTGTTTTGAGATATAAAGTCTAAAGCTGCTAATGTGCTTCCAGAAGGTCTAGCAAATCCTGTTTGAGCATCTTTCTGAAGCTGTTCATTTTTTGGTCTAAGAGAAGTTACACTTTCTCTTTGAATAGCACGATCCCATATTTGATTTTCTATAGTAGGATCCAGTCCAGAACCACCTTGTATTCTTTGCAAAAGACTGTTACGCACAGCATCTAAGGTTGTAGATGTATAAGGACTTTCGCTCCAAAAGAAAGTATTCCCTGGAATCACTATATTTTGAGTTGGAATTGCAGCAGTAAATACTGGTAGGTCGATAACAGGTTCATCTGGAATATCTAAGTCTAATAAGGTAGGTACATCGGGTATAACTTGTACAGGAGCATCTGGAAATACTACTTCCAAATCTACAGATGGCTCTGTAGGAAGGATAGCCGTACTAGGAGCGGGGGTAGCTGGGAAGAGTAAGTTAGGGGCTTCCTTATCAAAGGTAGGAGTCTCTCCGAAATCCACAGACGGAATAGCATTGAATGCTATATCTGGTGGAAAGTTTGGAAGGTTTAAGTTAAGAACAGGTGCATCTGGTGCATCTGGAAAATTAGGTGTTACCGGAGTTAAGTCTATGTCGTCTAAGGATAGATTAATAGGAGTACCTTCAAAGAACTCAAAATTAACTAGTCTATCTAGATTATCTTGAGCTGACTTAAAAGCTTTAGTAGCCCTTTCGTCGGCTGTAGCTGTACCGGCTACTACGTTAGCAGCAGCATTATTTCCAGCTACGCCTAATACAAAATCACCACCTGCCATTATAAATTCCTCATAAGTTATCTTCTTTTTCTACCGAATATTATCGGTAGCCATTCTATTGATGTTAAGTCGAACTGAGTTGACTCTGAATCTATTAGTTCAAATTGCCAACTACTTCCTCTTAGTCCTTTTCCTAGTTTAACCGTTTGTAAATCTGATACTTCTGTTGGAAGACTTAGCTCGTATTTTACTTCTAAACGTTCATCTGTTTGTACGCCTATTATCAGTCTACCATTCATACTAAGTCCAATATACATATCTGGAACTTGCTTAAGATTAGTACTACCGAAATCATAGCTTCTAGTCTTCAGCCTGCTTTGTATAAAGGCTGTGTTATCAAGATTTCCCTCCATAGTAAACAATCCAGAAGTATTAGCTAAGAAGGTTTGTTGATTTAGAGTAGCAATACTGTTAAAGTTGTAGTTATCATAATTCCATATTGCAAATGTTTCAGGGTTTAATACCCACCCAGAGAATATATCGTCTCCAGAATTAACTACTATCATCTCAACATTATCTAATATAGACTCGGTAGTCTCTTGATTAGATAGGGAAATATCATCCAAAGTAAAACTTTCACCAATACTACTAATTAGTAATATTGTATCAGTAGAGTTTAATGTTAAAGCTATGTTAGAACTTAACTCACTTAGCATTGTAAGCAAATCTAAAGAAGACTGTGTTATTGTTAGATTGTCTGTTACGCCTTCTCTGAAACTGTGTAAAACTATATCAGATAAGATTATAGTTTCTATTAGCTCATTTATAGCAAATAAGCTTTCAGACGCTGAGTCACTAGTGTTTATTATTTCAGAAATCTTAGATAGAAGAGATACAGTTATCTGAGCTGTATCATCTAATGTAAAGATATCTGTTATGTCTCCTTTAAATATTAACTTAAGTATTTCATCTAAAGAAACATTATCCAGTAACAAATTAGTAAAGATACCAGAACTAGAAAGTAAATCTTGTGTTTGTAAGTGTTCTAGTATTCCCTCAATAACATCTGATAATATTGCACTACTTAAAGTAATAGTCTCAAAGAATGCTAACATTCTAGTCTCAACTAATAACTCTTGGGCTGTTATGTTCTCTAATATAACTATTACATCAGAGGCCAATGCCAAGTCATCTAAGGTTAAATCTTCTGTAATTAATTCATTAAATAACCCAGTAATTATTTCAGATACTAGATCATCAAGTGTAAAATCTTCTAATATATTATCTAAATATATAGAACTAACAATATCATCTAAAGTGAAAATATCCAAGCTACTTTCAGACAATACTGATCCTCCAGAACTAACTATATCATTTATAGTTAGATTCTCAAGGATACTTTCACTTGTTATGCTTAAGCTTGGACTACCATCTATAACATGGGAGTTTATTGATCCTCCATTTAGCATAGTAATCTCCTAGTGGTCTTAAGCGTCAGCTATTGTTAATTGGTATGATACATTTAATACATCAGCGTTGACCAAGTTACGAACAGCAGTAAATTTAGATGCAGCACAAAGGACACCAGTTGTTCCAGTTTTTACTGAGTCAGATACTAAGAAAGCTCCATAAGCAGACACGGCAGCATTAATAGTAAAGGTTGCTGGTACAGATGAGTTGGATACGTTTGTTAAGTTTGTTACATTAGGGGTATAAGCTGGTCGAGTTCCTTCTGTATACTCTGCATTAATCTCATTAGCTACGCCTGCTCCTGGGAATAATGCAGCAGTGTCAGCAGGTACAGGAGTATAGTTATTCTGAAAAATACCCACAAACCAAGATGCTTGTTGAGCTACTGCTGCCAGACTAGTATTGATCACATAAATCAATCCTTCATCAACTACAATATTTTTATGCTTTTGAACATCCTCTCCATTGACATCAGTTGTAAAATAACCACCAATCTCAATCTTAGATTTTGGTAGGATAATCCCACCTTCTGAGATTTCTATTTTTCCACTGTTTAATTCTTTTAATAATGATTTCATGTTTTTCCTATTCTATGGTTATGCCATTACGGATAATGGTTGAAGTAACCATGTCTCCAATAGCTGTATTATTAGATTTTTGTTTCTCTTTAAGTAGGCTAACATACCTGTTAATTCCGTCTTCCTGTATAAAAGCTGAAGCCCCACTCTTTGCTTCAGGCATACTTACATTCCTTTCACTTATATTTAAAATAACTCCATCATTAAATAATACAAAGATACCTTTATTAGTAGTAACAAACCACTTATAACCTAGTGGAGTATTCTCTATAAAAATATAGGCACCGCTAAATTTGACATCACTTCCTAAGACAACTTTAGCAACTTCCTTTTCAGATAGTCGTGCAGACGATGGGTCTTTTCCTGCAACATAATAGATCTTATCAGCAGATACCCACAAACCATCGGGAGTAGGGCAGATCGCTGTAATTTCTTCTTCAAAGTAATAGTAATTTTTTCTAAGGTCAAAGTGGTCATATTGATAAGGTTCGCTCCACCAAAGAATGTTATCTTGAGAAACATACAGTCTACCATGAGCCCATTTGACAATACTTCCATTTGGTGCAGGAGAGAGGTTAAATGTTTCTAGGGGTCTATCTGAAAAGTTTACACTTGAAATGGTATAGCTTGTAGTACCATTAGGTAACTTAGCTATCCTGTTAAAGTTATCACCGTTCTCTAAGGTAACATAAATGTTTACATAAGCAATTTCAGGGTCTGTACTAACAGGCAAGTTGCTTACTACTATAGAAGAAAAATCTGAAACAGATATTACAGCAGCTAGTAAACTGCCCGATTCTCTGCCATCTAAAGTTTCAAAAGTAGTAGTAACTTGATAGCTACCCTTAACCATCGATCCGTTAGCTTCTAACAGAGATGGTATTACATTTGGTACCGCAATTCCCCAGTTTCCTGCAACTGAGTTTGTTATTTTACCTGATTTAAATCTAGAAGTATAATAAACTATATTATCCACTTCATCGTAAGTTACCCTAGAATCTCCTATAGAAGGGACAAGGGTAGTATAAGATGAATCAGCTTTTATTTCTACCAGGTCTCCATCTCTAACAGCAAACATACGGGTCTTGTTTTCATTAGACCATAGAGAATGAAAGCTAGAAGAATCTCTTAGAACAAACCCTTTTCTCTTAAAGAGGTTGTTATTTTTATCTATGTCTAAGTTTACTAGCTCCTTTAGATAACCATCTACACTTTTATCATCTGGTAGAACATTATTAATACCTTTAAAAGTATCAACAAGTACAGATTTTCCTATGTTAGGCATATTTATTCCTAATACTAATTAATTAAAATAGGGATCAAAAGGAAGGCTCCCATATTTATTTCTAAGCTTAGTTGTTCCAGATTGCGGAAGACCTCCGTATCTAACTCCTCTGTTAGTTGTCTTTCTTTTACGATTATCTGAATATGCAGATGTTTGAGGAAACTCTTGATTAAAAAGGGATAAGTGTAAAGAAGCTTTTTGAGGATCGTTAGTATTAGCTTCGTCTTTGTTAAATGCCAAAAATGCAGCATAGTTTAACATTGGAACTTTAAACTCCTCTCTTAACTCTGGAACAGAGTTATTATTACTAAAAGACAATTCATTAATTGGGAATCTGTAATACATTAAAGAAAGAGTATCATCTTTATCTGGTATTGGGTAGATTCTAATTGTTCCAGTATCATAGTTTGGTATGTATGAAGTTGGAGTAGATCGATTAGACTCCCAATCTGGACAATCCCATAAAGTCTCTATGTCTACTTCATAAAGAGATCTTTTTGTGTTAGTTGATTTAACTCCTAGTAACTGGATAATACCTGGATCTAATGCATAAGTATGAGTGTCTGCTATTACTGGTATAGTTAAAGCTATAGCCTTTACTGGGAGTATTCTTCTGTAAACCTGCCTAATGGCTTCGTTTATGTTTTGAGTTAACTCTTCGTTAGTCCACCTTAGCATAGCAGCTTCATTATCGTCTTTATTAATATCTGCCCAATCTATTCCTAGACCACCAGTATCATCTAATATGCTTACCCTTAAATATTCTATCAATTCTAGAAGATTCATTACTTACACCTTACTTTCTTTTTCAGCTTGTTTTACAATTTGACCCCAAGCCTTTTGTATTAACTCTTTCTTAACAGGCTTTTTAACTAGAGAGACAACCCTCCTATAAATAGGATTTCCAAACTTATCCACTTGTCCAGTTGGGTTATCATAAATTGTTTTTAATTGTTCTTTTAGAAACTCGAAGAATTCTTTATCGGTCTTCTTAACCTCAGCAGCTTTTTCAGCAACTGCCTCATCAAAAGTTTTCTTATCAGTCATATCCTCTGATAAAGCGCCCTGAGAATATGCTTCACTCCAGAAGAACTCTGGTAGCTCCTTGTATTCTTGTCCTATAATGGTTATATGTCCAGACATGGTAACAACTCTCAAGTCTTCACTTCCATTAGGGGCTTTAAATTTCTTAGTCTTATTCATAGTTTTACCTTAATTAATTAGTCCTGGTTACAATCATCCAGGGTTACTATTTCGTCGTAACTGACACAAGCAAATGCAAGCGACACGTCTAACTATGCCGTTAGAATATATTAACCTTCAGAGAAGTGTGATCTTCCGTCTACGACATATTCAAGATACAGGTATCCTGCGCCTTGAGTTAAGTCTACAGAGGTTGTCACCTTAACTTCTCCAGCAGTAGGTAACTCAACACCAGTAGGCACTAAGTCATCTTTACCTACAGCAGTAACGTCTAATGCGCCACTAAGGGTATCAATTGTGGTGTCAGCAGCATCGGCTACTGTCAAAGTAAGTGTTGCCGTAGCATCAAAGGCTTCAGTCGTATAGACCCACCCAGATGTTACAACAGCACCCTCAGGTAAATCTGTTACCAAATAATCACCAGCAGTAGGCAAATCTGCAAAACCCAATGGGATTTTAGCAGCAGCTACATACTGACGACCAGTAACAGCACTCATTTTTTCAGAACTTGGCATGTTTTATTTCCTCGTTTTTAATTGTTAAAGACTATCTAATAGCTCTTTTCTAGTCATTCGTTTTTTACCTTTCTTCTTTGGACCTATTTTATTCTTACCTTGTAAGTTTTTATCAGTCTTAGGAAAAAAGCTACGGACAAAAGAGCCTAGTCTACTTCCGCTTTTACCAGCCATAAATTACTCCTTAGATAGCGTAGTTTACAATTAGAGTCCCAAAGTCTTCTACAGATTTATCGTAAATACTATAGAACTTAGGCTTAGAT
>Ga0209633_10002431_pt1 | contig 17988 bp, 11 predicted proteins | sample Cruoilmetagenom1_FD_187290 | JGI IMG/M metagenome (GOLD analysis project Ga0209633, IMG submission 187290) | Oil polluted marine microbial communities from Coal Oil Point, Santa Barbara, California, USA - Sample 1 (SPAdes) (version 2) | ecosystem: Environmental > Aquatic > Marine > Oil seeps ... | reverse complement strand
CGGGCTGGTAGCCTATTTCAGGGCCTGGCGTAATGGACCGTCGGAAATTATGCAGGGCACAGCGTCCCTCTTCATCGATAATGCCTCATCAGGAAATCCTATCTTTCCTAAAGAGGTTTCTGATATTCGGGATCAGTTGGATCTGGTTATCTTTCTGGAAGCCTTAAGCTGTGAACTTCAAAAACGCTGGAGGGATTCAGAAGTACCGGATCATAAGCGTGCGGCCATGGAGATTGAGTGGCTCAGGGAAGCCCGAATCCGTACCGAAAGTCTGAATATGCCGGTGTCCCTGATACTCCGGGGCCTTTACTCGGCCATGGGTACCTTTTGATGAAGAATTCTATTCGCGGTGCTTTAAAAAAACTGGATCGCCTTGGACGTCTGGACCACGAACGTCTTTATACCCTGGTTCAGTCTCTGGTGCAGGAAAATGAGCAGCTGGAGATTGTGCTCTCCTCCATCCCCGGGGGAGTTCTGGTAACTGATTCTCAGCACCATATTATAATGATTAACAAACCGGCCCGCCGGTTTTTGCCCCTTACCACAATCGACCCGGCGGATAATCCGGCCTGGGAAGTAATTGCCACGGCAGATCTTTCTACTTTTTTAAGAACGGCACTGGAAGAAGACCGGGGTGCTGCCATGAGGGATTTCCCTGTTTTCCACAGGGACCGGAATCGTACTCTCAGCTGTGGCGTTTTACCCCTTGTCGACCGGGGAAGCATCGTTGGGAATATGTTCTACATTGAAGATGTCACCGAACTGAGAGCAGAAGAAGCCAGATTGAAGAGAGCCGAAGGTCTGGCCTCTCTGACAACTATGGCCGCCGGTGTCGCCCATGAAATTAAGAACCCTTTGGCTTCCATGAGTATTCACCTTCAGCTGATGAGGCGTCAGATGCAGGGGGAATGTGCCAGTGCTGAAGATTTATCTGAGTCTCTGGATATTCTTGAAGAGGAAACCGAACGGTTGAACAACATCGTTTCAGACTATCTATTTGCCGTTCGGCCTCAGGATTCCCGGCCGCTTCCCGGCGACTTGAACGCCCTGATAACAGATTTGGTTCAATTTCTCCAATACGAGATGGAGGGGGCTCATGTGCGGGTTCTTCCCCTTCTTGATGAAAGTGTCCCTTCGATTCCTTTGGATGAAGGGGCGATGAAAAGAGCCCTGCTCAATCTGATAAAAAATGCCATCAGTGCTATGCCCGATGGTGGAGAACTCAGGCTTCAGACAAGGAGGGAGGGGGACAATGTTATCGTTGTGGTAAGCGATTCAGGGGTGGGTATACCTGAGGAACTTCAGGGAAAAATATTTGAGCCGTATTTTACTACCAGGGATACCGGTTCGGGGTTGGGGCTTACCGTTGTGTATAAGGTGGTGAAGGAGCATGGCGGCGATCTCCACATGGATTCTCAGTCCGGCCGTGGAACGACTTTCAGAATTTCCCTCCCCGTTCCCCAAAGTGAGAGGAAACTCCTGTCAGGAGGTGAATTATGACGTTTAGAATCCTTATTGTTGATGATGAAAAGAATATCCGCAGCGGTTTATCCCGGGCTATGGAGATGGATGGTTATCTGGTTTCCCAGGCGGAAGACGGTCAGGAAGCCCTCAAGATGATGTTGAAAATGGAAATTGACCTCATCATTGCCGATTTGAGAATGCCGAAACTTTCCGGAGAAGAGCTTCTTAAGAAAGTCGTTTCGTCCTATCCCACGGTACCGGTTATTATTCTTACCGGTCATGGGACAGTGGACAATGCCGTTCAGGCGATGCGCAACGGGGCCTATGATTTCCTCACCAAACCGGTGAATCTCGACCGATTGGGTTTACTTGTAAAACGGGCCCTGGGACGTCGAGAACTGGCCCGTAAACATCAAGAGCTTGAGGCTGAAATCTCCCGGCTTGAAAAACAAAAAAGCGGTTCGGAGATTCTTGGTAAAAGCGCTCCGATGCACCGGGTTTTTGAGTTGATTGAGCAGGTGGCACCCACCCGGGCCAGTGTTCTTATTACCGGAGAGAGCGGTACAGGGAAGGAGCTGGTGGCCAATGCACTCCATGCCCGTTCGCCTCGAAATGATGCATCCCTTGTAAAGGTTCACTGTGCGGCTTTATCTGAATCTCTCCTGGAGTCTGAACTCTTCGGTCATGAAAAGGGCGCTTTTACCGGAGCTGCAGGCCAGAGAAAGGGCCGATTTGAATTGGCCGATGGGGGAACCATTTTTCTTGATGAAATTGGTGAAATTGACAAATCCACCCAACTGAAGATTCTCCGTGTTCTTCAGGAAAAAAGTTTTGAGAGGGTAGGTGGGGAAAAAACTCTGACAGTGGATGTTCGAATTATCACAGCAACAAATAGAAACCTGAAAGAAGAGGTGGAAAAAGGGCGTTTCCGGGAAGATCTTTACTATCGATTGAATGTTGTGAATATTCACCTGCCGGCTCTCAGAGAACGGCCTGAGGATATCCCCCTGCTGGCTGCCCGATTTTTAAAAGAAACTGCCGAGGAGAACGGCCGTGATGTTCAGGGACTGGAGCCGAAAGCTGCAATGGCCCTGGGTTCCTATCGTTGGCCGGGCAATGTCAGAGAGCTTCGGAATGTTGTTGAAAGTGCGGTGGTATTGAGTAAAGATTCCTTTATCACTCCGGAAGATCTTCCTCCTCATATTACTCAGCGCAGCGAAGAAGATGGAATCCGTATCCCTCTTGGTGTCTCAATGTCTGAGGCTGAGAGAATAATTATCAGAGCCAACCTGAATGCCCTTGGGGGAAATAAAAGCCGTACTTCCGAAATATTGGGAATCGGCCGAAAAACCCTTCATCGTAAAATCCACGAGTATGGAATGGCTTCTGAGTTTCTCAAGAATAGTGGAGATGAAGGTGTTTCTTCTTGACGATACACACAGAGGAAACCTATATTGGGAGTCAACATGTATGAAGATGTAGACCGCACTCCGCTGAATGAACTGTCAAAGGCTCTGGCCCGGGAGGACAATCCCGATCTGATAAAAGGTTTTCTTGAGAGTCTGCTCACCGAAAATGAGGTGAATGATATTTCCTCCCGCTGGACTCTTGTTAGGCTCATTGAATGCGGGATGTCCCAGAGAAACATTTCCCGGGAACTGGGTTTGAGCCTGTGTAAGATTACCAGGGGATCGAGGGAATTGAAAAAAGAAGAATCTCCCTTTGCTCATATGATCAGACATTATCAGGAATCCATTAAATAAAAAAATCAGGGTTCCTTTACCGTTATTGTGACAGGCCTGTTCTGAAGGTCGGCATCCAGTGGAGCCCCTATCACAGCAGGCCACACCCGCCTTTCCCCCCTTTTTAAAGGGGGTTCCTCAAAGGTAACTGCCTTCAGTGTGTATTCCGGAAGATCAGACCCTAGAGAGATTCCCAGAACTAAATCTGAAAGCTCAACAATACCCGAATTCTCCAAAGCTACTTCCATATTTAATATCTGTCGGTCGTAGGCTTCGATAAGGTTGAAATTGCGGATTTCAGCCGATAGTGATGCTCCTTCCGGCCGGGCTGTATCCCAGATAATTTCAGGTTTAATTGGCGGTTCCTGTGCTGACTCCTGTGAGGGGCTCTTTATTTCATAAGGAAGGATTTCAAGACTTTCAATTGATGTTTCAGGATCCGCAAGCCAACGGAACAGGACTAGAACCTGACTATCACCTGGAACTAGTACAGGATCTGTATCATCTCTGACATCCCAGGGAATTGTGAAAACGGTGCTCCCTTGAGCATCCCTGCCACGAAGCATAAGTTTCAATTCTCCCAGATTCTTATCCGAAACTTCAAGCCGTCCGAGTAAACGGACATAAGAATCATCATTCCTGCGGCCGACTGATGACAAAAAAATCTCAGCGTCGAGATTTCCGCCGCTGATTCCTGTTGTATTTGTTTCAATATCTCTACTATCGGGAATAATTCCGTCATTTTGTCCTGTAAATGGGTGAACTAATATCTCTGTTTGTGGGGATAAAAAATTGAGTACCCAGTCTTTCTGCCACCAGATCGTGGCCAACAGGAGAACAGTAAAGATTACAGCCGGGATAATCAGGCGCCTGTACTTAACCGCCATGAAATCCGCATTCATTCTGCGGTAATCATGAAGAAACTGTCTGGCTTCCATGTCTCCGGGATTCAGTTCAAGAGCTTTATGAGCTAGTTTCAAGGCTCTTTGGCGGTCGTTTCGTCCATAACCACGTTCCAGTGACCGTTGAAGATAAATCCCGGCCAGTTCAATCCGGGGGCGGGCATCCATCGGCCGCAGCTGGGAAGCACGGGCCAGTTCCGCCGCTGCCTGGTCGTAAGCACTACCTGCAAGAGCATTACGGGCCCGTCTGATATGATTCTCTGAGAGTAATTCCAGTTTATCCCTGTCATCCTCTGTCAGATGAATCTCCCGGCGGAGAGATCTTAGCTCGGCAGGAGAGGGGGGCTCGTCTTCCGGCCAGTTCTCAAGACGATCTATAAAACGTCTTAAAGCATCATCGTTTTCTTTTTTCTCATTGTTTTCCGCTTGCGGCATATCAGTCCTGGCTTTAGTTTTATAGTAATGAGTATAAAGCGATACAGAGTATCATGAAACTATCAGTTGTCTGTAGTGAATCAAGATTAAGGGAACTTCCATCACTCCGGGAGATTCTGGACGGATTATTTATAGAATTTCATGCCTGGTATCATAATTCTGAATTACCCGAAATAGAACTGCTGCAGGGATTGGAAGAGTGTCTTGAGTACTCCACCTATGTACTTTGTGTGGCGGATTCCGAAGATTTTAATTCAGCCTGGCTGCATTATTCTCTCGGATATCAACGGGGACGGACCGACAGGATGACTTTCTGGATTTTACCCGAAGAGGCCCATTCAATACCTGATTGGACCAGTGGATTCGTTGTAATTCCCGGCAGCCGAAGGAATATCTACGATTATTATGCTGAAGTAGAGGTATCCTGGAGCGAAGAAACAACAAAAAAAATGGCCCGTCATAATATCAGCGTTCGAAATATTGAAGTATCCCCAAGGGCGTTTACCGAAACGGTTCAAAAAGGGGATCGATTTTTAATGGGATTATTTCTGGAAGCCGGATTCAGTCCTTCACTGCGGGATTCTTCAGGGGTTCCAGTGCTGAATCATGCCATAAGATCTGGCCATACCTATCTGGTACCACCTCTACTTGAGGCCGGGGCTGAACTTAATGGGATAGCTGAGGATCGTAGCACCACTCCGATAATGGATGCTTCTGCAGCTGGATTGGTGGATTTAACCCGCATTCTGATTGATATGGGGGCTGAGATGGACCATGCCAGCAGGGATGGTCAGACTGCGGTAACACTAGCTGTGGGAAATGGACACGATGAGGCGGCTATTGCCCTGATAAAGGGGGGAGCCGATGTGGATCTAAAAGACATGCTGGGAATGTCAGCCCGAAAATACGCAACGCTCTACAATCAGAAGTCTATCCTTCAGGCCATAGACGTAATTTAATTTGTCAGTGTATTCCTGAGTTCTTCTTCGAGATTCATCGCTTCATTTGCGGTTGCCAGCATTTCCCGCGCCGGTTTGAATGTGGGATCCAGGGATATTGTATTTTCAAAAAAACCGATGGCAACGGGGAGATTTCCTCTGGCATAGGCATCAAGGCCCGCCAGGTAAAGATCCTGAACATCATCTTTAATAAGTAATTGTTTAACCGTATCCATATCTACTTTGATGGCAATGCTCATACGGTCGAAGAGTTCCAGGCGGCTTGCCAGATCCAGGGTGTAGTTGGTTTGAATTGTGAAATTTTTAAGGTTGACATCCGCACCCAGAGTAAAACGCGGTTTACCGGTTTTTATCAGAACACCGCTGTGAGCGGAAACAAAGGATGCTATCTCAGCATTCAGACCGGCGGCCATACTGAATTTTTCTGCTGTTTCTCCATTGAGATTAAAAGGAACATTAAAATCAAGGGCAATGGTGATAGGGCGTATGGGCTTGTAGGATAATCCCAGACTGGCATAAGTGGGCAGAGGATCGGGGTTCTCGATAAACTCAGCTCCAAGATTCTTGATTGTAGCTCCGACACCCCAGTTCATATCTCTAGCGGCATAAGTCTTCAGAAAGTTGAACCGGGTCATTACCCCGAAATCTCCCATTAGACTCATGGCACTCTGTCCGGGTTCCAGTGAAGCACTCACGCCACGGTAACCGGCTTTGAGACTGGCTCCCACAGATACACCGCCGAAATAGAAATTCTGGAGGAAATTGTAGGATACTGCTGCTGTAGCGATTAATTCTGTATACCAGCCGACAGCAGATGAACCGTAACGGCTGTACTGGGAACCCCAATCGTTGTATCCGGTAAAGGGGACATGAAGAAACTTTGTGTTAAACCCGATGCCGAAGTTTTCATTTTTTTCCGGGCGGTAGGCAAAGGCAATGGTTTCAAGAGCTGAGTCGGCAATCCAGTCAACATGGGAAAAGCTTAAAATGGTCCTGGGAAGAAACGAGCCGCCGGCAGGGTTGGATTCCAGATAGCCTTCATCCAGGGCCATAGCTGTATGGGCTGTGGCCATACCTTCATACTTCCCGCCGCCGGGGATTGTAAGGGTGAGGAAAGAATTCTGACCGGCATTGGGATCCAATCCGAACCAGTCGGATGCTGTCGCATAAGCGTCATTACCGTCACCCCATAAAAATGAAGCAGCAGTCAGGATTCCCAACACAATAAACAGACGTTTCATGAACGCCTCCAATATACCGCCTGGAAGGTGTTTTAACCAGTTCTGTGAAGCAGTATTTGTGAAGAACCGGAAATTGCCGATATATATAGAGATAATCGATAGAATTGGCATGGGCCTTTAACAGGAAAATCCAATAAGGAGCCATTAGGCGTATATTTGTGACAATGAGAATCTCAAACAGGGGAAGACGAGGGGTCTTCCCGCTTATCCTCCTTCTGATGATTCTCGGGCTGCCTTTGTACGCAGGGGGCGGTATCGATTCCACAGATAATTACAACCCTAAAGCGGAACTTGAAAATGCTGCAGCCCTTATTGAAGAAGGGCTTCTTGACGATGCGATTCAAGCTCTGGTGGAAATTGCCCGCAGAGATCCTGAGCAGATGGAGCGGGTTCAGAAAATTATATTGAGTATCCGGGAACGGGAAAAGAAAATTAATGAATTATTTGATGAAATAAAAGTGCTAATACCCCGGGACGATCTGGGTCCCGATGAAAAACTTCGTTTACTCGAGGGTTTGTTCAACCAAGTTAAAATTCTGGATTCTGACCCCACAAGTGATACCTGGAAGAATCTTTCCTACATAGAGAGTGGGCTACTGCAGTCCCTGGACATACTGCGCCGGGAAGACTTTTTCGTCAGGGGTAATGAGAAACTGGCATTACTGCAGTACAAAGAAGCGGTGGATGAGTACCAGAGAGGTTTTATAGACAGTATCTTCGGTGAATCACAAACTTATGAAAAATATCGTGATGCCGGTTCTCCTGAAGATATTGAGAAATATCTGGTGAACCCTGAGAGGCAGAAGGTTATTTTTGATGCTTATAAAAAAAATGCACCCCAGGGTGATCTCATCATTGAGGACATGGAGAGTCTCCTTAATCTCTGGAAACAGAACAGTAAGCTTCTCAGTGATTTGGAACCTTCGGCTGTAAATGCTATTTCCGGATTGAACCCCCCAGGTTGGGATGAGGCTCTGGCAGAATATTCCGGAACCTTAAAATCCCTATTTGAAGAGATTCAAAGTTCCAAAGCTCTAAGTGATAAGCTCAATACCCTGAGATTGCAGCTTTATGAAGATCTGGATGGAGCTCCTGAGGATTTCCGTTACGATCGTATCGGTTTGTTTTTCTCCGGGAGGGAGGGTCTTGAGAGTGAAGGTATTCTATTTGCCCAGGAATTCCAGTGGGAGAAGGCCTATCTCAGTTTATTCTCTAGAATGCTTGAGAGGGTAAGGCAGCCTTATACCGATGGACAGGTGCAATTTAATTCGGGGCTGCTGAATGAAGCCTTCGCATCCTACTCTCTCAGTGGGGCTGCAGCCGAAAAAACTCTTGAGATAATTCAGGGTACCGAAACCTATTCAGCTATACAGAGGGTAAGTGGTATTACCCGATTTACCGATCTTCTGGATCCTATGGTTACAGAGATTCAGATTACTTTAAAAGCTTCGGAACTCCGTGGTAAACTTATTGAAATCAGTCAGAAACAGCCGAAAACAGATGATGCCTCCCTGGCGACTTTGAACCTTGAGGAGATTCAGAACCTTTCCGAGGAACTGCAGATTTCCATCGATCAATATGAAGCTCTGCTCAGTGAGTGGATTGATACTATGGATCGGTATGCTGAATATTCGGGGGTAAATACTCCCGGGGTTGAGAAAATTGATACCGAACTGAAGAACGATCTGAACAGAATTCTGGAGAATCTGTACGCCCTGAGAGTAAATGTTTTTATCCTTTACATGGAACCCCGCTACAATACGCTTGACAGTCAGGTATCAGAGATTCTTGGAAATGTTCAAAGCAGTATGTCAGAGGCCCAGAGCCTGATAGATGACAGTCGTCCGACTGCAGCACAAACACTTAAAATTGTACCTTCATTAAGAGCTCTGAGTTCTCTTTCCAATGCTGTTAGTGATTTCCTGGATACTGTAGAGGATGTGTTAGCCGGATCCACAGCTGTGGAAGACAGTGTGAAGTTCCAGAGTTTCCAGACTAAAGCCGAGACACTCCTGGTGAATCTCAGTAATGCAATCGGCGGATGGCAGGGAATAAAAACTGATGCTGCCACCCGGCGTAATAAGGCATTGAGGTCGGAAACCATTGCTAAGGCAGCCCTTGATGAGGCAGAAACTCTGATTACCTCTGCCAGGGAAGCTGATTTGAATGGACGGCGAACAAACAATATCAACGAATCCTACAGGGCCAAAGATCTCTATACTTCAGCTTCTGCCGCATTAGAACGAGCTAAAAATCTGCTTGCTGAAGTTGAATTAAACGATAAGGATGTTGCCGGCGAATCCGGAATACAAGAGCGCCTGTCTGCGTTGGAAGCGGAAACTCTCAGCGCTCCCAGAAACCTGGCAGTAACAGTCAGAGATTACGCAATTGCAGAGGCCGACACAGCCTTTATTGAGCGGCGTTATGGAGAAGGTTTATCGGTATTGCTTCAGGCTCAGGAATTCTGGGTAAGTATTTTCGGAGAGGAAGATACCCGTCTCAGGGAACGTATTGTGAGGTTCCGGGTTGTTCAGCAGTCGGCTCAGGATACTGTAATCAATGCCAGCGATCCACTTTATATGGAGATGAACCAATATCTGAATCTGGCGAACCGCTACTATAATGAAGGACTCAGACTCTCTCCTTCCGGGGGGTCTATAGTCAGGAATCCCGATGCACTTCGGGCATTTACCGCTGCTGGAGATCTGCTGCAGCAGGTATTGAATGTTTTCCCGGGTAATTCTTCCGCTCTGCTGTTGAAGATGAAGATTCTTCAGGCTACAGATCCTGATAAATATTCGAGAACTGTGAGGTCTTTAATTACAGAAGGGGAAACGGCTTTACGGAGAAACGACCGGGAAACCCTGGAAGGAACAGATTTCAAGCAGGGTCTGGATCCTCAGCTTCAGGCTGTATACTCCTTCAATCCGGATTTCCCGTCTCTATCCGATCTTATTTATCGAATTGATGTGTATATGGGGAGGGTAATCCCCGAACCGTCTCAAGCGGATATCAATAAAAGCAGAAGCATTTCTCAGGCAGTGAAAGGCGACTGGGAACAAACCAAGGTGCTGGGAACAAACGCCGTAGCTGCGGCATCTCCCGGATTAATCAGACGTCTTGATGAAGCTATCGTACTTTGGGAAAAAAACCTTGATGCAGCAAACCTTCAGGATGCCATCCGCTTCTATACCGCTCCCCAGCCCACTCCTGCAGAACTTCGGCTACTCATCGACAGGGCTGAAGAAACCATGCTGCAGAACAGTATATCTACAGTTCAAATAATATATGATGCTATAATTGATAAGTATTCCGGTTTTCGGAATCACCCCGATGTACTGAAAATTAAAACCTGGCTGGACAACAGAAAGTGAACAGGCTGAATCGATTCCTATTTATTGTTTTCGCCCTGTTGATAACCTCAGGGATTATTTCTGCTCAGGAAAAGCTCTATTGGGATTTCCCTGAACCAGTTAAAGAGGCATATGGAGGCCGGTTCCCCGAGCTGGTTGAAGCCGGCGGCAGTATGGCTATGATTTGGCAGGATTTTGAAGGTAATGCCGATGAACTGAACGCCACTATCTCCATACGAGTTATGTTTTCCAATGATGGGGAAACCTGGTCTCAACCCGTATTGAGTGTCGCAGAAGGTGTACCCTATCTATGGCTGGAAGAAGTACCCTTGTATTCTGTCTCAACAGCCCCCGACGGGCGTTTAATTGTTGCTGTTGCCGAAGGCAGCAGCGGTGTATCAATTTACATTCAGGAAAGCCCCGGAGCATCGGGAGAGTTTCTTAAGACTGCAACCATTCCACCTGGATCGGGAAATGCCGATGTTCCTGTGGCTCCCAGACTGGCTGCAACTCCCGATGGCGGTTTTCTGCTTTTTCTCACCAGAAGAACTGAGGCTGCAGGTGTAGCTCCCGGACGGAATTCACTGTTAACCGTTTTCAGTGCATCATCACCTGATGGTGTTCAGTGGGGTGCAAGCACTCTTTTTATCAACCTTGATAACGACAGGGCTATTGACGGCGATATTCTTGATCAGAACTTTCTACCCTCTTATATGGCTGATGGCGAGGATGAATATGTTGTCTTTCAGTCTCTGAGAACCGGATCGAACAATCTTGTGTACCAGCTCTACTTGAAACACCGTAAGCAGGGAGGTGTTTGGGAATCTGCCATTCCAATAACAGAAAACCTTCTGCCTGAGGGCGTTGGTAGTAATTCTCTATTATGGGATAATCAAAGACCCTCTCTTGGCAGGGGGATCAATGGAGAAATATTAATTACCTGGGAGCGACATAAAGGGCAGCAGCTTCCTTCCATTGCCGCTGCAGTCTTAAACCGGGATGGAAGTCCTCTCTCTCAAATGGCGGAAATCGTATCAGCAGAGCCCGGCCGATCCAGCTTTTCTTCGCGTATATTCAACATAAAAGGGAATACCTGGTTTCTCTGGTTTGACAGTAGTGGTATCCGTATCGCCCGGAGAGAGGCCGCCGCCGATCGTTCCACCATACGATATCAAGTTGAGATTTCTTCTTTGAATGCCCTGACAGAAGGTTCAGACCAGAACTCTGCATCCTTTCCCGGCGCTGCAATCCTGAATGGAAATATCTATATCCTCTGGGGGGATAGGTCTGCAGGAACTCCCAGATCGGTACTGTTAAAGCCCGATCTGCATGTTGACCGGCCCATCCTGCGTTTTACCAATTTCAACTCAGGGAAGCCCGGGAATTCCAGAAGCCTCAATGTCCGATGGGATCCTCCGGCTGATTCTTCAGGAATCCTTTCCTATAGTTGGCTCTGGTCTCAGAACACGGAGGATTTACCCTCAATTGAAGATCTTGATCAGAAATACGGTGAAACACAATCACAGATTATTTTTGATAATCCGAAAGATGTTGAAGGTGACTGGTTTTTCACTCTGATTGTCCGGGATATTGCCGGTAACTGGTCGGATCCCTTAAAGCTCTCCTATACACTGGATGTTACGCCTCCTCCACCGCCGGTAATGCGGGTTCCCCCCACTTCTGCTGATGGTTTTCTCAACTCAAATTCCTTCTCCCTGGAGTGGGAGGATGGAGAAAAAGAGGCTGCCGCATACTACCGCTGGCGCCGTGTAAAACTTGCAGGTACCGTTGATGAGCTGCCGCTTGAAATTTTCACTACCCAGGAGGCCCTTCCCGTCGACGGCAATGGCGTCGTTGAAACCTCTGATAGATTCATCGCCCAGTTAAACATCGATAACGGTGTGTGGGCTTACTCTGTCGCTGCGGTGGATGTGGCCGGGAATGAGGGTTTGCCCAATACCGAAATACTGCTCACCAACCGCTATGTCCCGGTTACTTTTATTTCACTTGTAACCGACAGAAAGGATGAGAACGATCAGATTTACCTAACCATCCACGGCCGGGGTTTCCTTGTGGGAGGACTACTCTCCTCGGCAGTTATTGATGAAGACGGGGGAGAGCCCTGGGATTATGAGTTCATAAGATCTACCGGTCAGCTGAAGGTTTACAGTGATACACTGGCTGAAATCGGGCCCATCGAAAATATGAGATCGGGTACCTACCGTATCGGTGTAATTCATCCTCTTAGAGGAGAAGCCTTCTGGAATATTCCTATGCGTCTGGATCCTACCGGGAATGTGAAATTCGGTCCTTTCGGAATCTATAAATACGAATCTCTCTGGAAACCCGCAGCCCGATCCCTCCGGCTGAATGGAAACCAGTTATTGTTGTTAATCCTTATACTGTTGGGATTTACCTCTGTCATTATAACCGTCTCCAGGCTTGGATCCATAAGCCGGGAAATGAAGATACTCGAACGAAATGCCCGGGCTATTCTTGAAAATAACCCGATATCTGCCGCTGCGAGAAAGGATGCTGCCATGTCGTTGAAAAAGAGCAAATCTGTATTGAAACTTAAGTTTACCCTGGCTTTTTCCCTGCTGGTACTAATAACCATTCTGATGGTGGCCATTGCTCTGGGTATGCTCTGGATCAGCATGGAACGTGACACCCTTTCCCGGGGATTGGAAAGCAAATCCCGCCTGCTGATAGAAACTTTGACTACCAGTGCAGCAACGATTATTCCTAATGCCGACCGGGGCGGTCTTCTTTTACTCCAGGATAGAATTAAGGCTCTCCCAGATGCCCGTTGGATGACAGTAACCGGTCCAAGAGCTGAAAACGGGAGCAGCGGCGGATTACGGGCTACCAGTGATGGATATAATTACATCTGGTCGACAAACGATCCTGATATCCTTGATAAATTAAAAATCCCTGTGTCTCTGAGTAAGGATAATTACAACCTTGTACTGGAGGGATCGGATAATACCGATTCGGAATTGGTAAAGACCTCTTATCAGCAGGGTGCTGGGGGTTCTTATGTTTTAATTTCAGACATATCACTGGAAGACCGTATGGCTCTCTCAGCTATTTTTCAGCGGTTTAATCTATTGCCCCTGGATGTGGTAATCGGTCAGGAGATTATTGATGATGAAATAACACCCTTCATTAATCAGATGCGTAATGATGTTTTAACAGCTGTACAGGATGCGGATTATAGTCTAATGCTCAATTCACTTTCCGATCTCGAGAATAAACAAAATGAAGAACTTCAAAGGGTAATCGCAACATTGAACTTCTCAGATCCCGTATTTCTCGAGGCGGAAAAGGCGGTTGCCACTCAGTATAAAATGATTCAGACCATGCTTCTTGATATCTCAAATCAATTTTTCAGTGTGTATCCTGATTTCAACGCCGAAGTTCTCCGTTCAGGAGAATCCGATATTTTTGTTTTCTACAAACCGATACTCTATCAGGATGGACAGAATCCCGATGTGTTCAAAGGGGTGGTTCGCCTGGCGGTTTCAGTTGATGGTATCAAGGCTTCGCTCGGTCTTGTTCAAAAGCGTATTCTACTCATCACATCGATAGCCTCGATTATCGCTCTGGCTCTTGGTTTGATTGTAGCACTGGTTTTTTCTTCACAGCTTGTCAGGCCAATACATGAGCTTGTGAGGGCTGTTGAGAAAATCCAGGATGAACCGAATATGCTATTGCATGAAAATTTTGGAGTAAAACTCAAAACAAAAGATGAAATATCAGATCTGGCTGATGCTATAAATGGAATGGTACAGGGATTGTTTCATGCGGCTGTTGATCAGAAAGAGCTAGTTGCCGGTCAGGAAATACAGAAAACATTTCTTCCTCTGGACATTGTTAAAAATACACAGGGTGATCCAATAAAACTTTCCACAGGAAGTGCTGGAAATGCATTTTTCAGGCTTTTCGGCTATTACGAAGGGGCTGATGCGGTTTCTGGAGACTATTTTGATTTCCGGCAGCTGGATGAGGACCATTACGTGATGATTAAGCTGGATATCGCCGGTCATGGTGTTACAGCTTCCCTTATTATGGTTCAGGTTGCAGCTCTTTACGTTGACTACTTCCGGAAAATTCGGGAAGAAGCTGTTAAAACCGGAAGACTCAGTTATAACCTCCGGGAGTTCACCTTCGGTATAAACGACCTGATAAATGAAGTTGGATTCCGGGGACGTTTTGCGGCATTCAACCTTTCTGTGATGAATGTCCGTACTTCAGATTATGAAATGATACATGCAGGAGATAATCTGGTTCATATTTACGATGGTAAAACCAGAAAAATGAAGGTTCTTGAATTGGCGGATGCTCCGGCGGCAGGTCAGATAGAATCCGGGATGATTGAAATGAATCCAACAATGTATCAGGTAGTGAAGGGAAAGCTGAATCGTGGAGATATACTCTTTCTTTACACTGACGGTATAGAGGAAGCTCATCACATCCTCAGAGGCAGGGATTTCAAGGTAATTCAGTACAAGGACTGCCCCCGTTCTATGATCGGAATAGATCAGGAACTGATTCAACCGACTTACGAATACATTAAACCCATGGAAAGAGTCGGTGAAGTCTACAAGGCGGAAAGTACTGAAGATCTGATAATTGCGGCACTTGATGAAGATAATCTCAGGGTGAAAAAAGACAGTTCCATTTATAAACAGATTAATGCCGGCCAGGATAATGAGGAATTCGACCCAAGAAGGATAGATGACATTGTTGAAGCGGCTTTGAGCAAGGGATCTTATATTCTTCAAAGACGCTGCGATTTAACCATAGGGAAACCTCTGCATTTTGATTTTTCAACTCTCAAAGGAACCTGCGAGGATGCGGTAATGGCATTGGCTTCGGTGGAGAAAGTGTTCCGTATTATTCCCGATGAAACCGGGGGAAAAACAAGTCGGGTAAAAGTAGATGAGAAAATTGTAAAGTTTCTGGAGGAGCACTTTGCCGAGTTTGAAGAAATATACAGTCATCGAGTTGGTGATGAAACCGGCTATGTGTATTACTCTCATATGAAGGAAGATCCTCAGGATGATGACCTGACCATCTGGGCTTACGAGCGCCTCTAATCAATGAAAAGAGCCTTTTTCTGCGAATCCTGCGGTGCCGAGGTGAAAGGACGTTCGGATACCTGCCCCTCCTGCGGCCGCTCTTTTATGGGAACACGCTGCAGCCGATGCGGAAAAGAGGGAAGTGTTGATGATTTTAAAGGCGGCTGCCCGGAATGTGGTTATCTGGCTGAATCAGAAGAAGAAACGGTCCCCTGGCCGGATAAACGGCGCTACAGGGTAAAACAGGACTGGCCGGCATCCCGATACTGGAGTTTAAGTGCTTTGGTTATAATCGGGGTGGGGTTGATACTGTATTTCTGGCTGCACTGAAAATACCGGTTTACCGTATCACTCCGAACTCAACTCCCAGACTCACCACAGGATCGGCATTCAGAGTACGGATTCCGGTGTACATAGCCAGGTAAGAGGCATCCCCCGGAAGATCGAATCGTCCCTCCAAACCGTACCAGACTGTTGTCTCCAGAAATCCCTGAGGATAATCGGGCCCCCGAATTGCAGCAGAGGCACCTGCCAGGAAAAGGCCGTCCTCATAGTAAACACCGGCTCCCAGAGATTCACTCATCCGTGCCGGCCCGGAGAATTGCCGGGAGCCCGGATCGCTGCCGAGGAATGTAAGATATACTGAAGGGGAGAGCACAATATTCCAGTTTCCAAGGGCGTATTCCATAGGTATGGAAAACTGCAGTCCCGGCAGGGAAGTTCCTGGATTCGTCGAAGGAATGCGGCCGAAATCCGCCGCATAACCCTCATAGGAGAAGAGCAGGGCCAGATTCACCGTGTAGGGGCCACTCTTCGGAGTTGCCCGCCAGGAAGTCGAAAAATCCATCCCGATGCTCGTTGCATCAAAGGGATCCCGGGCGGTGAGTTTGAACTTTCCGCTGAACTCCAGGCGGTTTGCCGGGGAGAATCGGATGCCGATATCTACCGGGATTCCGCCGTCGAAATAGACTCCGGCCCCGGTGGATGCCTGCCAGATTCCTCTGGGGAGCATCGCTGATCCCGGAGCGTAGAGCAAACCCGGGAGGGGAGCATAGGCCGGCCTGGCTTCCCTTTTAAAGCGGTTATCCAGAATAATGTAGGATTCGCTGGAAGCGGAATTTGAATCATACCCGGTTCCGCTGAGGATTACCTTGTATTTTCCCTGGGAAAGTTCTTCTGAATTCACATTTCCGGGAATCCAGTAAACCGTTCCTCTGGAGAAAGATACGGCAAAGGGAATAACGGCGGTCTGACGACCCTCGGGGGAGATAATCCGGATGTCGGCGCTGCCCCCGGAATCGGCATTCCACTCGATTGTAAAACCCCTTTTATCTCCGGTGGGGAGTGCCCGGGGCCGGATTCTTAAATCTCCCAGACTGAAGGTTGACCGGCTTCCCTCATAGCGCCATTGTGTACTGCCGCCTGGGGGTATTTGAATATCGCTCTGCTGGGTTTCCCAGCCGAATGCTGTTACCCTCAGGGTGCGTGTTCCCGCTGCCGCTGTAATCTCATTACCTTCCACCGGAGCCCTGTCGACTGTTACCACAGCCCCGGGAGGGAGGTCAGTTAAAAAAAGAGTTCCTGTGGGTCTCCCCATATTTACATTAACAACGGTGCGCCGGTCCGAGCGTACATTCACCAGGAATTCGACTATTTCGTAACCCGTGCGTTCCAGGCGAACCCTGTACGCTCCCGGTGATAGATTATCCTGCTCCCAGGGAGTCTTTCCCCTTCTCTCCTCAAAAAACTCAATTTCCACATCATTCACATCGGTTATAATTTCCAGGCCGGGCTGGAATTGAAAGGTTTTACCCCGGAGACGGTCCTCTTCCTCCATTCTGGGAGAACGGAAATAATCCTTGTGCTCATATTCAGTAATAGTAATCTTTCCCTCGTTCTCCCCCGCAGAAATAACAGAAATCGGCAGAGTAAGTGTGAGGAGTATCAGAAGAATGATGGAAAATTTCTCTAACATAGTACAATCATGATTGTGCAGACCTGAAGCTTCAAGCGCAAATACTCTCAACAGAGCTCTTTTTTGCCGATATGATTATTGAATGACCTTCTCTCGATGTAAGTTACAGTTATTTTTGCGGCTCGTGCTCCCCTGGGTTGCTCTCCTTGTGCCTCTGCAGTTTGCCTCTGCCCAGTCTGAGGCTGCAGAAATTCCCCGGGCCTACCACGGTATCAGCCTGGGAATGGCCCCCGATGAGGTAAAAGATCTGCTCCTGCAGGACAGCTGGTTCAACTATCAGGGTGAGGCTGATGTCAGTCTGCTTGAGCGGCCCAGGGCATCCCTTATCGATGCCGGAGGCTCCCTTTTTATCAACAGGGGACTTTTTCAGTTCGAAAATGACGCTCTAAGTGTCATTTTGCTGGAGCTGAACCCTGAAACAATTGACTGGTTTACCGTTTACACCAAATTGGAAGAACGTTACGGCAGTCCTGCAGACTTGAATCCACAGAAAGCATGGTGGGAAGACGGGAAGACCCGCCTGGCCCTGGAACGCCCTCTAACGGTGAAATATCTGGATTTAGGAGTGTTCGAAGCCGCTCAGGCCGAAAGTACTGACCGGGCGGCCTGGCGGGCCAAAGCCCGGGATGAGTTTCTTGATGAATTCTAAAAAGAATTCTAAAAAGATTTCTAAAAAGATTTCTAAAAAAAAAATCAGCCGATTCAGGGGATCGCACAGGTACAGCCGGGCCGGTTGGAGGGGCCAGTCCGGTCTGGCAGCCCCGATCGTCCTATCCGTACTCTTTTTCTTTATAATGCTTACAGGCTGCGCTGCTGCAACTCTGGATAAAAAA
>Ga0209633_10002430_pt1 | contig 17988 bp, 11 predicted proteins | sample Cruoilmetagenom1_FD_187290 | JGI IMG/M metagenome (GOLD analysis project Ga0209633, IMG submission 187290) | Oil polluted marine microbial communities from Coal Oil Point, Santa Barbara, California, USA - Sample 1 (SPAdes) (version 2) | ecosystem: Environmental > Aquatic > Marine > Oil seeps ... | reverse complement strand
TGGAAATGTATTTATTCCAAAAGAAATTCCAGTAGTTGAACTTCCTTATGAGAAAAAACGTATTGTGGTAGGAAGCTACGGAGATAATGAAACATTCTATACAAGTAAAGGTATTCTTGAAAATTTCCTTTCTGGTATGGGAATAGAAAACTACGCATTTTTAAAAGAGAAAAATGATAATTTATTCCACCCTGGAAAATGTGCTACAATTTGGGCTGATAAAAAATTAATTGGTACGATTGGCGAAGTACATCCTAAAACTTTAGCAAATTATGATATTGAAAGAGAAGTGTTTGTTATTGATTTAGATTTTGATATGATAATTGAAATGGCAAATATTAATATTAAATATGAGAAAATTGCAAAATATCCTACTATACAAAGAGATATTGCGTTACTCGTGAAAAAAGAAATAACTCATCAAGAAATTTTAAATGTAATTAATAAAAATGGTGGAAATAATTTAGAGAGTGTTAGTTTATTTGATATTTATGAAGGAAAGCAAATTGAAGAAGGATATAAATCAATGGCTTATAACTTAACATTTAGATCAAAAGAAAGAACATTGAAAGAAAAAGAAGTAACTAAAAAATATAATGCAGTTATTTCTAAACTTGAAGAAATATTAGAAATAAAATTAAGATAGTATTAAAAAAGCTTCCTATCAACTTATTTGATTTGGAAGCTTTTATACTTTTTTGTTAATATGAATCATATAAAAATTATCTATTTGATTTAAAAGGAAGTTCTCAATAGTATCCATTAAACCATGCTTTTCATAAATAAAATCTAAAGGAGTTATAGAATCATGAATTTTATCTTTTAGCGATAAAACATTTAATTTAAGAAGACCAGATTTACTGATTTCAACCCCAATTTGATATAAATTAAAATGAAATTTGCTTATTTCAGATAAAAGATTTTTACTAGAAGTTTTTTTGAATTTGCGATCATAAGTTAATAGATTCATATAATAGTTATTATATTTTTTTACTAATGATATCAAATCATCAATATAATAGTTAATTTCATTTTTATGATTTTTTTTATTCTTTTTTTGATGTTCTCTTAAAGCATTATAAAATTCATCAATAATCTCTAAATATGCATTTGATTCAAACATTTTACTATTAAATGAAGTGATTGATCTTTCTATTTTTTGAGTGGTCGAATTATGTGATTTATAACTTGAATACATTATTTTATTAGTTGGTCTGCTAATTTTTACAGCCATGATAACACCTCCTCTTATTGACACTATCGGCATTCTTTAATAATTTGTTATAAAAAACATTGGTTTAATAGAATTTGCGCTTTATCTCAGCGGTTCACAATATTGTTAAAATATGATAATATAAAAAGTAAAGGGGAATAATTATGAAAAGAATTTTAAATGATATAAGGACAGCAATTCAAAATTGTGAAATGGTTAATGATAATGATAATATATATATTAGTAAATTTTTTACGTCTAAATTAAATATAAGTAGAATAATAGAGCTGATTCAAAATGAAAAATTTAGTGTTAAAGAAATTTTCAATATTTTTGAATCTCTTTTAGAAAGAATATCAGATGATAATATGCCTGAAAATCCGATTAATCATTTTTATAATTTTACTTTAGAAAAAGCTTTCCCTGATGTTATGGAAGAAAAAGTTAATGAAAAATATAATAAAGTTACTATTGTTTATTTAGAAATTCTACGATGTTTTATTAAATATGAAAAAAATAATGATATTGATATTTGGCAAAGTAAATATGCAATTAAATTTTTATCAAGAAAAGAAATTAGTGAGATTGAAGATCCAACTGAATATTTAAAATTTATGAAATATTATAAAAATGAATATGTTGATGAAATGATGAAACTAAATCAGGAAATAACTGGTTATACTACTTTTGATCATGTTTGTGGTGTTCATTATTTAAGTTTAAATGTAGCAAGACAACTTAAAAAAGCTGGAATTAAAGTTGATTTAGGAAGAGTTTCAGGTGCTGCTGCAGGACATGATATTGGAAAGTTCGGTTGTAAAAAGAATGAGCAGCATAGAGTTGCTTATTTCCATTATTATTATACTGGCGAATGGTTTAGAAATAGAAATATTGTATATATAAGAAATGTGGCTATTAATCATTCAACATGGGATTTGGAACTTGAAAATCTTTCGATTGAATCTTTAATCTTAATATTTGCGGATTTTAGAGTAAAAGCTAGTAGAGATAAAGATGGAAATGAAATAATGAAATTTTATACTCTTGATGAAGCATTTAATATAATTTTAGATAAGCTTGATAATGTTGATGAGAAAAAAGAAAATAGATATAGAAAAGTATATAGTAAATTAAAAGATTTTGAAAATTATTTATTAGATTTTTCAATAAATATCGAACCGAATGAAAAGGATAATAAAGCCATACAAATTGAAAAAAAATTATATTCAATTATGAATGGTGATGAAATTATTGAGAATACAATATTTTTATCAATAAAACATAATATAGAATTAATGAATAGATTAAGAGATGAAGCCTCTTTGAGTAAACTTCTTGAAGAAGTAAGAAATACAAGAGATTCTACTGTAATAAGAGGGTATGTTGAAGTTTTTGATGAATATTTTACTTATTTAACTCAAAAGCAAAAAATAATAATTATAGAATTTTTATTTAGAAATTTAATTTCAAAAGAAGAGGATATAAGAGAACTTTGCGGTAAGTTAATAGGTAAATTGATTTCCACATATGATGAAAAATTAAGAAAAGAATTGCCTGAACAAGCTTTAAGAGAGAAAGCGGACTATACGACTTTAGAGTTATTTGAAAAATTTGTAGAGAAAGCTTTGAATCCTCCTGAATCAATTATTGAAAAACACAGAGAGTTAATTAGTTATAGTTTAAGAGAAATTGTTTTGGGGTATTTTGAAAATTTAGCTGATGAAAAAATACCAGATAGCATTAATATTTTATTAAAATATTTTAATGATGAAAAAATGAATGAAAAATGGGAGTTTTATTTATTAAAATTAACAAGAATTTTAAGATATGAAAAATTTTCAAGAAAACAGCGTGAAGATATTATTAAATTTATTATGAAATTGGTATTTTCAAGTGATAAAAAATTAAAATTAAGAGCTTTGAATACGCTTTTTGAAATATATCCTTATTTAGAGGAAGATGAATTTGAACTTTTTCATTTAAAACAGTTGGTAGAAGAAGGCATTTTTGATAAAAAAGATCCTGCTGAAAATTTTGCTTGGTTTAAATTATCAGAGCGTATTTCAGTTGAAGATAAAATTCTTAATAAATATAGAAAAATATGTTTAGATGATTTGAAATATACTTCTGATATATTTTTAAGTAATTTAAAAACGGCTACTTATGCAATTTCAAAAAGATTTCAAATTGAGCTTTTACTTAGAAATACAATTCTACATGATTATGGTAATACTTTCTATATGGCACAACATTTATGTAATCTTTTAAAAGTAAGTGCTTTTGAGAATGTTAGAAATACTGCTGGTAAAGGTTTAATTTCAATATTTCCTCATTTATCATTTGAACAGAAAAATGATATTGTTGTTGAATTGATTAGATCTTTAGAAATGGAGAGTTATGAATTTACTAAATATATACCTGAATATTTAGGAAGGCTTTTATTGCATTTAAAACCAGTAGAATTTGATGAAATAGTTGATCATTTTTACAGCCAACTAGCAACTAATAATGTGAAATTAATAGCATTATTTCAAAAAACTGCAGGTGTTTCAATTTCCAGATATTCAAAATATAAATTAGTTTATAAAGAAAATTCTTTTAAGCATAAAAAAAGGTTAGAAAGATTGATTGGTATCATTTTATCAGGTTTTTCACATGATGAATCTTTTGATACTCAGATAGCTTTAAACGTTATTGGAATAGATATATTTAGATCTGCAATATTGACATTAAATGAAAAAAAGAAAATTTTTGATATTGTAATAAAAAAATTAATTACTTTAATTACAGAAATTGAGGAATCAAATGATTTATTATTTATTAATAATTCTTCAGCATTAAAAGAAATATATAATTTTATTTCTGAATATAGGTTTCTTTATAAAAAACTTGATATAAATGAAAATAAAAAAGTTGCTATTTTTCCAGGTGCATTTGATCCTTTTTCAAGAAGCCATAGAACTATTGCACTTGAAATAAGAAATATGGGTTTTGAAGTTCAATTAGCAATTGATGAGTTTTCATGGTCTAAAAAAACGCAACCTAATATTATTAGAAGAAATATTATTAGAAGATCTATTGCAAAAGAGTTAGGTATATTTATTTTACCAAAAGAAATATCAATAAACATTGCTAATAGCGAAGATATTTTAAAAGTTAAAAAAGATTTTAAAGATACTGATGTTTATTTAGCAGTAGGTAGTGATGTACTTATTAATGCGTCAGCATATAATAATTCAAAATCAGAAATAACGAATTTACCGCATGTTGTTTTTGAAAGACCTCATATGATGAGTAAAGTTGATTATAAAAAATTAAAAGATGTAATTGGACGATTACCTGAGGAAACTATAAGAATAGAATTAGGTAGAGAATATGAACATATTTCTTCAACACAGATAAGAAATTATATTGATACTAATAGAGATATTTCAGATTTAGTTGATCCATTTGCAGAAAAATATATTTATGATAATAGACTTTATAAAAAGGAACCACAGTTTAAAAATATTGTTACAACAAAATCAATTAAAGTTGAAATTATTGATGAATTTTCTGAGAAACTTTTAATGGAAATTAGTAAAATTTATAATATAACTTCTGATGAAATATATAAAAAGTTCGAAAAAGTTTCAATGAAAAAACATTTTAGACTTTTAATAATTAGAGATATCAAAAAAAATGGTGAAATTATAGGTCTTTCAGGTTTTCATACAATTAAATCATCTGAGATAACTACTGAATTTAATAGTGAAATGGTAATGAATTATGTTATAGAGAATTCTGTTGGAAGAATTATTATTATTGATTTTATATTTAAAAATCAATTTTCAGATTATAAAGATTCTTTGCAAATGACTTTAGCTGAAACGCTTTCATATGTAATTGAAAAAGATTACAGTTATTGTATATACATTGATAAAATAAGAAAAAATATTAATAAAGAAATTAAAAGATTATTGAATAATCATGGATTTATTGAAGTTGAAAATAACGATGAAGAAAATATTCCTTATGTTGTAAATATGACTGCTCCAATTGTTCTTAATCTTGATATTGCATCAATGTTTAAAGATGAGTTTAAAAACAATGAAAATATGCTTTTAGTACTTAAAAAAACAAGGAGAAGACTTCAAAAAGCTATAACAAGTTTGTATAAAGGTAAGTTATTAATGAATTATAGTAGAACTATGCTTCATGAAAATTTAATAAAAGAAATTTGTGAAGTAAATAATGTATCTACTATTCCATCTGGAACTCGTAATTATGGAGAAGCTATGTGTATTCCTTTTGGAGCTATTTTTAAGCAAGGGATAATTCCTAATACAGTTACTAAAACTTTACATGTTGAAAAGTATTTCAATGAAGATCTATCTTTTCATGAAATTAAAGCTTCACCATATTATATGTCGATTGAAAATCAAATAAAAATGATAAAATCTTTTAAAAGACCTGTTATTTTAGTTGATGATTTACTAAATAAAGGATATAGAATAAAAATTTTGGAACCATTATTAAAGAAACATAATATTAAAGTTGAAAAATTAATTGTTGGTATAATGAGTGGAAAAGGAAAAGCTTTAACTGAAAAGAAAGATTATGATGTGGAATCAGCGTATTTTCTTCCAAATATTAAAGTATGGTTTTATGAAAGCAAGTTATATCCTTTTATTGGTGGTGATGGAGCATGGAAAGAAAAAGAACCTCTTAGAAATTTCATAGAATCAATTAATATGATTATGCCATATACTAATCCTCATTATATTGAAGATATTAGTAAAGATGAAATTATTATGTTTTCAGAGGTAGCATTAAGAAATGCAATGGATATTATGAGAGTTGCTGAATTTGAGTATCAAAACACTCATAATAGAATGCTTACTTTAGAAAGGCTTGGAGAAGTGTTAATAAATCCTAGAATACCTGATAAAGGAAATAATATGTCTTATGATATGCATGTTAAACCTAGCGATTATATTTTGGAAGATATTAATTTACTTAATAGATTAAAATAATCTATTAAGAATATTAATAATTCTTGAAAATATTTGGTAATTAAATATAATTGAGTAGGGAGGAAATATGGATAAAAAACAGATATATTTAGATAATGCAGCAACAAGCAAAATTAAACCTGCTTCAGTAAGAGAAGCAATGATTAACTATTATGATAATATTGGATGTTCACCAGGTAGAGGTGGTTACCAACAATCGTTGAATGCTGGAAGAATACTTTTAGAAGCTAGAATGTCATTTTGTGAACTTTTTAATTTTGATAAACCTGAAAATGTAATTTTTACTCACAATATAACATATGCGATAAATATGATTTTAAAAGGAATGCTAGAAGAAGGTGATCATGTAATCACTACAATGATGGAGCATAATGCAATAATACGGCCTTTAAATCATATGATTAATGATTTAGGTATTGAAGTTGATTTTGTTAAAGCAAATGAAAAAGGTGAAGTTAATTTAGAAGATATTGAAAATGTAATTAAAGAAAATACACGACTTATTATTACAACTCATGCTTCAAATGTAACGGGTACAATATTGCCAATAAAAGAAATTGGAAATTTAGCTAAGAAAAAAAATATTGTTTATATGGTAGATTCTGCTCAAACTGCAGGAAGCATTGAAATTGACTTAAAAGAATTAAATATTGATATTTTGGCATTTACTGGTCATAAAGGTTTATATGGACCAACTGGTACTGGTGGATTTATTATAAAAAGTCCAGTTGAAAATCAAATATATTCTTTTATACAGGGAGGAACGGGAAGTATATCAGATAAAGATATACAGCCAGATTTTTTACCTGATAAGTTTGAAAGTGGTACAATAAATACAATTGGAATTGCTGGTTTAAAAGCTGGTGTTGATTCAATTTTGAAAATCGGGATTGATAAAATTCATGAAAAGAAAATGAAACTTACTAAAAGACTTATTGATGGATTTTTAAAAAATGAAAGAATTCAAATTAAAGGTGTGATAGACATTGAAAAGCGAGTTTCTACTATTTCTATTTATATTGAAAATTATGATTTAGGAATGCTAAGTTTTGAACTTGATGATCAATATGGGATTATGACTAGATCAGGTCTTCACTGTGCACCTTATGCTCATAAAACAATTGGAACATATCCTGAAGGAACATTAAGATTTTCAGTAGGGTATTTTAATACTGAAGATGATATTGATTGTGCAATACGTGCACTAGATGAAATTTTGAATACGAGGAGTATAAATTGAAAAAAATAATAGTAATTTTAACTATGTTTTTATTAGTATTTTCATTAAATGGATGTAAAGCTAATGAAGAAGTAGAAGTGGAAACTCAAGATAACAAAGAAGAAACTAGTAATGAACAAGTAATTTATGAAGGAGATAATTGGTCATCTTCTAATTATACAACTGATATGAAAGGAAATACTCTTAATCTTTATGGCGTAACTGATAAAGTACGCCCAATTTTAGATGTATTTGAAGAAGATACTGGCATTAAAATTGAAAATTTAACTCTTAAAAACGGAGAAATTTTGCAGCGATTGAAAAATGAATATGATTCTGGTGTTGTAATTGCTGACCTTTGGTTTACTGGTGGTGCTGATACATTTATTAATGCTGCTGAAGAAGGATTATTGTTACAGTATGAATCTGAAAACGGAAAAATGTTAGATGATATTATGAAAGATCCAAATAATTATTGGTATGGAACATCATTAACTTTAGTTAATTGGGTTATTAATAAAGACTTAATAGAAGAAAATAATTTGAAAATGCCTGAAGTTTGGGAAGATTTATTACAAGAAAATATGAAGGGTCAAGTTTCCATGTCAAATCCTGCTTCTTCAGGAACAGCATATAATGTTGTGAGCGCTATCCTACAAACAAAGGGTGAAGAAGAAGGGTGGGAATATTTAAAAAAATTAATAGAGCAAGTTCCTTTTTTTACTGCAAGAGGTAGTGATCCCGCAAATATGGTTGTAAATGGAGAAGCAATTGTTGGAATTAATGCAAGTAATGGAGATAGAGAATTAGAAATTAATAATCCGAATATTAAATTAGTGTATCCAAGCGATGGAACTGGTTGGTGGCCACAGCCTGTAGCTATCGTAAATGGCACAAAAAATGAAGCGGAAGCAAAAGTATTTGTTGATTGGGTTATTTCTAAAAAAGGAATGGAAACAGTTGCAGAATCTAGAAATGCAGCAGTTGCTAGAAATGATGTTAGTATTCCAGAAGGCATTCAAGATATTAATGATATAAAATTATTTCCAACTGATTTCCAAGCTAATGCTCTTAAAAGGGAGTCAATTTTAGAAGCGTGGAATAAGTGTGTTGAAAAATAATTTTAAAAATTTATTTGTTTGGTAGTGAGAAAATGAAAAAATATAATCCATTAAAATTTATATATTATACGATTTTTGTCGCATTATTATATTTTGTTATTTTACCCGTTTTGGCTGTAATTTTATATGGAGTTTTTCCATTAGATTCAATTAATCATGTGGGAGAATTAGCGAAAAGGTCATTGCCACTTTTGAAGAATAGTTTGGTTATTGCATTAGTTGTCACATTTTTTTCAGTTATTATTGGATTGGTATCTTCAATTATACTTTGGAGATATCAATTTTTTACAAATAAAATTTTGAGATATGCTATGTTGTTATCATTAATTAATCCACCCTTTGTAGGAAGTATTTCTTTTATAATGCTTTTTGGCAAACGAGGATTAATTACTCATAAACTATTAGGTTTGAGTGTTAGTCCATTTGGTTTTGTGGGTATTGTTGTAATGCAAGTTTTAGGATTAAGTTCACTAGCGTATTTGATAATTTCAAGTTCAATTGTAAAAATTGATCCAACTATTGAAGATGCGGCAAGAAACTTAGGTGATTCAGAAATAAGCATATTTAAAAATATTACATTAAAAACAATGTATCCGGAGATATCTACAGCTGCGGTTTTAGTTTTTTTAGCGTCAATGGCTGATTTTGGTACACCTTTGATTATTGGTGGAGCATATCAAACGTTGTCTTCAGATTTATATATTCAAATAACAGGAGTATATGATATGAAATCTGCTGCAATTTCTGGCATTTTATTATTAATACCTTGTATTATTTTATTTTTGATACAGAGGAATTTTACTAATAAAAAAACTTATTATTCTTTAAATATGACAAATCCGGACATTATATATAAATATTATAGTAAACCGTTAAAGTATATATTATTTGTAATAACGAGTAGTTATTGTTTTTTAGTTGTTTTGAAGTATAGTTTTATTATTATTGGTGCTTTTACTAAACAGTGGGGTTACAATTATACGTTTACATTTGAACATTTAAAAAAAGTATTATCACGAGATTTAACTCCGTTTTTTAATAGTATCAAATTTGCATTTTTTGTTGCTTTATTTGCATCAATATTGGGAGTATTATTAAGTTATTTAATAAAAAGAAAATCATATAAATTTCGTAAAATTGTTGATTTAATTGCAACTTTACCAGCTGCTGTACCTGGAATATTATTAGGTATTGGATATCTTGTAACATTTAAATATCCATTACTAGGAGTGGGGAGATTTTATTTAAAAAAAATTCCTTCAATTATACTTTTAGGTAGTGGAATAATAATTTATATAATTAGTGTTTTTAGATATATGAATGTAGGATTACGGGCGGGTTATGCTTTAATAGAACATATAAATCCGAATATTGAAGAAGCAGCACGAGATTTAGGGCAAAATGAAAATAAAATATTTACACAAATTGTTTTACCTTTAATGTCGCCAGCTTTTAGTATCGCTTTTTTCAAAAATTTTTCATCAGCTATGACAACGTTAGGTGCAATTATATTTTTATTATTGCCATCTAATAAAGTAGCGGTTCAACAAATATTTCAGATAATAACTAGCAGTGCTGTAGGAGTGGCAGCTGCAATGGCGTTATTATTATCAGTAACAATAGCAATTGCATTAGGTGTTTTTAAATTTATTAACAATAAAATAATGAGGATAAAATAATGAAGAAACCAAAGTTACTAATAGAAAATGTGTATCAAAGCTATAATAAAAAAATAACATTAAAAGGAATAAATTTAGAAGTATTTGAAGGAGAAATTGTGGTTATTTTAGGGCCATCCGGTTGTGGTAAAACTTCTCTTTTAAAATCTATTGCTGGATTGATTATTATTGATGAAGGTAAGATTAAAGTAGATAATAAAGCAATAGAAAATTTACCGCCACAGAATCGTAAAACAGCAATGATTTTTCAAAATTATGCATTATTTCCGCATATGACAGTTCTAGAAAATATAGAATATGGTTTAAAAGTTAAGAATGAAAAAGTAGAGATTATAAAAGAAAAATCCGAAAAAATAATTGAAATTATAAAGTTAAAAGGTTTTGAAAATAGGGCAATTACTGCATTAAGTGGTGGACAACAACAACGTGTTGCAATAGGGAGAGCAATGATTATTGAACCGGCTATATTGCTTTTTGATGAACCGTTAAGTAATCTAGATGAAAATTTAAGAGTTGAAATGAGATATGAAATTAAAAGAATTCTTAAATCAGTTAATATTACAAGTGTTTATGTAACTCATGACCAGAATGAGGCTATGGCTTTGGCGGATAGAGTGGTAGTTATGAAAGACGGGCAGGTTGAACAAATTTCTTCACCTGAAAAAATTTATTATAGACCTATCAGTGAATATGTTGCTAGATTTATTGGTCATAAAAACATTTTTGGTATAAAAGTAATTGGCAATTACTTTTTATTCTTTAATATGAGGATTAAATATAATGGTAAACTGAATATGGATAATAATATCAAAATTCTTATTAATTCAGAAGAAATCAATATCTATTCTATTTATTATGATTTCGATAATGGTTTAATTGATAATAAACTTCATCTGAAAGGAAAAATACTTGATATTGAAATGTTAACAAAAATTAGAAGGTATTCGGTGCAAGTGGAGGGAAAAATAATTTATGTTACTGTTTTAAATAGGAATGACCGAGATAAATTTTATGTTAATGATTTTGTTATTTTAGAATTTGATAAAAATTCATTTCATTTTTTATATAAATAAGCGATAGGAGAAAATTTAATGGTTATAGATTTACATTTTCATACAAAGAAATATTCAAAATGCAGTAAAATTGAGTTAGAAAGCGGAATCAAAAAAGCTAAAAAGATTGGGCTTGATGGGATTTGTATTACAGAACATGATATTTTTCCTATGTACAACAATATTATAGAGTTAGAAAATAAATATGATATAAAAATATTTTTAGGAATAGAAATCTTTACAAATGATGGAGATATACTTTGTTTTGGTTTAGATGAAATGAAAACTAATGATATTTCTGCATTAGCGTTAGTCAATCATATCCATGCTATAGGCGGTGCTAGTATTGCTGCTCATCCATATAGAAACAATGATAGAGGAATTAAGGATAAAATATTAGAGATAGAAAAATTAACTGCTATTGAATCCCATAATGGAAATACTTGTGATTATAATAATAAAAAAGCATATGATATTTCATTTAAACATAAATTGAAAGTTACAGGCAGTAGTGATGCACATCTTATTGAGAAAATAGGTTGCTATGCAACTGAGTTTGAAAATGAAATTAATTCAGTTGAAGAATTGATAGAAGAATTAAAAAATGGAATATATAAACCTGTTAAATATGATAATGAAATTAATTCATTTAAGTGTGTTGAATGTAGTTAAAAATCCTTTTTTTATTGTTTGAAAATTAATTTTATGGTATGATGATGCAAACGGTTGCACAGGAGGAAAAATGATTAATAAATATGCATTAAAACATAGACCAATTAGTAATATGTGTTTTGCTTATAATGAAAAAGAAGTTGAAATTAGATTTCAAGCAAAAACTGGTGATTTAAAAAAAGTAGAGCTATTTTATGGAGATAAATATGATTTTAATAATTTAAAATCTATTGAAATGGAGAAAATATTCTCGGATTTTGAATTTGATTACTTTGTAATAAGAGTAAGTGTTGAAAAAAATAGATTAGCATATTTATTTAAACTTTATGATAATAAAATTATTGGGTATTTTACTGAGTGGGGCTATGTAAATGAATTAGATTTAAAGGATGAAGAAATCACGCAAAAATATTTAATGCATTATCCATATATTAATAAAATTGATATTCATAAAGTTCCAGATTGGGTAAAAGGTGCAGTGTTTTATCAAATTTTTCCTGAAAGATTTTTTAATGGAAATGATTTAATAAGTCCAAAAGATAAAGTTTCATGGGAAACTGAACCAACTAGAGAAAATTTTTTTGGAGGAGATTTAGAGGGTGTATATCAAAAATTAGATTATTTAGCTGATTTAGGAATTAATGCTATTTATATGACACCTATTTTTAAAGCAACAACTAATCATAAATATGACACGATTGATTATTACGAAATTGATCCTCATTTTGGTACGAAAGATACTTTAAAAAAACTTGTTAAAAAGGCGCATAGCTTAAATATAAAAATTGTTCTTGATTCGGTATTTAATCATTCGGGATATATGTTTGATAAATTTGTTGATGTTAAAGAAAAAGGAGAAAAATCAAAATTTAAAAATTGGTTTTATATTAATGAATTTCCAATTGATGAAATAAAATTAAATTATGAAACATTTGGTTTTGAACCTAAAATGCCAAAATTTAATACATCTAATCCTGAAGTTTTTAATTATCTTTTAAATGTTGCAAAATATTGGATTGAAGAAACTGATATTGATGGATGGAGACTTGATGTTGCAAATGAAATTGATCATGAATTTTGGAGAAAATTTAGAAAAGCTGTTAAAGGTGTAAAAAAAGATGCATATATAGTAGGAGAAGTATGGCATAATTCAAATTCATGGCTTCAAGGGGATCAATTTGATTCAATTATGAATTATCCTATTCAAACTGCATGTTATGAATATTTTGCAAAAGATATTATTGATATTGAAATATTTAAATATAAAGTAAATAGAACATATTTTGATTATACAACACAAGTTAGTGAAGTAATGATGAATTTACTTGATAGTCATGATACACCAAGGTTTATCACTGAATCAGGTGGAGATAGTAATAAACTTCTAATGGCATTTGTATTTGAACTTTTTTATATTGGATGTACTTCAGTGTATTATGGTACGGAAATAGGACTTGAAGGTAGAATGGATCCTGAATGTAGAAGAACAATGAAATGGGATAAAAACGATTGGGATATGAATTTATTTAACAATTATAAAAAACTTATAGATATTTCAAATAAATTTGATGTAATAAAAAACGGAGAATTTAGATGGCTTGAAAATAAAGATATATTGTCATTTAAAAGATTTAATGATAATGAAGAAATTCATATTTATATTAATAACAGTAAGAAAAATATTATGATTGATTTAAATAATGAAAATGAGTATGAAGATTTATATGCTTCTGAAGTTATTTCTAACTCAAGTAAATTAAAATTATCTCCAGGTGAATTTAAAATTATTAAAATTAAATAAAAGAGGTGTGATAATGAATGTTACTATGAAAGATGTTGCTATAAAAGCTAATGTTTCAACATCTACAGTATCTCGAGTTATTTCTGGAAATAAAAAAATTAGTGATGATACTAGAAAAAAAGTTTTTAAAGTAATGGTAGAACTTAATTATCATCCAAATATAAGTGCTAGAAATTTAGCTAGAAGTAAAACTAGAAATCTTGGTTTAATTCTTCCAAGTGCAACAAAAGAGTTTCTTCATAACCCGTTTTTTATAAAAGTTATTGCTGGAATTAGCAAATTTGCTAAAGAAAATAATTATTATATTATGTATAGCAATACTGAAAACGAGGATGATGAAATGGATACTCTTAATCATTTTATACGTGCTGGAGTAGTTGATGGAATAATTTTAACAACAGTAAGATTAAATGATAAAAGTATTGAACTTTTAAGAAGTTTAGATATGCCGTATGTAACAATAGGAAGGCAGAGAGAATATAATGATTCATTGTGGGTTGATAATGATAATGTTAATGCAATGTATAATTTAACTGAACATCTTATTAAAAAAGGTAAAAAAAATATTGCATTTATTGGTGGAGACATTAAATATAATGTAACTAATGATAGATTAAATGGATATAAAAAAGCACTTAATGATAATAATATTATTTTTAATAAAAGTATTGTAGAAGAAGCCGAATACTCAGAAAAATCAGGATACGATGCGTTTAAACGAATAATTTCAAAATTTGAAGTAGATGCTGTTGTAACAACTGATGATGTTTTGGCATTTGGTGTTTATAAAGTAATTGAAGAAATAAATTCAATAAAAAATATTGCTGTTGCTGGATTTAATAATACGCCTTTATCTGAATATAGAAAACCTACATTGACGTCAGTAGATATTTTAGAAGAGGAACTTGGATATAATGCAGCTAGACTTTTAATTGAAAAACTTGAAAATGGAAACTATGAAAATACTAATTATATTGTTAACACTAAATTAATAGTCAGAGAATCAACATTATAAATATTTACCAATTAAAGATTTCTTTAGTTGGTTTTTTATTTTTTTCATTAGTTATCTTTGCATTAATAAATAATAATTATATAATGTAATTGTTAAAGGATTAACTGGAGGGAAAAATGAATTATTATAAAATAAATGGAAAGAATTGTTTTTCAGTAAATGAATATAATTATGAGAAAATTAATGAAGTTGAATTTGAAAAATGTTTAGAAGAAATATATTTTCTATATGAAGGTAAAATTGGAAAAACAAATAATTCTCTAATTGTTACTAGTGTTAATGAGTTGTTTACAACTACAGAAGATATTGAAGAGCTTTCAATATTGAAAATAAAAGAAAATGAAATTGATGAAGAAGTGAGTAGTTTTATAAAAGGAAAAATTAATGAAAAGAAAGTTATAAAATTAAATATTTCATATGGTATTAACTTTGATGAAAATATTTTTAAAAGTAAAAAAGTAAATTTACTTGGTTTAGGAGATGTCGGTGGTACTCTTCTAATTGGTCTTCGATTGTTAGGAAAAGGAATAATTGAGGAAATTGGTATTTATGATTTAAATGAAGATAGGATGAAAAGGTATGAAATGGAATTGAATCAAATCGTATTTCCCAACGATAGTGATCTTCCAAAAATAAAAATTATAGATGCAGATGATTTATTTAATTGCGATGCATTTATTTTTACTGCTTCAAAATTTGTGCCAGAAGTTGGAAATGAAAAGATAGATGTTAGAATGGTTCAATATCAAGCAAATAAAAAAATTGTTGCTATTTACGCAAAAATGGCAAGAAAGTTGAAATATAAAGGTATGTTTTTTGTTGTTTCAGATCCTGTGGATTTACTTTGTAATGTCGTTTATTATGAATCTAATTCAAATGATTTAAATGAATTTGATGGTTTTGGTATTCTTCCAAATAAAGTGCGTGGTTTTGGTCTTGGTGTTATGAATGGAAGAGCAAATTATTATTCAGAAAAGATGAATATGAATTATAAAAATGAAGGAAGAGTATTTGGACCTCATGGAAGCGGATTAATTGTTGCTGATAGCATTAAAAAATATAATGATATAAATTCATTGGAACTTCAGAAAAAAGTGATAGAAGCAAATTTAAGAGTTAGAGATGCAGGTTTTAAACCATATATTGCTCCAGCATTGTCATCTGGTGCACTTTCAATTATTGAAACTTTAAAAGGCAATAATAATTATTCAACAGTGTTTATTGATGGAATATACTGGGGAGTAAGAAATAAATTAGTTAATGGTTCAGTTGAAATTGAAAGACTTAATTTATCAGAAAATTTACTTTTTAGAATTAAAGGATCTTATATGGATTTGAGGAAAATTTATGAAGAAAATTAAAATTTTAGTTTTTAATGAAGATGATATATTAAAAAAAATGATAAAAACATTTTCAAATGAAATTGAATGTGAAATTATATATGATAGTTATTATGAAAAAATTTCAAATTCAAATGAAAAGTTAGTGTTAGCATTTAGTACTGATTCAATTGGAAGTAATAATAATTTAATGAAATTTATTAAAGAGTTAAAAGATAATAATGTTTTTTTTAATAATTCATATGGTGCTTTATTAGTCAATTCAGAAAGCGACTTATATTCAAAAACATTATCACAGCAAGTAGTTTTTTTAATGAATCAGATTGGACTTGCTTTTATAGGTCAACCTATGATTGAAACAATAAAAGATTATTTGAATTATGAAACATGGCAGAAAGTTTATACTGATAAAACTTTAGAAGAAATATGCGAAATTCAGATTTCAAATTTAGCTAAAAGATTTTATAATTTTAAAAAAAATATTGTTAAAAATCCTAAAATTTTAGTTCTTCATGCTTCATCGCATCATACTTCAAATACTTTGATGCTTTGGAATATGGTTAAAGAACATTTAGAAGGGTCTACTATCAATGAAATAGAAATAGAAGATGGGCAAATAACAGATTGTAATGGATGTCCTTTTGAAATGTGTTTGCACTTTGCTGAAAAAAACAGTTGTTATTATGGTGGTGTTATTTTAGAAAATATTTTACCTGCTATTGAGGAAAGTGACTATATTGTATGGATATGCCCAAATTATAATGATTCAATTTCCGCAAAATTAATGGCTGTAATTAATAGAATGACGGTTCTTTATAGAAGAATGTCTTTACATGAAAAAACTATATTTTCAGTAATTATATCTGGAAATTCAGGAAGCGATTCTGTTGCAAAACAATTAATAAGTGGCTTAAATCTTAATAAAGGGATGATTCTTGCACCAGCATTTGCAATTATGGAAATTGCAAATGATTCTGGTAAAATTGTTGAAGTTAAAGGTATAGAGGAACGTGCTGCTAATTTTGCAAATAGAATAAAAAAATATTGAGGTGAATATGAAAGAGGCAAGATTTTATACGAAACTTGAAAATAAAATTGTTAAATGTAATTTATGTCCAAATGAATGTATTATAGAAAATAACAATATTGGTATTTGTAGAGTAAGAAAAAATATTAATGGTAAACTATATGCTATTTCTTATGGTGAAATTTCTGGTTACAGTTTAGATCCTATAGAAAAAAAACCTATTAAAGATTATAAACCTGGAAGTTATATATTTTCTATAGGATCTTATGGTTGTAATTTGAAATGTAAATTTTGCCAGAATTATGAAATTTCACAAGGTAATCCTAATACACTTTATTTTTCACCAAATGAGATTGTTGAAAAAGCTAAAAAATATAAGGAAAGCATAGGGATAGCATATACTTATAATGAACCAATTGTAAATTTTGAATTTGTTTTAGATTGCTTAAAACTTGCAAAAAAGGAAAATCTTGATAATGTGTTAGTAACAAATGGTTTTATTAATGAAGAACCTTTTAAAGAGCTTTTAAAGTATATTGATGCAGTAAATATAGATTTAAAAGCTTTTAATAATAACTTTTATAATGAAATTTGTGGTGGATATATTGAACCGGTTAAAAATAGTATAATAATTGCTGCAGAAATGACTCATGTTGAATTAACCGTTTTACTTATTGACAATCTTAATACAAATAATAAAGAATTAAATGATATGTTTAAATGGATAAAAAAAATTGATAATACAATTCCTGTTCATTTATCTAGATATTTTCCAAGATATTTTATGAAGAACCCACCAACTAAGGTTAGTACTATGTTAGAAGTGTCTTCGAT
>Ga0209633_10002429_pt1 | contig 17994 bp, 14 predicted proteins | sample Cruoilmetagenom1_FD_187290 | JGI IMG/M metagenome (GOLD analysis project Ga0209633, IMG submission 187290) | Oil polluted marine microbial communities from Coal Oil Point, Santa Barbara, California, USA - Sample 1 (SPAdes) (version 2) | ecosystem: Environmental > Aquatic > Marine > Oil seeps ... | reverse complement strand
AGCGCGGAAGGGGCGACACCGGTTTGGCTGATCCTGCCCGACCGCGATATTGTGGAGCAGGGGCAGTCGAAATATGAAGCAATCGAAGCGTTCAGCGAAAAAACCGCCAAGGAATTGGGTATGCCCGTACTCAACATGGACCAACCATTCAGGCAGTTCGCCAGACAGCATCCCGATCAGCCGATCTGGCGCCCGAAAGAGATCGGCGGGCATCTGTCGGCAACAGGCCATCGACTGGTCGCCGAACATCTCTACCGCTTTCTTGCCGATAGAGGGCTGCTGCGGGTGGATCGTGGCCGATGAGTCGGAAGACAGAAGGGCCGTAGGATACGCCCCGCGTACCTTATTCCTCACGCAGCAGCAATCTCGAGCCCCGCAAACGCCTCGACAATGACGTCGATCTGCTGATAGGAATGAGCGGCGCTGATACTGCACCGGAGCAGGCAGTGACCGCCGGGCGTTGCGGGCGGCAGCATCAGATTCACATAGACGCCTCTTTGCAGCAAGCGGTTCCATAACGCCAGCGCCCGTTCGATGGACTCTTCCAGAATCGCCGCGACGACCGGGCTGGGTTCGGGACCCAGTGCCAAGCCGAGAGACTGCAGTCCTTCGTAAAGACGATGCACGTTCTCCCATAAGCGGCTGCGCAGTTCGTCGCCCTCTCGCAGAATCTCCAGTGCGCAGCGGGTCGATGCGATCAGCGACGGTGAGGAGGATGCGGAAAAGATGTACGGCCGCATGGCATAGCGGACCTGTTCCAGTTCCGGCCAGTGGCTGACGCAGAAGCCGCCGATCGATCCCAGACTCTTGCTGAACGTGCCGACGACAAAGTCGACCTGGTCTTCGACGCCCACCGCTTCGGCGAGGCCGCGGCCCTGCTGGCCAAGAACGCCGAGCGAATGTGCCTCATCGACCAGCAGCCAGGAGCCATATCGCTGCTTGATCGCGGCGATCTCTTCCAGCGGCGCGAGATCCCCCAGCATGCTGTAAATGCCTTCCACCACGATGAGCGTTTTCGATGCACGCTCGCCCAAACGCCGCAGCCGCTTCTCCAGGTCGCCGGCATCGTTGTGGCGGAAACGGATCACTTCAGCGCTGCCCATGCGGCAGGCATCGTAGATGCTGGCGTGGCAGTCGGCATCCAACAATATGACATCGTCGGGCCCTGCAATCGTCGACAGGATTCCAAGGTTGGCCATATACCCGGTGGAAAAGACGATTGCGGTGGGAGAGTCGAAAAAGTCTGCGAACTCTTGCTCCAGCGCCAGGTGCGCGGCGTATGTTCCGTTCGCCATGCGCGAGCCGGTCGTTCCGGTGCCTTCTTCCCTCAGCGCCGTTTGGGCCGCTTCGATGCAGCGCGAGTCGAAGGTCAAACCCAGATAATTGTTGGTGCCGGCAAGGATCGTGTGACGCCCGTTGACGACCGCTTCGGTTGGAGAGAGAATGCGTTCGATGACGACGTTGAAAGGATTCGCTTCCAATTCAGCGAGTGCGGCGCGCCGCTCGGCAAGCGGTTTGAATTTGTCGAACAGGCTCATTCCGCAACCCGGGTCAGCTCTTCGATCTGTGCGGCGAGATCTTTGATGGTGCGGATTTCAGGCAGTACATTCAAAGGAATGGAGATGTCGAAATGATCCTCGATCTGCAGCATCAGGTTCATGACTTTGACTGAATCCAGCTTGAGATCGGTCACCAGCTCGGTCTCTTCATCCAGCTCCTGGCCCTGTTCGGCGAATGTTTCGATGAGTTGATAAAGGTCGGTGAGAATATCCTGAGGGCTTGGCATAAAAAATATTGGTTCGGTGTCGATGAGCCGCTATTTTAGCAGAATCGGCTTCTATTTCGCTCGGAGGATTAACGGCGAGACGGCCGCGCTAGGCGGGTCGCCCCATGCAGAGCTGCCGGCTCGATCAGCGGCAAAGCGGTTGTTTCGCCGGACGTAGGATTTGTTCCGAGCAGGCGGGACGTATAATTATTCATATCCCCTCACCCCAACCCTCTCCCGGAGGGAGAGGGAGCTGAGGAATCACAGGGCGCTCGCTGCCTATCGCGTTGAAATGTGTTGCTTGGTGACGGGGGGAGTGAATAAATATGGCGGGAAGGCCTCATTCGTCGTTCCAGTCGAGCATGTTCCGCAGACCCGCCTCCAAAGAGACCTGCGGCTTCCAGCCAATCGCACGGCTCAATTCACGATTGTCACACACCCAGTCGCAATGACGCAGTTCACGCACTTTTCCCGGTGTCAGCATGGGTGCGTAGCCGAACAGCCGGGCGAGGGACACGTTCCCGGCGGCCACTCGGCGCATGGCGAAGGCGGAAACCGGGATGCGGACGACGCGCTTTCCGCGCAATGCTTCTGCTGTATTCACGGTATCCTCCCAGGAATAACCGCCAGTGCGTCCGTCATCCAGCTCGTAGATTCGCTGGCTACAGTCCGCGGCCAGCCAGTGCAGCACAGCGGCAGCCAGATCATCCACGTGCAGCAATGAGAAGCGCGCCTCCTTCGGCCCCAATATGGGGGCAATACCGCGTGACATGAGCTGAAACAAAGGAAGCAGGGCGCGATCGCCCGGGCCATACACCGCCGGTGCGCGAAGGGCTGCCCACCGAATCATTTCAGAAAGGTCCGCAACGACCTGCTCCCCCTTCCGTTTGCTGGCCGCATAAGGAGATATCGACGGTTCCCGGGCGGCCAGGGAGGACAACAGCAGAAAGCGGGGCGCCGGCGATTGTTTGGCGCAGATCCGGGCCAACCGTCTGACCCCGGCAGCATTGACCGTATCGAACGACTGCTGCGTCGTTCCGCGGACGACACCGGCGCAGTGTATCACCGTGTTCACGTCCTCTACCAAGCGCTGCAGGCTCTCCGCGTCTTCGAGCGCTCCGTGGACCCAGTGTATGGAGGGTTCGGGCGAGGTTTTCGGGGGTGACGAGGAACGCCGCAGCGCCTTGACCGCATACCCGGCACCCAGCAAACGAACGGCGATCCGGCCTCCGATAAAGCCGGTGGCGCCGGTGATGGCGATGGAGCGGGGCATCGGGCTTGTACGGTGGCCCCCCGCTATACGGCTTGCTGCTGTGCCATAACTGCAATCTGTTGGGAGTCGACCGGAAGCTGGGTGCGCGAGGCGATGAAGTTGTCCCGCGCTTTCGACCGGGACAGCTTCCCCGAGGAAGTGCGCGGCAAAGTGTGCAGCGGCGCCAGCTCGATGTGACAGTCGATGCTCAATTCGGCATAGACCCGCCGTCGGATGCGTTCGATCAGGTCGGCCCGTTTTTGCTCGTCGGTTTCCCGGCATTGGACAACCATAACTGCTATATCGATTTCATCCAGGCCCGGCGCGGCGAACGCCAGCGCATCGCCTGAGCGTATTTCAGGCTGCTGCTCGGCAAGATGTTCCAGATCCTGCGGCCATATATTGCGGCCGTTGATGATGATCAGATCTTTGCTGCGGCCGCTGACCACGAGGCGTTCGCCGATGCGATAGCCGATATCTCCCGTGTTCAGCCAGCCGTCCGGTGATAAAACGGCCCGCGTCGAATCCGGATCGCCGAAATAGCCGGACATGACGCTGTCGCCTCTCAGAAAAATGGTTCCGCTGTGCCGCTCATCGAGGACGCAACCCTGCTTGTCACGTATTTCAATCTCAAAGTCGGGCAGTGGACTACCGCAATCCACGAAGGAACGACGACGCGTTGCGTGATTATTGTCTGACAGTGCCTTGGCCGGCAGGGCTCGACCGGATTCGGCCAGATGATCGGCATCGACATGATCGACCGAGAGCCCTTCGGAGAGCGGCGCGAAACTGACTGCGAGCGAGCATTCCGCCATGCCGTAGCAGGCCAGAAAGGCTTTACAATCGAAGCCGGCCGGGGCAAGCGCCTGCGCAAATCGATGCAGGCTGTCCGGATGTATCATCTCGGCTCCAACACCAGCGACGCGCCATGCGCTGAGATCGAACTGTTCCGCTTCCCCCTGGCGCAGCCGGCGCTCACACAGCTCATAGCCAAAAGGCGGTCCAAATGAAATCGTGCCGCGATTTCGGCTCATAAGGGCCAGCCATTGGCGGGGACGCATGGCAAACTCTCTGGGGCCGAGATAGTCGATGCTGAGTTGCGAGGCAACAGAACCGAGCACCTGGCCGACCAGGCCCATGTCATGATAGAAAGGCAGCCAGGATAAGCAGCGGTCACCGCGGCGTACCTTCAACCCATGCTGAATGATTCCTCTGAGATTATGCAGCAGCGTCTCCTGGGAGATCATGACGCCGCGTGGAAAGCGCGTACTGCCGGAGGTGTATTGAAGATAAGCCAGCTCGGAATGCTGCAAAGGCTTCAATGCCGCCTTTTTTTCAGGCAATGCCAAAAATGATTCCGACGAACCCGAAAAAGCGAGTTCCAACCCATCGGCCGCTTCATTCAGCAATGAGACGATGCTTCCAGGGGCTGCCGCAATCGATGGCCGGCAGCTTGCCAGCATCGTTTTCAGCTGGCTGACATAGGCTTTGTGACTACCCAGGGTGATTGGCACCGGGAGTGGGACCGGGACCAGCCCGGCATACTGGCAGGCAAAGAAAAACCGCAGAAAATCCGGACCGGTTTCCGCCGCCAGAGCGACGCGGGCGCCGCGTTCGACCCCGAGGCCAAGCAGACGGTGCGCCAAGCCCAACGCTTCTTCTCTGAGCTGCTCATACGGCAAGACCGTATCGATTGCGCCGCGGCCATTGTAAAAATTACAGCCGGTCACACCAGCGGCGGCATAATCAAGCGCTTCAGCTAAGTTGGAGAAATCGGCAGGCCGCAGCAGCAGTCTGTTTTCGGTCGGCGTGGCTTCAGCACCCAAATGGCACCTCCAGAGTTTGTCGGATTGTTAAGACGACGATAAGTTCTCAGTCACCGGGGCGGCACGGCGTCTGCGCCGTATCCCGACCTTTTGAGAAGTCGTGGAACACCGATGCCTGTGTTTTTCGTGGACAAGACACAACACCCTGTTGAAAAACAATGAAACTGGACATCGCCTGCAGCCCAGGAGCATTGATAATCCTAGAAGTTTTATGCAGGAATGCCAATATTAACAGTTTTGTCGTTATCTAACAACATGATAGGAATGTGTTTTCTCGGGCAGCCTCTTAAGAGGCTGCCGCTTCATGCGCACCGTATTGAGAAGTCGCCTCGAAACCGATGATCTTCATGATAAACTGCCACTTTTCGGCTCGCCCTTCCATGACCGACGCAACATGAACACCTCATCTCACCGGCTCGGCCCAAAAAGCGATCAGGCGCTGCATATCGTCCCGGTGAGTGACCGGTGCGCGCGGCGGCGCTTTATTCGGATGCCGTGGTCCATCTATGAAAACGATCCGGCTTGGACGCCCCCTTTGCTGATCGAGCGCAGCCAGCACATCTCGCCGCGCAACCCTGTGTTCGCCCATCTCCAATGGCAGGCCTGGCTCGCCTATCGTGGCGCGCGTCCGGTCGGCCGCATCAGCGCTCAGATCGACCGGCTGCATCTCGATCGCTACCGGGATGCAACGGGTTTTTTCGGCATGCTCGAAGCCGGGGATGAGCGGGATGTTTTTCATATTCTGATGAAAACCGCCGAATCATGGCTGCAGCAACAGGGCATGCAGCGCATCACGGGGCCGTTCAACCTCTCCATCAACGAGGAATGCGGATTGCTGGTCGAAGGCTTCGACACGTCGCCGTCGCTGATGATGGGTCACGCACGCCCCTATTATGCCACACGCATCGAAGAGCAGGGGTACACTCGGGCCAAAGAGCTGCTTGCCTACCGTATCCGGCCCGATTTTGACCCACCCGCTGTCATGAAAGCCCTCCTCAAGGCGGCTGAAGCAAAAGCCCGGGTCCGTCCATTGCGCCGCTCGCACCTGAAAGAAGACTTGGCGATTCTGCGGGACATCTTCAATGACGCCTGGTCTGAAAACTGGAATTTCGTCCCCTTTACCGAGCAGGAATTTGAAGAGATAGGCCGCAGCCTAGTGATGCTGGCGCCTGATGATTTCGTGCAGATTGCAGAGATCAATGGGGAGCCGGTTGCCATGATCGTGGCTCTGCCGAACATCAATGAAGCCATCCACGACCTTGACGGCCGGTTGTTTCCGATCGGCTGGGCCAAACTTTTGTGGCGGCTGAAGGTCGGCTATCCACGCACAGGGCGGGTCCCCATAATGGGTGTGCGCAAGCGATTTCAGCACAGCCGCTTAGGCCCCGGGCTTGCCTTTCTGGTCATTGATACCGTGCGAACAGCTATCATCCGGCGGGGCATACAAAATGTCGAAATGTCCTGGATCCTCGAGGACAACGCAGGGATGAGAAACATCATCGAAACCATCGGTGGCGTGGCTTACAAGCGGTACCGCATCTACGAAAAAAACCTCGGTCAGGCGGTCCGCACAAACAGCGAGGGAGTGTGCCGATGAGTGGTGCTATGCCGCCTCTGCCATCGGGGGGGTGGGCTGTCGCCGACAGTGGGGTTGGGGGAGATAGTGTCTGTTGCTTTTATGCGTTGTGGCGTTCCCATGCAATGCTCCTTCCTGCTCAAGGATAGGTCCCGTGGCCGACAGCTATAGTACGATCTGTATGGTGCCGCATACTCACCCGAGTCTGACAGGGCATTTCCCGGGCGATCCTATCGTGCCGGGAGTCGTTCTTCTCGATCGGGTTCTGACCGTGTTGGATGAATGGCTCCCCGGACGAAAAGTGGTTGGATTGACTCAAGCGAAATTTCTTTTACCTCTCAAACCGAATGAACCATTCACCGTTTTTTTGACACGGCGCACATCAGAACGCATTCAGTTCGAGTGTCATCTGAATGGATGCCGACTGGCTGCCGGCATGTTGACGCTGGAGCAAGGTTCATGAGCGTTTCATGGCAGAATCAACAGGAACGAAGCAACCGTTTGGCGCTGACGACCATCCGCTGGATCGCTCAACACCTCGGCCGCCCGGCGGCACGCGCCATCCTCTACCCGATCACCCTCTATTTCGTTCTTTTCGCGCCCGCGCAAAGACGTGCCTCCCATCATTATCTGAAACGAATATTGACGCACAAACCGACATGGTTCGATGTCGTTCGGCATATCCACTGTTTTGCTTCGACCATTCTTGACCGTGTTTTTTTGCTGACCGGCCAGTTCGACAAACTTCAAATCAAATTTCCCGCCGCCAACCTGCCGCTGGAATATTCTCGCCGCGGCCAGGGCTCTGTGCTTCTGGGCAGCCATCTTGGAAGCTTCGAGGTGCTCAGGAGTTATGCAATAAGAAAGTGTCCCCTTCCGATCAAGATCCTGATGTATGAGGAGCACAATCCGATGATTATCGACATCCTCAATGCATTGAACCCGAATGCAGCGGACATGGTCATTCCTATGGGGGAGCCGGAGAGCATGCTCGAGGTCAAGGAGGCGATCGAGGCTGGTTATGCCGTTGGTATGCTGGGTGACCGTACCATGGGCGAAGAAAAAACGACACAATGCGTTTTTCTCGGGGATAGCGTTGCGTTTCCCACCGCTCCGATTCTGATTGCCGCCGCACTGCAGGCGCCCGTGACTCTTTTTTTTGGACTCTATCTCGGCGGAAACCGTTATGAGATTCATTTCGAGCTGTTGGCCGAACGAATCGTGTTGGGGCGGGAGACCAGGCAGGAAGATATTCAGAAATGGACGCAGCGTTATGCCTCGCGACTGGAGCATTATATGAAGCTGGCGCCCTACAACTGGTTTAACTTTTTTGATTACTGGCGGGACGAAACGTGCAGATCGACAAAGAGGCCATCCGACGATTGATCCCGCACAGCGGTACCATGTGCCTGCTGGACGGTGTCACATTCTGGGATGCCGAGACAATTGAATGTGTCTCCATGACTCATTTGGCGCGCGACAATCCTCTGCGTGTAGAGGGGCGCCTTCTCGGCGTTCACTTGATCGAATACGGGGCTCAGGCGATTGCTGTTCACGGTGGACTGCTGGCCCCGGTGAAGAACCGGTCATTCAGGCCTGGCTACCTCGCCGCAATTTCCGATGCCCATTTTTATGTTGACACGCTCGATTCGGTCTCTTCCGGGTTGAACGTCGTGGCGACGGCTCTGATGCGATCGGACGCTGGCGTCGTCTACACGATCGAGCTCTCGAGCAAGGAGAATGGCACGCTCGTCGAAGCAAGAGCAACAGTTGTCTTTATAGGCGCCGCGTCGCAATAAGGTACGATCCGAATGTCGAAATCCGATCAGCGGGCGTTGTCTTCCTCCACCGCTTCATGCATGCGCTCCAGAAAATCGGGAATGGCGCTGGCGACGCGGCTCCAGCATGGAATCATCGGCAGATCCGTCGGGTTCTCGAGATACGCTTCGCCCGCATGCATGAGATTGGCCGCGAACAGCTCCACCGTTTTCTCTTCGGCATGGCGGTCGAGTCGGATGCCGTTGAGGCGGGCATCGTTGTCGTACATATCGACATAGTCCAACGCGATGCGGTAGTAGGTCGACTTGATGGTGCGGAATGTTTCCGGGTAAAAAACGATACCATTGGTCGACAGCTTGCGATAAAAGGTCTTGGCGATATCGATGCTCATCTTCGACAGTCCTGCTTCCATGGATTCTGCAGACAGCGGCTGGTGCTTGTGATCGTAAGTCTCGGCAATTTCGATCTGGCATCGGTGCTTGGCGGCGTGGTTGCGGTGGACTTCGGCCAGAACGCCGATTTCCAGCCCCCAGTCGCTGGGGATGCGGATCTCCTTGATCGCCTCGGACCGAAACGAGAATTCACCGGCCAGAGGATAGCGGAAGCTGTTGAGGTACTCCAGAAAGTCGATGGGACCCAACACTCTGGTCAAGGCCCGTATCAGGGGCCAAACCAGCAAACGGCAGACCCTGCCATGCATCCGGTCCTCCGTAACACGCGGATAATACCCTTTGCAGAATTGGTAGCTGAAGGTCGGATTGGCGATCGGATAACAGAGCCTGGCAAGCAGCTCCCGGCTGTAGGTCAGAATATCACAGTCGTGGAGGGCGACGACCTGCGAGCGGGCTGAAGCGATCGTGTACCCGAAGCAAAACCAGACGTTGCGTCCTTTGCCCATCTCTTTTGGCGCCAGCCGCTCTTTGGCCAGTTCCTTGTCCAGCGCCCGCAAACGCGGGCCGTCATTCCATAATATCCGATGGTGCTGCGGCAATCGGTCGAAATAGTCCTGGGCGTATCGGAATTGCTCTTCGGTGGCTTTGTCCAGCCCGATCACGATTTCATCCAGATAAGGCACGACGCTGATCTCATCCAGAATGTTCGCAAGTGCCGGGCCTTCGAGTTCGGAAAAGAGCGATGGCAGCACCAGAGTCATCGGCCTGACGCTGGAAAAGCCCAGCAATTCCGCCTCCAGTTCTTCCAGGGGGCGATCTCTGAGTTTGTGCAGGGTTGCTACGACGCCGTTTTGAAAGAAATCTCCCATGGTCTTGCCCTCACTATGTTCGAAGCAGCGTAGGGCGGATGCCCGAAGGGCGATCCGCCATCGTGCTTGCCGGGATGTCAATGCACTGCCGTTTTCCGCGCACACTCCCTGTTGTACCAAAAGAGTCGCCTGCTACCGGAAATCGCCCCATAGCGCCTGTATCGCTGCGACCGCCGCCATTGCGGCCGTTTCGGTGCGCAGGATGCGTGGGCCAAGGCGGATGGGAACAAAGCCGGCTGCGATAGCCGCGGCGCTGAAACCTCCTTCGGGGCCGGGCACAACAGGCAGATTCCCTCATTGTGCGGCTCGATCTTGGCAAAAGTTGGTTCGGCCGATGGATCAAGGGTCATTTTCAGGCCTCGGCGGCTGCCGCTCCAACGGTTGACAGCAAACGGAGGAGCCAATTCAGGCACCCGGATCCGGCCGCTCTGTTCACTGGCCGATCAGGCTTGGCCGCAGTAGATCAGTCTATTCTCGGACAGCCTCCCAGGTGTACTTGTCAGATTGAGGTTCTGCCATATGGCGAGCACGGCTTCCGCACGGTTCATGGTATAAAAATGCAGTCCCGGCGCGCCGTTGTCGAGCAGTTTCTGGCATAAATGACTGACGACATCGATCCCGAACGCGCGTATCGAAGCTCGGTCATCGCCGAAAGACTCCAACCGTTTGCGCATCCAGCGGGGAATCTCCGCGCCGCATCGTTCGGAAAAACGACTCAGCTGGGTATAGTTGGTGATCGGCATGATGCCTGGCGTGATCGGCAGATCGATTCCCATCTTTTCGCAGGCATCGACAAAATAGAAATAGCCCTCCGGCGAATAAAAATACTGAGTGATTGCGCTATTGGCGCCCGCCTCCACTTTGCGTTTGAAATGGGTCAGATCTTTCTCCGCATTGGCGGCTTCGGGGTGCGTTTCAGGATAGGCGGCGACCTCGATCGAAAAGTGGTCGCCGGTCTCCCGGCGGATGAATTCGACCAATTCACTCGCGAATTGAAATTCGCCGGCGGACATCATGCCTGAAGGCATATCGCCTCGCAGCGCGACGATTCTTCTGATTCCATGGCCGCGATATTTGTTGATGATGTCACGAATACTGTCGTGCGTGGAGCCGATGCAGGAGAGATGCGGCGCGCCTTCCATACCGGTTTTGCGCTGGATTTCTATAACCGTCTCGAAGGTTTTTTCCCTGGTCGATCCACCGGCACCGAATGTCACCGAGAAAAAGTCGGGGTTCAACCGGGCGAGTCGTTCGCTGATGGTCAGGAGGTTCTCTGCACCTTCCTCCGTTTTCGGCGGGAAGAACTCGAAACTGTAAGTCGGCTGGAATTTCGATTGTGGTTGCATGGCGGGATGAAATAACGGATAGGTTGGGTTCAGCCTGTAGGGCGGATGCCCGAAGGGCGATCCGCCAACTCAGGAATCCAGGATCAGGGAGCTGGAATCAGAGATACCGACTCATCCATTCTGATTCCCGATTCCCGTTCCCTGTTTCCTGATGGCGGAACCGCTTCGCGTTCCGCCCTACTTTGAGTGATGCCGCAAAGCAGGCCGCCGGCAAATCAATAGCGATAGTATTCCGGCTTATACGGCCCGTCGACATCCACGCCGATGTATTCCGCCTGCTTGTCGGTCAACCGGGTTAAGGTCACACCCAATTTTTTCAGGTGCAGCACAGCCACTTTTTCGTCCAGTTTTTTCGGCAGCACATAGACTTCGGTTTCGTACTGATCCGGATGGTTCCACAGCTCGATTTGAGCCAGCACCTGGTTGGTGAAAGAGTTGGACATCACGAAACTGGGGTGGCCGGTGGCGCAGCCGAGATTCACCAGGCGCCCTTCCGCCAGGATGATGATCCTGCTGCCGTCGGGAAAGATGACATGATCGACCTGCGGTTTGATGTTTTCCCATTCGTATTGACGCAGAGAGGCGATATCGATCTCCGAATCGAAATGGCCGATGTTGCAGACGATCGCCTGATCTTTCATTGCCAGCATGTGCTCATGGGTAATCACATGGTAGTTCCCGGTCGCCGTCACGAAAATGTCTGCTTCCGAGGCCGCCTTGTCGAGCGAAACGATACGATACCCTTCCATTGCCGCCTGCAGAGCGCAAATCGGATCGATTTCGGTGATCCAGACGGTGGCGCCCTGACCGCGCAGCGACTGCGCGCATCCCTTGCCGACATCGCCGTAGCCGCACACCACTGCGATCTTACCGGCGATCATCACATCGGTTGCTCGTTTGATGCCGTCCAGGAGGGATTCGCGGCAGCCGTACAGGTTGTCGAATTTCGATTTGGTGACCGAGTCGTTGACATTGAATGCCGGCGCCTTCAGGGTGTTGTTTTTCACCATTTCATACAGACGCAGGACGCCGGTGGTGGTTTCTTCCGACAGGCCTTTCACATCCGCCATCAGCTGCGGATATCTTTCGTGCATCACCAGGGTCAAATCACCGCCGTCATCCAGCAGCATATTGGGACGCCAGCCGTCGGGCCCGAATATCGTCTGATCGATACACCACCACGCTTCCTCCTCGGTTTCGCCCTTCCAGGCGAATACCGGTATGCCGGAGGCTGCCATCGCAGCGGCCGCATGGTCCTGAGTGGAGAAGATGTTGCATGAAGACCAGCGGACTTCGGCGCCGAGCTCAATGAGCGTTTCGATCAGCACGGCGGTCTGGATGGTCATGTGCAAACAGCCGGCAATGCGGGCGCCATTCAAAGGCTGCTGTTTTTTGTACTCCTCGCGCAGGGCCATCAGCCCGGGCATTTCGGTTTCTGCTATATTGATTTCCTTGCGCCCCCACTCGGCAAGCGAAATGTCAGCGACTTTGTGGTCCGGGATCAGGTTGGTAATGGGTTGACTGCTCATGATGATTCGTTATTCGTTGAATGATGGTTGGAGTGAAGCAATCCTTTCAAGGTGGCCGACAATCCTCATAAGATCGATGGTAGGTTGGGCAAAGGCCGACAGGCCGTGCCCAACATCGACCCCGAGCCGTTGGGCACGCTGCGCTTTGCCCAACCTACATAAATATCCATATTTTCAGTGGCCTGGAGGCGCCTTGAAAGGGCTGGCTGGAGTAAAGAAAGCATCGATCTGTTTGACAGCCGGGAGGGAGCCCCGGGGATCATTCGACAGGCAGGCCGGCGGCTTCTCTCAGCAGCTCGGCCTTATCCGTTTTTTCCCACGAAAAGGTGTTTTCGGTACGGCCGAAATGGCCGTACGCTGCAGTTTTCTGGTAGATCGGCTTCAGCAGATCGAGCATCACGATCAGCCCTTTGGGCCGCATGTCGAAGTGCTCGCGAATGATCTGGACCAGGCGCTCCTGTTCGATCGTGCCGGTGCCGAACGTTTCAACGGCGATGGATGTCGGCTCGGCTACGCCGATGGCGTAGGAAACCTGAACTTCACAACGCTCGGCAAGGCCCGCGGCGACGATATTTTTGGCCACATAGCGGCTCATATAGGCGGCCGAGCGGTCCACTTTGGAGGGGTCTTTGCCGCTGAAGGCGCCACCGCCGTGACGAGCCATGCCGCCATAGGTGTCCACGATGATCTTTCGTCCCGTCAGTCCGCAGTCGCCGACCGGCCCGCCGATCACAAACTGGCCGGTGGGATTGATGAAATACTTGGTCTCTTTGTGCAGCCACTCCTTAGGGATTACCGGCAGGATGATCTCATCCATGATCGCTTCCCTGATGTCATCCTGGCTGATGTCCGGAGCGTGCTGTGTCGACAGCACCACTGCATCCACAGCGACCGGTTTGTGATTTTCATAGCGAAAGGTGACCTGGCTTTTGGCGTCCGGCCTCAGCCAAGGCAATATTTTTTTCTTGCGCACCTCGGCCTGACGTTGAACCAATCGGTGAGCATAGGTGATGGGTGCGGGCATGAGGACGTCGGTTTCATTGCTGGCATAGCCGAACATCAGCCCCTGATCACCCGCGCCCTGTTCGTGCGCCTCCGATTCATCGACGCCCATGGCGATATCGGGCGACTGCTTGCCGATGGCATTCAGCACCGCGCAGGTCTGCCAGTCGAAGCCGATTTCCGGGTTGTCGTAGCCGATCTCTCTGACGACGTTGCGCACCAGTGCTTCGGTATCGACCCATGCCTGGGTCGTGATTTCACCCGCCAGAATCACCATGCCGGTCTTGACCATCGTTTCGCAGGCAACACGCGACGCCGGGTCTTGTTGAATCAAAGCGTCCAGGACGGCGTCCGAAATCTGATCGGCGACCTTGTCCGGGTGCCCTTCGGAAACGGATTCCGATGTAAAGATATAATGATCACTCACAGTAAGATCCTAAAGTTTCTCTTGTCCTAAACCGAGTTATTATATCAAAGTCATGCACGTTCTGGAAAAATGAGATCCGACTCCCAGCAATTCCACGTGGAATTTCCGGGAGTCGGTTTGCGCACCGACCTCGATCAATCGACCCACCTGTCCAAAATCTTGGGCAGGTGGGATCTCAATTCCAGCAGGGCCATCGAGCGCCCGCGCAGCAGATAGCGGTAGCCTTTTCTCAGACGGTAGGTAGGCACTCTGAGAACGGCGGTATCGAGCACCGGCTGCCAGTACTCATGGAATGGGTGCTGAGGCAGAGTGAACCGGACGTCGTCTTCCTGTCCGTTCAACAGCAGCAATACCGTGGTTCCCACGATCTCTTTGCCGTACTCGTCCGTTTCGTCGATCATTTTTCCTTCGAGACGGATGCCCAGACAGTGAACGGTATCAGAGTTCCAGTCCGCATCGGTCATCAGCGTCCCGTCCGGAGTCAGCCAGCATATGTCGGTGCAGTTCCTCTCCCGAATCGCATGGTCCTGAAAGAACTGCCGACGCTGGAACACAGGATGCTGCCGCCACAGCCGGATGGCCCGGCAGACAAAATTGAAAAATCGCTTTTGCTCGGCGTCGAACTCCCAGTTCAGCCAGCTGATCTCGTTATCCTGGCAATAGGCGTTGTTGTTGCCTTGCTGGGTGTGCCCGATTTCGTCGCCGGCGCGGATCATCGGCACTCCTTGCGAGAAAACGAGGGTGGCGATGAAATTGCGTTTTTGCTTCTCCCGAAGCTGCAGGACGCGAGGGTCATCCGTCGGGCCTTCGACGCCGCAGTTCCAGCTCAGGTTATGAGAATCGCCGTCCCGGTTGTCCTCGCCGTTCGCCTCGTTGAGTTTGTCGTTGTAGCTCACCAGGTCATGCAGGCAGAAGCCGTCGTGGGAGGTGACGAAATTGATGCTGGCGTAGGGTTTGCGGCCATTGTGTTCATACAGGTCGCTGCTGCCGCACAAGCGGGTGGCCAGTTCCGACATGGTGTTCGGATCCCCGCGCCAGAAACGGCGGATGGCATCGCGGTATTTTCCGTTCCACTCCGTCCACAACACCGGAAAGCCGCCGACCTGATAGCCGCCATCGCCCAGATCCCATGGCTCGGCGATCAGCTTGATCTGCGAAAGCACCGGGTCTTGATGAATGATATCGAAGAAGGCACTCAGGCGGTCGACTTCGTGCAGCTCGCGCGCCAGTGCGCTGGCCAGATCGAAGCGGAATCCGTCCACATGCATCTCCAGCACCCAATAACGCAGGCTGTCCATGATCAGCTGCAGAGAGCGGGGGCAAAGCATATTCAACGTATTGCCGCAGCCGGTATAGTCCTTATAGTAGCGACGCTGCTCGGCAAGCCGGTAATAGGATGCGTTGTCGATGCCTCGCAGCGACAGTGTCGGACCGAAATGATTGCCTTCGCCGGTGTGATTGTAAACCACGTCGAGAATTACTTCGATGCCCGCTTTATGCAGGGTCTGGACCATCTGTTTGAATTCGGTGACAGCGTCGCCTGCGCCGTTCGCCGAGGCGAAGCGGGTATCGGGAGCGAAATAGGCGAGCGAGTTGTAGCCCCAATAATTGCTTAATCCTTTGTCGAGCAGATGTTGGTCGTTGACGCGGTGATGCACCGGCATCAGTTCCACCGCAGTGATGCCGAGCTTCCGAAAATGGTCGATCGCCGGTTTCGAGGCGAGGCCGGCGTAGGTTCCCCGCAGCTCTTCCGGTATCTCCGGATGCCGAATGCTGAAGCCCCGTACATGAACCTCGTAAATGATGGTCTTGTGCCAAGGCGTGTTCGGTGGGCGGTCGCCTTTCCATTGGAACGCCGGGTCGATTACCGTGCTCAGGGCGGCGCAGTCCGCATTGTTGCGCTCATCGAATGACAGGTCCTCCCGTTCATCACCAAGACGATAGCCATACATGGCGTCCGACCACCGTATGTCGCGGCGGATCAGTTTGGCGTAAGGATCGAGCACGACCTTGTTCGGATTGAAACGGTGTCCATCCTCCGGATGGTAGGGCCCATGCACCCGATAGCCGTAGAGCTGACCCGGCCGAACGCCGGGCAGATAACAGTGCCAGGCCCGATCGGTCTGCTCCTGCATCGGGATGCGTGCACTTTCACGGGGTGCGTCGGCCGAGTCGAACAGACACAGCTCCACGGCGGTGGCATGCTCCGAAAAAAGCGAAAAATTGACACCTTCACCGTCCCATGTCGCACCGAGAGGATAGGGGCGGCCCCGCCAGACTTTCATCGGCTCACCGCCCGATGGCATGAAAAAGTCAACGCAGTGATCCGTCGGCGCCGAATCGATGGCTTTTGTTTCTGAGGGAGCGGGTTGTTCTGAGGGAGGGGGGTGGGAATCATCAATACAAGCATTTTTTTTCTTTTAATTAGTGGGCTCGTTTCGTACCGGTCAGGCAAGGAACCAAAACCGTTTAGCGGTACGGAAGTGTATTGAAAAATCGACCGGTCGGCAAGTCAATCTCACGTAAGCGGGTGGCGTTTCGGTGCCCATGAAATGGCCTGAATCTGCGTGACCGAGTCATGCCACGATATCATTCGAACCGATCCAATTGGCGAGTGCCGCCGGCCCCAGCCTTTTACGGAGAATGCCTATGCGTCGAAAGGGCCTGGATCGCATCGCGAATGACGTGGAACGCAGAATGAATGAAAAGCACGGCGATCCCCAAGCCAACCAGCACATCCGGCCACTGGGAATTCGTCCTCCAGACGCCGACGGCGGCCGCCAGCACAGAAATGTTCGCGATCATATCGTTGCGTGAACAGAGCCACACCGACCGCATGTTCATGTCCTCGGAGCGGTGGCTCCAAAGCAATGCGAAACAGACCGAATTCGCGGTCAATGCCAGGAAGCCGATGATGCCGATCGTTTCAAACTGGGGAACGTCCGGGTTGATCAGCTTGTAAACAGCCTGCCCGAGCACGAACAGACCGAACGCACCCATAATTCCGCCTTTGATCAAGGCAGAGCCGGCTTTCCATACGCCGCTGCGCGCAACGACGTACAAGCTGAACCCGTAAACCAGCGCGTCGCCCAGCATGTCGAGCGAGTCGGCCAACAAGGCCGTCGACCCGGCGAGCAACCCCGCCGTGATTTCGACGACGAACATCACAAGGTTGATGACGAGGACGGCCTTAAGGGTCCGTGACTGGCGGGTGCGCAGCTGTTCGATTTCGCAGTCGGTGTCGTGGCAGCAGTCGGGCATGGTGAAGGTTTTTCTTGTAGGAGGAAATGTCTTGATCATTGAACCTTGTCGTTCCCGAAGCAATTGCCGGCATTCGCTTCTGTCTGTTTGCGCTGCCCCTGTGGTTGGCAAATGTTTCTCCTTTTCCAATGAATGTCACATGCGCTTCGGCGCACCGGAGCCGATGGTCGAAATCCTTTGCGACTGCTATACCAAGGGGCTATGCCCTGCATACAGGGATACTTAGACTAGGAGACTGTCCGAGAATGAGACTTTGAAATCTTCATATACTATATATTGTTGCAACATGTCATTTATACGCACAATATATTGTATTACGGATTTCGTGATGCCTGTTCTTGGACAGCCTCCTAGGTTTGCTGTGTTTTGACCTGAAATCAAAGTTCACTTGCTTCGGCATAGTAACTGATGACTTTCTCCAATTCGGCATCAATCAAGTTTTCTGATGCAATACGATTTGCGAGGCAGCCGCGCATCTCTTCCCACGGCTGCACACTATCGATCTTGAATGTACGGCTGAGATAATTGCAAACTCGGCTAAGCGCTTTCTTTCCATCCACCAAGCGTGTTAGGCGCTCCCAGCGTTTGTCCGACTCTTGTTCATTTTCTGAAAAGGCCCGAATTTTGTTGATGTCCTCGGAAAGAATGGCGTAACCCGCATCCGCTATTGCGTGACTCAGGTGGCTTTCGATTGCATGTCGAAGCTTTTCGCCAGAGTGCTCCTGTCCAAAGCCGGGTTTGGGGGACCGCTTCCCTTGACGCACCATAAAGGTTGTCAGTGCCGTCACATCAACGAGGTCGTCTTCGAGATGAAGTAAGAATTCGCTCGACACCTTTGGCGAAGGCGAGCGGGAAAGGGCGTAACCCGCCTCCCGCGCAAAACACTCAAGCCGCTAAAGCGCACGGCCATGAGTCTCTATCCACAGGTTTGGCGCCGGAGTACAATCGCTCGTTTTCCCGATCGATGTGG
>Ga0209633_10002428_pt1 | contig 17998 bp, 7 predicted proteins | sample Cruoilmetagenom1_FD_187290 | JGI IMG/M metagenome (GOLD analysis project Ga0209633, IMG submission 187290) | Oil polluted marine microbial communities from Coal Oil Point, Santa Barbara, California, USA - Sample 1 (SPAdes) (version 2) | ecosystem: Environmental > Aquatic > Marine > Oil seeps ... | reverse complement strand
GTATAGGTATTACCAGTACCGGTATTGATATCTGTAGCATCTAAAATATAGGTGCTATCATATAAGTCCCACGTAGTATTAGGGAGTTGATATTCTACATAGATTAACATTCGTTCGTTACTCGCTAATTCTCTATCAAATTTTACGATAATACTGCCGTCGTCTGAATTGCTACATAATGGAGCAACTGTTTCTGGAGGGTCTTGTAATAGACCTGGGGAGCAATCAGTAAACACATGAGATACTATATCAAGATAATCGCCATATTGGTTATAAACTTGAAATTTCACAGGTCTAGTTAAATAAAGGCTTGCATCAGCTCCATACAAATCTTCCAAAGAAATAGTTAAACTTTCTTGACCTTGTTGTATTGGAACATCTTGCCATGGGTCTGTTGTAATTTGCCCTGTAATGGGATCTTTTCTTAATCCTTGATATTTCCAAAGGTATGCTTCCGTAGGGTGTCCTGACGTAGCATCTATTTTTATTGTTCCACAGGTTGATTGTTCTATTGGAGTTGAAAGAGTTATAAGGTTTAAAACATAGTATGTTGCTGTGAGAGTATGTATATTCCCCCCATCATTAGCCTCAATGGTTGTACTTACTATTTCTCCAATAGAGCTTGTAGTTACCGTACTGAAATCTTCTGCAAATGTACCAGCTCTTTCTATATAAGAATCAAAAGAAAAAGGGGCATTAGTATTACAAATACCTGTTCCTCGAACAAAAAAGTATTTAGTATTATCTTCTGTATTTTGATATTCATATTCATAAGTAAAACAAGAAGATTCAACATAACCAAATACTGCTCCTGATCGGCCAGAAATAGTAAAATCTAATTCATAATACATTTGAACTTGCTGTGAAAAAACAGAACCAGTAATAAATAACACTAAAAACAACAATTTTTTCATAACACTATATTTTAATATACCACTTCAATCTCAACCCATTTACTCACGCTACCATCATTAAAAATAGCTTTGATACCATAATAATATGTAGTATTCGGGCTTAATTCAATATCTATCAATTGTTTTTCATTTGCCCTTGCAGTTCTAAACAAAGCAAATGTTTGCCCTTTTTTCTTTTTATATATTAGAAATTCTTGTACTCCTATTTCTTTATAACGCCAAAACAATCGTATTAGTTTGTTTTCTCTATCAACAGTAGCATATAAACCTTTTATAACTGGTTTTACTAAATTTTTTATAATATCAATTGATAAGGGAGGTGAAGGCGGACTTTCTAATCCTGATTTATCAACAGCGACCATGGTATATAGATATTTAGTACCTAGTGTAATTTTGTCATCAATAAAAAAAGAGGTAGTATCTGTTTTTGTTTCGTATATTTTTTCCCATAATGCGTCGTTATTACCAACAGTTTTGCGATATACCATCTCTTTTGCTACATCATCTGAAGAACTTTTTATCCATTTTAAAAAGATAGTACCTTCTTTTTGCTCGTAAGAATCAAAAACGGGTGAAGTAGGTGGAATATTATCAGGCCGTTGCAACGTCAATATATCCGAATATTCTGATTGATTATAACGTTGGTCTAATGCCGAGATTTTATAATATACCTTTTTATTGAACGATCTTACATTTACTGTATCTATATAGTTAGTTGCTGTTTCACTATATTTATTAAGCATTGTGAATTCTTGATTAGGTCTATTTGCCCTAAATATTTTATAGCCTCTTAAATCAGTTTCTTGATTGGCTATCCATGATAATTTTACCACACCCAATGAGTCTATTGTACCGATTAAATTTTGTGGTTTTATCGGTGGAACAGAATCTATAGGTTGCACCATAGTAGGCGAAGACATCACATTTTCACCATTTTTTGCAATGGCATTGAGTTTAAAATAATTAATTTCTTTTAATTGATTGTATCGATAGGTTCTTACTGATGAGGCAATACCTTCTTTAACCATTTTATAAGGACCAATTGCTTTTTCGGCTCTTAGTAGATCAAACTGTTTTAGTAAAGACTCTTCCTCGGTTGGGAATGTCCATTCCAGTAGGACTTCCTTATCAGAAACAATTATATTTTCTTTAAAGAATGGTACAGATTGTAAGCCGTCATAACCAAATAATTCAACAGCATCAGAAGGGTTACTTTTTTCATTAAAGACAGAAATTCCAACAATGCGATACCAATATTTTTTGTTGAACTGCGTAATACTATCTGTATAAGAAACACCTGTAGATTTGGTATCTGCTAGTTTTGTAATGGGTGTTCTATTTACTTTTTTGAAGTTTATCCCATCTTCAGATTTTTCAAGATCATAAGCCGTATAGTAGGGTAGTAGTAAATCATACTCCCAAACCAAAACAAACGATTTTTTATAAAAATAACCAACAAAATCTATGGGTTTTGGTAATGCTGACTCTTCAGAAGGACTGATAAAAACTCCTGAATCTTTAATTTCAAGAATATCTAGTGGTACAGCTGATTTTATAGTATATAAGTATTTTTCATTTGGTTTTACATCTGTATCAACATAACCCAACCCGGCAAATTGGGCAACATCAAAGTCTTGATCAATGGCAAATAATGAGAATCCGAATCGCCGATCTAACTCTTCGCTCATCTGCATTACGCGTAACATTTTATTGTTAGGGGCACTGTCATTCATTTCAAAATCTTCACCGTAAATGGCTTGTGCAGCTACAGCGGCCATATCATTGTTAGCAACAAATGCTTCCCATTCTTGAAATGGTTTTGGTTTTATAGCACCACCGGTTAATATTACTTTTACAGGATTTGTTAATGGTTTTCCGTCGCGTAAAACAGTGGTTCTTTCTATGATATAACCGTGTTCGTTACCATATTTCCAGGCATATTTATTATTTACACCCCAACGCAATAGTATTTTGTCTTTTTTAGCTCTGGCTTTAACAATTACTGTTGGTGTTTGTACTTGTTGAATACTATCTTGCGCATGGGCAGTAGAGATGCTCAAACACAATGTAACTATGAAAATAAAAACTATTTTACTTAAATTCATTGTATTAATTTTTCAATTCTTTTTATTTGTTTACCCTTCTGGTTTCTCTTGTCGGACACCTTCCTTGTACAAGGGAGGAATTTAATTTGTAATATATAACTCAAAATATCTTTTATTTTAATTAAGAAAATTTCTAACCTTTCGACTGCGCTCAAGGAGACTAAGAAATCGAAAAGAAAATTAATAATCTTCAATTTTCTTATTTTATTCCTCTTAATTACTCACTACTTATATTCTAAACCTCATTACTAGAATTCATTTTTATAGTTAATAAATGTTGAATTACCTGATGTTTTGTTTGGTAATACATATTCAACCCGCGTATTATAGAATTCTCTTTCTAAATATGGGAATACTCCATTGATGATATACCCAAATTGATCATATACTGTTTGACTCACAGGTGTCGTATTTAAATACCTATTTACTATTTTGTATTGTATGTCAATAAAATCTTGTTTATATGCCAATGCTAAATGCCAACGGAAAGGAAAATTATTCCTTAGATAACTATGACTAGGCGTATTATTAGCATATACGCTATAAGCATTCGAGACTTTCATTGACCTTACTGGAGGTAATCCTAATATGCTTTCATCTCTATTTACATAGATATCAGTATCTAATGGATATGTTTGATAGATCAAGGGATATATCCTATTTGTATAATAAGAATCTGTTAAAACACCTTCAATTTTCAATAAAGGTTTATTATCAGTATACACCGTGCCTTCAATATCGTTAATACCAAATGATTCATATTCATTAACTTTTAAACCCATAGCACCTATATCTGACGCCCCGTCAATAAGGGTATAATAATTTGTAACACTTAGACTATTCATTTTTTCTACAAAAGTATTGTGTTTACTTGTATTGAAATCAAAGGTTAATCGTACATAAACTGCATTACCTGATGCATCTTCATTGATAGTATTACCTGATATTGAAACATCTTCATTTACATCAGTATATGTTTCTTCGGTAGTATTGTCTTGATTATTACCATCTCCCGGTTTTGTTGTTGTTAATTTGTAGGTATATATTGTTTGGTTTTGTAGATTTGGAATATCGAAAGTTAATCTGTTCTCTGTATTGTCATAAGAGAAATTTACTTTTTGTGATTGCCCGTTTTCATCAATATAAAATTGTTCATCTACAAATCCGGGTCCACCAAAGAGATAATCCTGCCCTTTTTCTAACTGTATATATCCTGTATTGCTTTCTTTTGGTAAGAAATATTTTTGATCCTTTACGGGATACATATATACGATGTTTCGTAACGGAATCTTTTCAGGAGCTTTACCCGTGGTAAATGTCACAGTTTTTTCTTCGAATAGTACAGCCCCGTTTTCATCGGTTACGGGTTTCCAAACGCCATTTATCTTTTCTTCAAAACTTACTTTTACCATTGCTATAATTTCTTTTTCAGGAGGCAAAACGTCATATGATTCAAAAATTAGTAAGTCTTTTTGTGCATTCCAAATTAAATCTCCAGGAATATTGGCTCCTGCATCTTTGACAGAGAATTCATTTAACCCTACTTTATAGGTTTTCCTACCACTGTCTTCCTCAACGATGACCTCATCATTTACAGGTACATTAAAGGCTACTTGTACTGCGTCAAAAACATCAACATTTGTAGCGTTGTCAGATGGAGATACATCAGAAATTACCACTACATTTTGCAATCCGGTTCTACCGATAATCTCACATTCTTCACCAATAATAATTTTTAGACGCGCTTTTACGGTTACAATGCCCAATACTCTAACTTTTACTCCTGCGTATCCTTTTATATACCAAGGATTTGGTAATTGTGCTTGGGCTAAGGTAGCCAAACCGGCTTCTAATATTTTAACTCTTTTTCTAAAGCCAAATATTTTTATCTGTACACCTATTTCACCTTGTAGATAGGCGTACATTTGTCCTGTAGCGTACCATCCATCCATACCAACACGTTCTTCACTGCCTCTACAATGTGCATCGCCAAAATAACGCATCATTAGATCAAAGCCTACACCAGCTTCAACAGAAGCATACACTATGCCCCAATCAAAGCCCATTCCTAGTGCGAATTCAGCACCAAAAGCATAGCCATTACCTATAGCTAATTCATCTTCAAAATTTCTACCAAATAGCAACTCATCTCCGGTTAAATCTAAAATATTGATAACATTAGCAGGTGGTAAAGCCGGATCTGGTAAAATGGTACCAGACATATAATATAAATTCACTCTTGCTTGAAATGGCCCAATAGGAATATCTCTAACTCCAAATCGTTTTGTTGGTGTTCCCACATAAATATACCAATCGTCAGGGGCATTATAAAATTCTAAATAGCCCAATCTATTTTTTTCTCCATCACCTTTTATGGCCCCGGCATTTAGGAATACATCAAACATTCCCCAATAGGTGTCATTTGTAAAGTCAAAATCGATACCAACTTGAGCCGCAAATAATTCTTGTCCCGTTAAAAGATCAGGAAAAACATGTGTTGCAAAATATTTTATACCTTCTTTATCAATAGATAATTCATGAAAATTAGCTAACGATTGCTCTTTATCACTAACCGTTTGTTGCATGCCTTCAACATCGCCAAAAGGCTCTGATCTTTCACTACTTCCGCTACTGCTATTACCAGTCATTAGTGCTGCGGCGCCATAAAAACCTAACCTATTAACACCACCACTGGTATTAAAACTCATTTCAATTGCAATTAAACCTGTGAAAGTTGCCGATTTTTTGACTTCAAATGCTGCCAATGCTTTAAAGCCAAAATCTACAGACTTGTCGGGGGCATAATATATACCCGACATAGAACTTGCGCGTTCATCAATACCTGCTTTTCGCATATGATGATAAACACCACCTCCAATATCGTAAATTTTAAAATTCTTTTTATTTGATTTTGTAGGATGTCCGTAAGCATCAACATACCAAAAACGATAATCATCAACGGTACCAAAAATTCCGCGAGCACCCATTTCAAGTCCTAAGCTTTCAGCATATAGATGTAGTTGACCCGCTAAACCTTTACCATAGAGTTCATGTTCTCTAAAAAAGTGAAGTTTCCCGCTAAACTCAAATGATTTTCGTTTAACATCAACTGCAATGGAATCAACTTCAATAGTCTTATATTTCCATTTGAGATAATCACCATCTACTAATTCTCCAATAATTCGCATACGTACATCACCGTGAATACCGGATTTGTCTAAATTTATAAAACCATTAAAACCAAGTTCGGCACGATTATCAGGATAATCGGCAGTTGCTTTTATGTCGTAAAAACCTAGCTCAAAACCATAAATTTTTGGTAATGTAATACTGTCTTTATAGCCCATGTAGCCAATATGTAAGTAAGGCCTACTAGCAGTTTGTATTTTAAAATTCTGGAAGGAGAGTCCTTCAAAATTGAGTTCCTCTATACTACCTGCTGAATTGCTTAAGGTATCTAAAGCAGCTTCTTGGCTACTATTAAAAGACATTAAACCTGTTAAATTGGCTTCAGGTTGAAACTTATTATCTTTTACCTCTAATTTTATGTAGGAATCTCTAAACAGTTTGGCTTTAGATTTGAATATACTGAAGTCAATATCATCTTCAACTTCAACACGAACACTATATAATCTGTCTGCGGTGATCAAACCTGCATATTTTAAACCTCCATGTTTTATGATGGAATCGTTACCTTGGCTATCTGTGGCTGTTGAATCTTTTAATGTTGTCACCGGTAATACTATTTTACCATTGAACGTTGCTTTTACAAAGTGGTTTACTTGCAAGTCAACTTCAAGATCATCAACTGAAAACTGCCATTTATTGGCATTCCCTTCATTAAGGTGTAAGACATTGGTTGCATAGAAATTACCTGAAACGCCAAAATTATCTATGATTAGGTTTTTGGCTCCTACAGTTATACGATCTTCAGCATCTTTTTTACTAAATTCAGGTGGAAGAATAATACTAATCTCTTCAGAATAGAAGCCTCTCCATAATTGTTCATTACCCGGCACTAATAATTGCTGTTGTGTATAAATTGGGGGAAAATTGACTTCTGTTAAGGCATTTCGGGTATCACTTAGATCTAATACCGTATTTTTCATCATGAAACCCCAATTTTTTAATTTTTTCAATTCAAATCTTGGTAGATCAATTTCTAATAATAAATCATCTAATGAAGCAACAACCACTCTAAAACTTGCACCAACATAACTGTCGTTATTTACAGGTGAAGAGCCGCTACCCGGTTCTATATCATTAGGGAATAGATAAGAACCATCTTCTTTGATAGGTACTGCTACTGTTTTGGCAATTCTAACATCAGCCGCAATAGCCACTTCGGTTACATTACCTTCACAATCTATAGTTATATAAGTTTGCTCGTCAGCATTTCCCGTATTTTGATCAATTCCGCCTTTAAATGTAAGTAACCATTGACCTCCACTTTGGCGCACCGGCGCATCTGCTAAAAGGTTGAGTCTGGCTTCACCATACATACCACCAGTATGTGACAATTTTACACCACTTGCACCAAAAAATAATACTGTATTTAATTCACCAATTTCTAATTTGGCAAAAAGGTCTAACTCACTATACTCAGGAAAAAGTTTGGCTTTTATGACGCCAATGGTTATTGAAGTATTATTACTTGTATCATCATTGCCACCAATACTTTTTCTAATACCAACAGGTAATTGAATCAGTTCATTACCTGTCATTTTATCGATGAACTTATCGTGTTCAATGATTTCGGCAAAAAGTTCTTTAGCAGCACTAATAATTGAGTCTGTTTTAACATTTGTCTTAAAGACCTCTTTTAAATATGCTTCAGTAAATTCTGCAATATCATCATTTGAACCTATTGCAAGATTTGAAGTATAAGTATTTAATTCGGGGAAACTTCTAAATTGATTAGTTGCAGTTGCAGTTAGATTGTTAGGGTTACTATTTGTACTACTTAAATTTTGAACCGTCTCATTTAGATGCGCTAGGTCTGTAAAAACGGTTTTAGTAACTGTTTTTTGTTTTATGGCAGTAGAATCTTTAGGTTCTGTATTAGCCCAGATAGAAATATTACCCAACAATATTAAAAGTAGTATGTAGTAGTGTTTTTTCATGAGCTATATTTTACGAACCTATATTTATAAAGACTATTCATCTGTCTCGATTGTTTATTTATTCTTATTTACTTTTTTGAATGTTTTCATAACTCACAAAGTAAGCTTTAGGATTATTATGAAATTTATATTTTCTGCTCATATTTACCTTTTTTATTTATTTGTTGTTGACGTTATTATAATGCTCGCACCTGTAGGGGCTTAAACCTCTGAATAAAATAAACTTTCAAAAAGTTTTAATTGCTGTTTATAAACTTCTTTTTTATTTGCCTGTTTTTTTAACACTTCATAAAACTCATCTCTTTTCTCTTGAAAACGTGGATGATTTGATTCTCTTAGAATAAGTATTGTTTTGCAAAACAGCTTAGCACCTTGAATATAAGGAACTACTTCTTGCGGTTTAAGACTGGACAATAACTCAGCTACATTATATAAATCTTGATACTTCTCAAAAAATGGTAAACAATAATTATTTATTATGTATTCAATATTTGGTTTTAATTCTAGAAATTGACTTTCTGATTCTATTTTTTTATCTACAACTGAATACTTAGATGAATTACTTCCAACAGAGGAACGAAATGAAGATGCAGAAGAGTACTCCAATCCTAAATTTTTAGAATTCTGAAATAAAATGTCCTCAATTATTTTGTACGTAATGGAGTTCGATATTCCAGTAAACGTTATTGAATGTGGAAAATAGTGAGCAAAAGTAATTCCTATTCTATTTTCGGATAAAGAATTTAAATTTACAAAATGTATAACTCCTGTATGATATATTAATTCAAAACCCTCCGGCTTTGTAGTTTCAACACATTTAATCAGATCTTCTTTTAAAAATACCATTTTATTGAATTTTTTGAATATTAATAATAGATGTTCCATCTCCACTACTACTGACTTTGTACCATTGTTTAGAATCACTAAAGCTTAGAGTTTCGTTGTTTGCAGATTCTAAAAGTAAATTTGGATTCGTATCAGAGGCAATACTGTTACTCCTAATCGTAAAAGAATTACTATGTAAAGCACTTGTTTGATTAGGCGAAAATGGCGTTGAACGTGATAATTTATTTTCAATCACTATCAAATCCTCAATATCGTCAAAGGCGTCATACTTCACAAACACTTGATCAGCAACAAAATAATCTCCTGTATTATTATATTTCAATTGAACTTGACTGAACATATCATAATCATCTAAGTTCTTGCCAAAATCAGCCTGAAACTGCTGTTTTAATTCCAAATATTTAGCAGAACTACGATTTTTAAATGCTTGTTTACAGATTAATTCTTCAAAGTCTTTCCCTTTTTTAGTTATATCCTTGAAAAATTCTCGTTGTCCCCATTTCTCCCATCTACTGCCACCTGTTTTTTGAATTTCCCAGCTGTAAGCGGGGTCATATTTTAATTTTCTCCAAATATTCGTTAAATCATCAGGACTTTCTTTTAGTAAGATTTTTATTTCAGCTCCATAAACATTATGTGTCAAATCAGTATTTAATTTCCCTAAATCAGTAACATCTAATGCATCAAGTTTTGTGATTAAATTTGCATCTACAACATCATCTAACCCATTAACCCAAGTTTTTAAACTAGTAAAATTGTCAAGTTTACTAAGTAAATTAAGTTTTACTCCTACATTAGCCAAGTTAGCTGCATTAATTTGTTTAATTTCTTCTACTGCACTTTCTAATTTGTTATACTTTACAGGGTCAGTAATATTATTTTTTATGGTATTTTTATGTGTGTCAAAAAAATCAGTAAATTTTTTAAATTTATCAGGATTTAATTGATAAATAACTCTAATACCAGTTACAACTGCATATGTGGTATAAACAGTATTCCAAGTACTAATAAAATCTTCATACTCAGGTTCGTTTTGTAAATCAGAATTATTAATTAAGATGTCTACAGTTGGTATTGCAATATTAGCTACAGCAAAAGCTCTACCTAGTGCTGTTTTAGCAACAGTATATTCTCCAAGTGAAAATAATGTAAGACCAATATCTACACTAGTTTTGATATTTTGCCACATTTGATCATTATCATTTTCATTAGTCATCCAATGAAAAAGAATGGCAGGCATTACAAAAAATTTATCTTTATCACTTGTAAGGCCTAAATAAGTTAATCCGTATGGCGCATTAACACCTATAAATTCATAAGGAGAAATGTCTCTAAGAAAACGTTGGGGTGTATTATCAAACCACTGATCGTAATCATAAGTGATTTTTAAATCACTTGATGTCGATTTAGTATTTGAATGCCAAACAACGTCTTTTACAAATGCTTCTTCTTTCCAATGAAAGATATGGTTATTATAAATTTTACCATTTTCATCAAAAAAATCTTGGCTTTCTAAATAACTATAGTTTGGTTTAGGTTTATGTTGAAAAACTAAACTTGAAATATGAAAAACTAGCTCTTTAAAATTATCACCATCAATTTTATTTAATAGAGTTGATAGCGTGTTTTCGATTAATAAAGCATCTAAAAACTCTGTAGCTAGGATTTTGTCATCATTAATATCTATGGATCTAATAATTTTAAGAGCAAGAGCTTCAATATTATAATCGGTACTTGTCCAAAAGCCAGTCATAAAACTACTGGAGATGATTTTTAACATCCTAACTCTATCATTAACAGGTAATGATTTTAACTGTAAGGGTTTAAAGTTATAAGCAATTCTTAAAAGAGCTTTTCTATCATCTGAGGTTTTGATAATTTCTTTAGAGGCTTTATAATAATTAATATAGGCTTCATAGGCTTTATAAAATCCATTAAAAGCTTCTAAATCAGTGCCCCAATCGCCATTGTCATAGAATGTTTTTTGCCAAGCTAGAAGATTATTATATCCTTCTGTACTGAATTCAGAGAAAAAATCAGGATCAGCATTGGAATCGCATATTAGATAAGATATTTGAATAATTTTCTCTAGTATTTCAGTATCGCTTATTTCTTTATAGTCGTCTATGAATTTATCACCTTCTGTACAAGAATTACAAGCCTCAGGAGATGCTATTTTAGATTCAATTAATTTTGTTTTATCTCCATAAGGTTTGTTGGTTGCATTGCCATCACTAAAAATTTTTAGTTTACTTTTTATGGTGGATGTGCTAGCAAAAGGAATTCTATTTCCACCACTATTCCATTCATCTTTGTCTACTTCATTTGGATATTTCCCTTGAAAGAGGTTTATACCACAAGAACCATTAGACTTTTCGTAAACTCCTAAATAAACAAAAGCATTATCATTACTTTCTAGTAACTTTCTGGACTCGTCATCTTTGTACACAGCGTTATTCCAATCTTTTCCATTTGTTAGCTTTTTTAGATATCCTGCAAAGGTTTTGTCATTAGACCATTTAGCAGAAATATATCTTTCTTGTTTTCCATTTTCTGTAATTGTAAAAGCAAACAAGGCTCCTTTACTATTAAAGGTTACATCTTTTGCACTACTTGGTATTGTAATAATTTTACCTGCAGAAGAAACAAAAGAGATATTTTCACCACCTATGTGAGTTGAAACGGAATTAGGTATTACATTAAAGCCTATTAAATGCTCATAAGCTCCAAATTCATTATCCTGATCATCCTGAAACAAATGCAATTGTAATGAATCATCACTCATCTTCGCCCAGTTAGGGTAGGCAAGCTCCGTACCATTTGTATAATCCATTAACCAAGTACTGGCAGTACCTGATTTGTTTTCATCTTCCCCAAATGGATGACCCAAAGCAAATACGCCATGTCCTAATTCATGTGCAGCGATAGTAGAAACAGTACCTTTATTTTGTATATTGGTACTATAATGTGCTTCAAATAAAAAGCCCCATTGATTCTTTTTAGGCATGAAACCTGCTAATGCCTTAGTAACAGACATAGAATCATCTAATACAAATAAGTGATAGGCTTTATTATCATAACCAGAATTTTGATTTTTATAATAGTCTTTAATGGCTCTTAACTCTTTTGGATGGTCACTTGCTAATCCACTACCATTATAATCTATTTTCGCATTAGCGATATCAACATCCCAATCGGCTTGAGAGATGGTTAATGTTTCGGTACTACCAACATTAAACGAAACCCCTGTAGGTTTGTAAATCGCATCTAATTTTGCTTGTAAGCCATCAATATCTGTGGCTCCGTTTATCAATACAACATTGACATTGATCGTAGGGAATTTTTTTATATGATGAATAAAGAAACTAGATAAGATATGTTGTTTGCCAATACTATCTTTAAAGGTAATGATAGCTTCTTCATTAGCGTAAGAATTTCTACCTTTAACTGTTATTTTATAACTGTTTGTGCCTTCTTTTACAGCATCTACTTTAGTACCCGAAACTGTTTTAAAGATGAGGCTATCTGTTTTTATATAAGTACTTACATTATTTACATCAACATAAAAATGATCGGTATCTCCACCTTCAACAATGGCTTTATGAACGGGATAATAGCTTCCACCACCATCTATCGTTACCTTATGGTACTTTTCATTTTCGTAATTATTATTGGCGACATCTAATTCGTATTTGGTATTGGAACCTTTTCTATAGGTAAAAGCAATAGGGTGTTTTTCTATAGTTCTCACAGAAGGATCGCCAATAGTATGGTCATGACCATTGGTAATACCAAATGTATTGTCTGCTGTTGCCGGCCCACCTTCTGCTCCGGTACCCGTTTGAGTTACATTGCCGTTAGCATCAATTTCAAATTGATCTCCGCTAGCATCAGTAATAGTGTAAATATCACCCGTATCATAATCGAAGGTACTAGGGCTTCCATTAGGGTTATTAACTATAATTTGTCCGCTATCAGCATCAACAGTAATATCACTTACTGTAATATCATAATCTAGTGTAATAATAACGATATCATCTCCTGTAAAAACATCAACTATATCCTCAAATTCATCAATAACTTCATCAACATCTAAGATATTACTCCATGTCGGATCATAAACTGTTTTTATTTCACCACTTACGAATTGATAATCGGTATTTACCTGAATATTGCTAAACTCTAAGGCAATTTTTATATTTTTTAAAAAACCTACTGTAGTATACCCTTTTCCGCTAAAGGAATTAGTACCTGAAACTTCCTGAATTTTCACATTAAAGTCTCCTGCCTTGATAACATCACCTACTTGTAATTCATCTAATAATAATTGGTTCGCAATATTTATAGTAGGCTCTATTCCACAATTATAATAGGCTTCAGCTTCTTCAGCCATAGTTGTAAATGTTGAAGACTCAGCAAAACTGAGAGTCCCATCTGCGCAATAGCCACCAACACGCCATTCATACATGGTGTTAGGTTCTAGATCTATGACTATAAATTCATCACGATTGGTGGTGCTTTCAAACCACTGAAAGGTGTTTTGATCACCTGTATTACCATTTTCATCAATGGCTTTTCTATAATCAATTTTATATTGTGTATAATCTATTTCTCCTTGCCATTTAAAAGTTGCTGTTTTGGTACCAACTTCTTCTACTGTTAAATAAGAAGGGGCATTACATTCACCTTGATAGGTAAACGAAAATATTTCACTATAACCATTATTTTTAAATAGACCTATTTCATCAATACCATCTAATGCTTGTGCTTTTACACGCCATGCATAGCGTTTGCCTTCTAATAGTTGAGGTTCAGAAAGACCATATAACAAGGTTGTTGTTTGAGTTGTAATTTGATATATTGGCGGTGAGGATAAGAATATGGCTTGAGGATCTATATTAGTATCCCATATTTCTACCAGACTAAATTCATATTCAACATTGCTTACATTGATATGACGTGGTGTCCATTGAAAAAGGATGTTTTGAGGATTGTAAGCTTCTAAATTGATATTGTTTTCCGGTAAGTTTAAAAAAGGCGGATCATTTAAAAAGATCAATACATTGGTACATGACTTGTTGGAAATTCGGTTACCAGAAAGCACATCATAGACTTCGAAACAAAATTGATATAGACCTTCGGGCATTTCATTAGCATAAGCACCAGCAGATATGCCTTGTAAGTTTTGCAATTCAAAATAGGGCGCTAAATCTATACTACCTAGTTGTACCGGAATACCTCCATCTAAAAATATAGGTTGAGCACCAACTATAAAATCACGACTTTGTGTATTAATACCATTGCCTTCAATATATAATTTAAGTCGAACTTCACGGTTCAGAACGGTTAAATCGGTTAATAGAACTTGAGCTCTTACGCGATCAGCACTATTATTTGTACTGGCGTAATCTGACAAATACACAGGTGGAGGCGGCGTTACCTGAGGTATTACTTGAACAGGAAATGTTTGTGCCGTTATATGTAAACCTGTAACAAATAATGTTAGTGTAAGGATAATATTTAGTATTCTTTTTTTCATCTGTTCATGCCAGTTTATTTTGAAATGTCAACCCTTCCGTCCACGCTTGGGCGTGTCCACCTTCCCTTTCAATGGAAGGAGTTTATTAGTGACGATATTTCAAAATTATTTTTTAATGTTTGTTTTTTCTTATTTTTTATACCCTATTTTAGTTCTTGGTTTTTGATTTTCTTTTTTATCTATAAATTCATCTAAATAATTAAAAACCAATTCAATATTTTTATTTTGGTTAGATAATTTTTTCTTGATTTCTTCTATTTCAAGCTTTATGTTTAAATTATCTGTAAGTGTTTCGCGCATTTTTATAAAAATTTCTGTAATACGGACACTCATTAATCTTGCTCTTTTACTTCTAAGAACATACGCTAACTGAAAACTCTATGTTCGGTAAACACCATTGGTAAATATCTTGTACCACCCCTGCCTTTCTTTGAGGCCACAATTTGTGACCTCAAAGATTCGTTTTCTTCTTTGGTTAATTCAAACATAAAATGTATTGGAAAAATATCAATATTACGCTTTACAGCTTGTTTTAAATATTTTGTCTCCACACCATAAAGCTCTGCTAAATCACTATCAAGCATTACTTTTTGATCTCTAATTAAATATATTTTGTTAGTGATTATTTCATCTCGTATGGTAATTTTTTCATTCATTTTATATTAATCTATATTTAATATCATAATATCCTTTTCTGTGGCATGTATAGTTGCTTGTTCGTCATAATGCGCTATGAGTGCCAGTTTTATTTGAGCAGCTATTTGTATTTCACTAATACCTTTAGTTCTCATTTCTGATACTTCTGATAACATACTTCCTTTAAAAATATGTAGACCTTTTAACACATGTTCTTCAGGTTTTTGTAATTGCTTTAATATCCAGCTATGATGTATAAACTGTTGTTTAATTTCATTATAGATTTCTTTATTTTCCGGCTCATTTTTATCTTCAAAAGGTAATTTGTTAAATACGCCTTTAGCTTCTACATATCTTTGTTCTAAACCATTATGAGCTTGTAAAATGTTCGTAGTTAATTCTTTTAAAATAACTTTAATTTCTTTTTTATATACTTTTTGTGACGTAGCAACTTCATCAAAAACATCTATATAATTATATACATCTTCTTTATAGATTTTTGACGATTCCTTTTCGGATGCTTTAACCTTTTTCAGATTCTCGATGAGATTATTTTGAATAGACTTTTCTAGATAGGTCAATTCGGTATTTTTATATAATGTATCTAACTTCTTTGTTATCATAAAAGGAGTTCCTGAAAAATGGTATCCTTTATAATTGATTTTAATCAATTTTTCTAAAACTACTGGTTTTTTGACTTCTTCTTTGATAATTTCACCTGATTTTCTTTTTTTCTTTCTATTGCTAAAGCTATAACTATACCCCAATGTTGCTGTAAAATCATTGATGTTACTTTGGGTAATAGAATTTCTAAAGAGTTGAATGATATTCAAATTAAAATGATGATTTTCTTTATAACGATATGAACTACCTAAACGAAAATTCAGCACATTACCTTGCTGTTGACCATCTGTTGTAGTAGTATTATATGAGCTAGAAAATGTCGTTCGCATTGTTTTATCAAAAAATTGTTTTGCGATGGCTAAGGTTGGGCCGAGGGTTACTGTTTTATTATCAGATATGGTATTGTAGGTAGAATTGAAAGCACCTGTAATGGATAAATTTTTATCTGATAATGTTACATTATAAGCCATGTTACCGTTAAAAAATTGAGAGTCATTGTTGTTAACATCAATGAGAAAACCATCTTGTTTTTCAGTTGTATTTTGATAGGACAAATTAATATTTACACTTTGTCTTTTTTCTTTTTTTTGTGATACATTATAATTAATATTCAAATTAGCATTTTGCGAAATTTGCGTAAAATTTAATGTGTCAAGATTATCAAAGGGTCTGACTTCATTTATATAGTCAAACTGATCTTTTATTTGTGTATGCGCTCTGAAATTTGAGTAAGAACTTGTAACAGTAAGTTTCTCATTTGCTTTTAAACTTAAATTAATTGCTGTAACTAATCTACTCAATTCGCTTTGTTTTTGCTTGTCTAAATCATCACGTTGTAAACCCGCATTTGCAGTTATGTTTAATTTATTATTGAATAAAGTTTGATTCAATTTTACTGTAATATTTTCTAAATCATTATTAAAATAGTAAGCACCCAGTGTTTGATATTGTGGATCTACCCTTTCATAACCAATTCCTAAAGAACCTTTACCCACCGTATAAGAAAAATCTGCTTTTAAAGCATCGTGATATACGGTAGAAATTCTATTGTCAAAAAGTGAAGACAATGGGTTATTACTTTCTATTTTATCAGTGCGCGAATCATTTGTTAAAGCACTATTTGCATATTCTACACGAATATTACCCCTGTCAAATACTTTTACTTTTCCATCTATGCTAACCACTAAATTTTCTTTAGGAGTAACACCTATATCATCAGGGAAAGGTATGTCTAATGAAGTTAATTCATCTTTAGCTTTAAAAATGGTTAATCCTATAGCGTAATTTGTTTTTTCAAAAGAGGTCTTTAAGCCATAACCCATTCTCTTATAAGACGGATCAACTTCCGGTTCATCAATATTGTATTCTCTATCTCTAATCAATCTTCCGTACATGGCACTAATTTTAAAGGGTCCGTTTGGTGTTAGATCGAAACCGAATCCCGTAAATTGATGTCCATTTAATGTATAAGGAGAAAAACTCATGGATACATCGCCGATATGAGTAGCTATCCATTTATATGATGGATGCAGGCTCAATCTGTTTATTTTAAAAGAAGGGTCATTAAATGAAAATTGTTGATTAGTATAAGCAAAAGACACGGGTATATTATATAGACCGTAAAGATTTGCATTAATATTACCATTTAAAAAGTAAGTAAATGCATCTCTATTCGCTGTACCATTATAAAATATTGAATTTGCCGATAAGCCTCCGGTAATAGTTACAGGCTCAGCTTTTCCTAAATGATCTATGCGTTGCGCATAACAAACACTATTAAATAGTATAATAAATATAGCAATTTTCTTTAAATACAATCTCCCCGTTTTTTATACACTCCTAATATACTAATTTTAACGTTTTATTAACAATTAAAGTGTATTATTTATTGAACTTTTATAAACCTTCATCCTCACGCGACAATAATTTTTCTAACCTGCGAACCTTTGGGTGTTTCTAGTATAACAAGATAAGCCCCTACAGCTGTATTGATATTATAATCAATTATATAAGTATCTTGTCCTTGTATTACTTTAGCACTCATTATTGCGTTTGACGTTAGATTGATAATTTTAATACTGATGGCTGCCTGTTGTTGCAATTCAACATGCGCTTTAAATACACCATTGCTAGGATTTGGATACAGTTTGAACTCTTTAATAAAAGAGATATTGGTGTCTTGATCAGTTCCAAAATCAGTACTCGGTTGTA
>Ga0209633_10002427_pt1 | contig 18000 bp, 12 predicted proteins | sample Cruoilmetagenom1_FD_187290 | JGI IMG/M metagenome (GOLD analysis project Ga0209633, IMG submission 187290) | Oil polluted marine microbial communities from Coal Oil Point, Santa Barbara, California, USA - Sample 1 (SPAdes) (version 2) | ecosystem: Environmental > Aquatic > Marine > Oil seeps ... | reverse complement strand
GGCACGTGTTTCGCAACAGCCTGCTGCCGCTGATTACGGTCTCCTCCAGCCTGCTGCCGGCGCTGCTGACCGGATCGGTCATCGTCGAAACCATTTTCAGCATCGAAGGGATGGGCAAACTGGCGGTTGAATCGGTGCAGACCCGCGATCGCGAACTGGTGTTGTCAATTACCCTGATCAGCGGCATACTGACCCTCCTCGGCTATCTTGTCGCCGATCTGCTCTACGCCCTCGCCGACCCCCGGGTGAGTTATGAGTAACGCCGGTACAGCAGCCATTCCGCAGCCACGGATTCCCTCATATGTTCATCAGGTGCTGCGGGAAACCTTCGCCCGCTGGGGCGCGCGCTTCGGACTCGTATGGATCGGCGTGCTCCTGGTCGCGGCGGTGTTCGCCCCTTTTATCGCCACCAGTCACCCATTGCTGCTTTCTTCCGATGGCCATATCAGCAGCCCGGCCTTGGCTTCGCTCACGGCAACCGATGTCACCCTGCTGGTCCTTTTTCTGACCGGCGCCACCCTTGTCCTGGTGCGGATGAGCGCTCGCAGCAAGCTGATGATCTTTGTCATCACCCTGGTTTTGACCAGCATCTTGAGTCATCTGATGATTTCCCCGCCGCAGCTGACCATTTACGAACAGTATCGGGAACAGGAAGCGCAAGGCCGCTATCAATGGGTCATCCATGCTCCGATCCCTTATTCACCGCAGGACTATCTGCGTGACAAAGGGGACACCGGTCTCGAACCGCCGCTCGGCAACCCCGCCCGCCGGCACTGGTTCGGCACCGAAGAAAACGGCGCCGATGTGTTGAGCCGAATGATCCATGCGTCACGGATTGCACTTGGCATCGGCTTTGTCGCCACTGGAATCGGCATGTTCATCGGCGTCATTATCGGTGGGCTTATGGGTTTTTTTTCAGGCAATGTGGATATTTTCGGTATGCGCCTTGTCGAAATTTTCGAGGCGATTCCGACGCTGTTTTTATTGTTGACCTTTGTTGCTTTTTTCGGGCGCAGTCTGTATATCATGATGGTGATTATCGGCATTACCGGATGGACCGGCTACGCACGTTATATTCGCGCCGAGTTTTTGCGGCTGCGGGAACAGGACTTCGTACAGGCAGCCACTGCCTGCGGCTTGCCGCTGTACTCGATTTTGTTCCGGCACATGCTGCCCAACGGCATCGCGCCAATCCTGGTGGCCGCCAGCTTCGGCGTCGCCTCAGCGATCCTGGCGGAGGCTACATTAAGCTTTTTGGGGCTGGGGCTGGTCGGAGAACCGTCATGGGGGCAAATGCTCAATCAGGCGGTTCAGTCATCCAGTTTCAACTGGTGGATGGCGGCCTTTCCAGGTGGCGCGATTTTTCTGACTGTATTCGCTTACAATCTGATCGGTGAGGCCTTGCGCGACTCGATCGATCCCTATTTAAAAAAATAGAGTTCGGCACCACTACCATGAGTCGACAAATGACTGTCAACGAAACGACCGGTACGACAATTTGACTACAGTACAGCCCCAACGCAAAACGCATCGCTTCCACCTGCTGCGCTGGCTTTTCCTGCTGGTGTTTGTCAGCGCTCTCTGCGCGGCGGCATGGTACGAAGGAAAAACATCCGCATTGCAATCAATGTTGTTGAGCGAGTTTGCCGAAAAATTGGTCTATACGGTCGAACCGGGGCCCAGCGACAAGATTGCCTTTCCCACCGAAGGGCCGTTCAACGTGCAGCGCGGATACAACCGCATCGGAAAGTTCCAACGGCGACTGGAAGAAAGGGGCTTCGCCGTCATCGAGCAGTCACGGTTTTCACCCGAGCTGCTCGCCATCGCCGAAAAAGGCATTGCCCCCCCTTATCAGGAACCACCCATCGTCGGTCTGGTGATCAAGGACGCGGCAGGTAAACGCATCTATGATGCCACCTCCCAGATGCAAACCTACCGGTCTTATGATGACATACCGCCGCTTATCACCAAAGCGCTGCTGTTCATCGAAGATCGGAACCTCGAAGATCCGCCGGATCTGCGAACCAACCCGGTCATCAACTGGAAACGGTTCATCAAGGCAGCCGTCCTGTATGGCGCCGGAAAAATCGGTCTGCCGGTGAAGCGGGAAGGTGGCAGCACGCTCGCCACCCAGCTGGAAAAATTCCGCTATTCAGGACAGGGCAGAACGGAAGGCATTGGTGACAAGCTGCGTCAGATCACCGGCGCCAGCCTGAAGGTCTACAGTGAAGGCAGCAATACCCTGGCGGCCCGAAAAACCATCGTCGTCGACTATATCAACTCCGCGCCGTTCGCGGCCGTTCCCGGTTTTGGCGAGATCTATGGGCTCGGACAAGCGCTCCAGGCCTGGTTCGGATTGTCGCTCGATGACGTAAGCCAGGTGCTTTTCTCCAACACCGATGACGAACACAAGGCCCAAATCTATAAAAGACTACTCATGCTATTGTGCTCGGTTCGTGCACCAACCTATTACCTGAAACGGAATCCTGCTGCACTGCAAAAACGCGTATCCGCCTACATCAACCTGATGGTAGCGAACGGCATCATCACACGGTCGTTCGCCGAGAAGCTCGATGCGGTCTCTGTTTCTACCAACCCGACGCGTTTCAAAGCGCCGCAAAGAACGCTGGCCACGAAAAAATCGGTGAATGCGCTGCGATCGACACTGAGCCGTTCGCTCGATGTCCACAACTATTATGACCTCGATCGCCTCTATCTGGAGGTCGACAGCACCATCGATTCCACCCTGCAGGACAAGGTGACAGCGCTGTTTCATCAGCTGCACGATCCAGATTTTCTCAGAAGGCATGGATTGAAAGGGAAGCGCATGCTGCTGACCGGTGACCCAAGCTGGGTCGTATACAGCTTCCTGCTGTATGAAAGCACGCCGAACGGCAACTTCGTCCGAGTCACCGCCGACAGCATCAATCAGCCTTTCGATATCAACCGCAGCATGAAGCTGGATCTGGGCAGTACCGCCAAGCTGCGCACGGTGACGCACTACCTCGACATCGTCTATCAGCTTTACCAGGAGTATTCGCCGCTTTCCACCCGGGCACTGCCCGCCCGCCCTCCTCATTTCGCCGACCCGATCACCGGCTGGACGATCAAAACATTGAACCGCAACCCGTCGATCACCCTCGAGCAATTTCTCGACAAAGCACTTGCACGAAAATATTCGGCCAGCCCCTATGAACAATTTTATACAGGCGGCGGACTGCACACCTTTGCCAACTTCAGCAAGAGCGACAACAAGCGCCGATTGACCGTCAGAGAAGCCACCTATCGATCCGTCAACCTGCCGCTGATTCGCCTGATGCGTGATCTGGTGCGCTACCATCGAGCACGCTTGCCCTATGACGCGAAGGCATTGATCAAGGACCCCAAAGACCGCCAGCGCCGCAAATTTCTTGAAGAGATCGCCGACAAGGAGAGCAGAAAGGCTTTATGGCGCTACTACAAAAAATACCGTCGCCATGAGCCGGAGGAAGCGGTCTCGTTGTTGCTGGGAAAAAACGATCACTCGCTGCGCCACCTGGTCCTTTTGTACTACGCCTGGCACCCGGACGCAGATGACGGCGAGGTAATGGCTTGGCTTCAGGAGCAATTAGGCGAGTATCCCTATGATAAAGCCTTTAATCTGTTCGATCGCTATCGAAAGCCTCGCTACGACTTGGTTGATTACAGTTATCTGTTGCGCAAGCATCCACTGGAAGTCTGGACGGCGAACGCGTTTTTTCAAGACCCGGAGATCAGCTGGGACACGCTTCTGAAAAAAAGCACGGAAGCCCGCCGTCTGGCGTCATCATGGCTGTTCAAGACGCGCAAGGAAGGCGCCCGGACCATCAGACTGCGCACGCGCATCGAACAAGACGCCTTCGCACGCATGACGCCCTACTGGCAGAAACTGGGCTACCCGTTCAAACTGCTTCCATCCTACGCTTCCGCCATCGGCTCTTCCGCCGACCGGCCTGCCGCGCTTGCGGAGTTGATGGGTATACTGGTCAATGACGGCGTTCGCCGACCGAGCATCTCCATTACCCGGCTGAAATTGGCCGAAGGCACGCCGTATCACACGATTTTCGAGCCGCACAAAGAGGCGGGAGAACAGGTACTGGCGCCCGAGGTGGCGCGGGCTGTCCGCCGTGTTGCGACCGATGTCGTGCGCAGGGGCACCGCCCGAAGAGTGAATGGGGCATTCAAAAACCCTGATGGGTCCTGGATCACAGTCGGCGGCAAAACCGGCTCCGGTGACAATCGGGTGAAACGGTTCAATCGCTGGGGACATTTGATCTCATCCAGAGCCGTCAACCGCACGGCAACGTTTACATTTTTTATCGGCAAACGCTATTTTGGCGTGATCACGGCTTTTGTCGACGGGCCGGAGGCCGAGGACTATCAATTCACCAGTTCTTTGACGGTCAGCATTCTCAGGCTCCTCGCGCCAACGATCAACGCCCATATGGCGGCACGCACCGAACCACTCAAGGCCGCCTCAGCGACTATCCATGCTGCTCAAAGTCGAACACCTGAAAACCTATCTGCGCAGCGCCGGTAAAACGGTCGAGGCAGTCGATGATGTCACCTTTCATATCGGGGAAGGTGAAACATTTTGCCTGGTCGGTGAGTCCGGCAGCGGCAAATCGATCACCGCCCTTTCCATCATGCAGCTGCTGCCGGCGGGAATAAGCTCGCACCCGGCAGGCAGCATTTATCTGAAACAGCCGCGTGGTGCGCACGATCCCGCCGGATATATCGATACACTGACGCTGCCGGAAAGAAAGCTGCGCACGATACGGGGCTCCCGCATCGCCATGATCTTCCAGGAACCGATGACGTCGCTGAACCCTGTATTCACCATCGGCGATCAGATCATCGAGGCGCTGCAGCTGCACAACCCGGACATGGGCTATGCGGAGGCGCGTGAGCGAACCATTCACGCCCTAACGCAGGTAAGAATCCCAAATGCCGCCCGCCGTGTCGACGATTATCCTCACCATCTGTCCGGCGGCCAGCGGCAGCGTGTCATGATCGCCATGGCCATGGCATGCGAGCCGGACCTGTTGATTGCCGATGAGCCAACCACCGCATTGGACGTGACGGTGCAAAAGGAGATCCTGAACCTGATGCAGGATCTTCAGGCCCGCAACCACATGGGCATCCTGTTCATCACCCATGATTTTGGCGTCGTGTGTCAAATCGGACACCGCCTGGCTGTCATGCATCGGGGAAAAATCGTCGAAAGCGGGACCCTGATGGAGGTACTGAAACAGCCTAAACACACATACACAAAACAACTGCTGGCATCCCTGCCGCAAAACCTTAAACGCCGACAACAACGACAGCAGCACCGAGTGCAAACCCCGCCCGTACCGGGCGAACCGTGGGATTCGAAGAGCGATGATGCAGCGCAGGCGTTGGTCGATTTACGTCAGTTGCGCGTCTATTTTCCGGTCAAACGCGGATTGCTTCACCGTACGGTCGATCATATCAAGGCGGTCGATGGGGTCGACGTTCAGATAAGCCAAGGGCAGATTCTTGCCCTGGTTGGTGAATCCGGCTGTGGCAAAACCACGTTGGGGCGGGCAATTTTACGGTTGATAGAACCGACCGCAGGCGATATTTTTTTTTCCGGCACGAACATTACACAGATCAAACGCTCAGCGATGCGCCCCTATCGCCGCCGGATGCAGATCATTTTTCAGGACCCCATGTCGTCACTCAATCCGCGGCTCTCCATCGCAACGACTCTGACGGAGCCCATGGCCGTTCACGGCATTGGCGACTCGCAAGAAGAACGGCTGGAGATCGCGCGCCAGACGCTCCGCCAGGTGCAATTGGAGCCGCGCTACCTGTGGCGTTATCCGCATGAATTTTCAGGCGGTCAGCGCCAACGCATCGGAATTGCGCGGGCGCTGGTGCTGAATCCAAGATTCATCGTCTGCGACGAAGTCACCAGTTCACTCGATGTTTCCGTCCAGGCGGAGATCCTGCAAATGCTGCTGCAGCTGCGCCGCAGCCGGCAATTGACCCTGCTGTTCATCACCCACGATATTGGTGTCGTCGAATACATCAGTGATGAAACCGCCGTGATGTATCGTGGCCGCATCGTCGAGCGGGGAGCCACAGCTCAAATTTGCGGCAATCCCCATCACGAATATACCCAGACACTGTTGTCGGCGGTGCCTCGCATCATGATGTGACAACCATTCGCATTGCAGCGGTTTTTAGCAGCGGTTTCATCCACGAAGGGCGTCCGGAAACATTCCCGCTTCGCCTGACCCTGTCCGTCGGGCGGGCTGGATGCATGCGGTGCTGCGATGGTTCCATCACCCACCTTGAATACAAGACCGTGCCCTACTATCATTAGACTCGTCTGATGCAGCGCCGGCCGACTTGGGCAAACACGCGCTCAACGAATCCCCTTGGCTGCATCGAACCGCGCCAAGCAATGCGTGCTTCGGTGATTTTTTTGAAACCATTGCCAATGAAAAGTGCTTGTGTCCACCGCGAGTGACATTCAGGTCGATATGACTGTTCCATCCCGGACACATTATCTCAGCCTTATCGGGAATATTGGTGAGGAAATTGCTAAAGCGCTGGACCCTTATCATGGCGACCGCGATGCGCTTGCCTTTACACTCAACCTTGTTTTGACCGAAGCGGTGACGAATGCGATCAAATATGCAGGATCACATTCATCCAACCACTCGGTACGCATAAAAATCCAGTTCCACCGAGACGAACTGTTCGTCCAGGTCTACGATCACGGTCAGGGGTTTGATCTTAACGCTGTCCCGCACCCTGACCTGGACCAGCCCAAGGAGGGAGGACTGGGCATTTTTTTGATACGAACATTCATGGATTCAGTCGATTATCGAAAAGTCAAAGACGGCAACATACTGGAAATGAGGAAAAAACTGGCATGAAAACAGACAGCCTGCTGCGGCACTTCAAAGAGTCGTCGGCCTTTTTTGGTGCAAATGCCGATTTTATCGAAGATTTGTACGAGCAGTTTCTTCAAGAACCCGAGTCGGTCGGCGACACTTGGCGTAAAAAATTCCAAGCGCTGCAAAATGGCGGGGATCTGCGACTGGAAACACCCCATGGCCCGATAAAAGACCGCTTTTTACGACTCGCCGCAGCGCCGTCACTCATCCGTCCGGCCGCTGTTCAACGCGCACCGGATCATGAACTTCTGCAAAAACAGTCCTCCGTAACCCGCCTGATCAACCAATATCGGGTGAGCGGACACCAACAGGCGGACAACGACCCGCTGAATCTCCACCTACGGCTTCCCGTACCGGACCTCGATCCGCTCTACTACGGACTCAGCGATCTGGACATGGATACAGTATTCGACACCGGAACGCTTTACGGCGCCGAACAATTGCCACTACGGGAAATCATATCGCTGTTGAAAGAGACCTATTGCGGCACCATCGGCTTTGAATACTCGCATATCGTCGATATCGGCATCAACTCGTGGATCACCAACCGAATCGAAGGAACCCAGGGGCGAATTGCCGTCGGCGACGAACAAAAAGCCTGGCTGTTGACTCTGCTCACAGCAGCCGAAGGAATCGAAAAATATCTGCACAGAAGATATGTCGGGCAGAAACGATTTTCGCTGGAAGGAGGGGAGTCTCTGATTCCCTTGCTCGATGAACTCATCCAGCGCGCCGGCGGAAAGGGGATTCAGGAAGCTGTCATCGGTATGGCGCACCGGGGCCGGCTCAATGTTCTCATCAACATTCTCGGCAAGAAGCCCAGCGTGCTGTTCGAAGAGTTTGAAGGCACCCATGAAATTGCCGGAAGCTCCGGCGATGTCAAATACCATTTGGGTTTCTCCTCCGATATCGACACACCGGGCGGTCCGGTCCACCTCGCTCTTGCATTCAACCCATCCCATCTCGAAATCATCGATCCGGTCGTGGAAGGTTCCGTCCGTGCCCGGCAGGACCGCCGGGGGAAAAATGCAGAAACCGAGGTTCTCCCGATCCTGATCCACGGAGACGCGGCGTTCGCCGGCCAGGGCGTCGTCATGGAAACACTCAACCTCTCCGAGACGCGGGCCTATTCCACCGGCGGCACGGTCCATATCGTCATCAACAACCAGATCGGTTTCACCACCAGCGACCCCTTCGCTGCCCGATCCAGCCTCTATTGCACCGATGTTGCCAACATGGTTCAAGCCCCGGTTTTTCACGTCAATGGAGACGATCCGGAAGCGGTACTGTTCGTGACGCAGCTGGCCATCGATTATCGCATGGAATTTCACAAGGATGTCGTCATCGATCTGATCTGCTATCGGCGCCATGGGCACAACGAAGCCGATGAACCGGCCGTTACACAGCCGATGATGTACAAAAGAATCCGCAAGCATCCGACGACGCGCCATCTTTATGCTGACAAGCTCATCGCTGAGAGCATTATGACGGAAGCCGATGTTCAGGCCATGGAATCGGACTATAGCCAAGCCTTGGAAAAAGGGGCAACGGTTTCGCGCCCGATCCTGACGGATGTGGTCAATCCTTATGCTGTCAAATGGAGTCAATTCCTTGGGACCGACTGGACAACACCGTGCGATACCACGGTATCGATCGATCGGCTTCGCTCCCTGACCGACAAACTTCTTGAGATGCCACCTGAATTCGAGCTGCACCCACGGGTCGCGAAGATCATGGAAAGCCGGAGCAAAATGGCTGCAGGTGCGCTGCCCATTGATTGGGGTTATGCCGAAAATATGGCCTATGCGACGCTGGTCACGGAAGGAAAAAACGTTCGCTTCACCGGACAGGACGTTGGGCGCGGCACATTTTTCCACCGCCACGCGATTCTGCATAATCAGATCAATGGTGAAGCCTATATTCCTTTGAACAATCTGATTCTCGACCAGGCCCGTTTTTATATTTATGACTCACTTCTATCCGAAGAAGGCGTACTCGGCTTCGAATTCGGCTACAGCACGGCGGAACCGGACACGCTGGTCATTTGGGAGGCTCAATTCGGCGATTTCGCCAACGGTGCCCAGGTCGTGATCGATCAGTTTATCAGCTCCGGCGAAGCCAAATGGGGCCGCTTGTGCGGTCTGGCAATGCTATTGCCACACGGCTACGAGGGGCAAGGCGCCGAACATTCATCGGCACGTCTGGAACGCTATTTACAACTGTGCGCCGAACACAACATGCAAGTCTGCGTACCATCCACGCCAGCCCAGATATTTCACCTGCTGCGCCGCCAGATGCTGCGTTCTTACCGCAAGCCTCTTGTCGTTATGAGTCCAAAAAGCCTGCTGAGACACAAACTTGCGGTTTCATCGCTGGAAGAACTCTGCCAGGGTCGATTCCAGCCGGTTATCGGCGAGGTGGACGATATCCATCCCAAACAGGTGAGACGCGTCATCCTCTGCTCGGGCAAGGTTTATTACGATTTGCTCGATGCCCGCCGGGCACAAGAGCTCGAACATATCGCTATCTTGCGTATCGAGCAGTTGTATCCATTCCCGACCGAGGATCTGACGGCAGAGCTCAACCGCTACTCGAAGATGGAGGAGCTGGTCTGGTGTCAGGAAGAGCCTCAAAACCAAGGTGCGTGGTTTCAAATCAGGCACCGCTTCTTTCATCTCCTCGGGAAGAAAATGAAACTCATTTATGCGGGACGCCCACTTTCCGCCACGCCTGCAGTCGGCTCGTTCAGCATACACATCGAGCAGCAAAAAGCGGTGGTCGAAACCGCCCTGTTTGGAAAGCCGGGATAGAAAGGATTCCTGCTCCTTCCAGGGCCGCCTCCAATGGATCTTGTCGATGGTGTTGTCGGGTTCGTGTGCTGCTGCAATGCTCTGCCTCGTTTGAGATAAGGTGATTTGTTGGGGTTCGTTCCTCACCAACAACCTACGGTCCTGGCCTGCCCGTCCGTCGGGCCGGCATGGGTTCCCACGTCGGAGCGTGGAACCAGAAAGAAAGCCTATTTTAGAGGATCAGTCGCATAGGGTTGAATTCGCGCCTGACTGGGTTATCATACCCGCTACTGCTTTGCGATGTTCGTTCACGAGGATTCCTGCCAGCATGACCCAAACCCTCATCCGTCATACCAAGATACTCTCCATCGTCGGTGACATCCTCAAGGTTCATGCCCCGGCCGGCACCGAAGCGTCGGGGCCGGCCACCCGGCTCTACGATCTTGCGCTGATCAAGGACCCGAGCGGGCTGAGTTCGATTGCCCAGGTGATTAGCATCGACCGGGACCAGGTCTCTTTGCAGGCCTTTTCCGGAACCAAAGGGTTTTCCACGCGCTCGACGGTGCATTTTTTGGGCCATCCGATGCAGGTGACCTATTCGAAAAACATACTGGGACGGGTGTTCGACGGCACGGGCGACCCGATGGACGGCGGCGCGGACCTGGCGGACGATCCCAAAGTGCCTATCGGCGGACCTTCGGTGAATCCGATGCGGCGCGTGCTGGCGTCGAAAATGATCCGGACCGACGTTCCCATGATCGATGTTTTCAACTGCTTGGTGGAGAGTCAGAAGATTCCGATCTTTTCGGTCTCCGGTGAACCCTTCAATCCGTTTCTGGCCCGCATCGGCATCCAGGCCGATGCCGACATCGTCGTATTCGGCGGGTTGGGGTTGATTTTCGATGACTACTATTTTTTCCGCACCGCGTTCGAGGATGCCGGGGTGTTCGCCCGCACCGTTATGTTCTGCAATCTTGCCGCCGACCCGATCGTCGAGCGGCTGCTGGTGCCCGACATGGCGCTTGCCGTCGCCGAGAAGTTTGCGGTGGAGGAGGGCAAGCGCGTGCTGGTGCTGATGACCGACATGACCGCCTACGCCGATGCGATGAAAGAGGTGGGCATCTCCATGGAGCGGGTGCCGTCGAACCGCGGCTATATGGGCGATCTCTACTCGCAGCTGGCCCGACGCTATGAAAAAGCCTGCGACTACTCCGGTGCCGGCTCGGTGACGATTCTTACAGTGACGACGATGCCCGGCGATGATGTCACCCACCCGGTGCCCGACAACACGGGCTACATCACCGAGGGCCAGTTTTATCTTCACAACGGCGTCATCGACCCGTTTGGTTCGCTCTCCCGCTTGAAGCAGCATGTGATCGGAACGGTGACGCGGGAGGATCATTCCCAAATCATGAACACGATGGTCCGCTTTTATGCCGGCGCACGGGATGCGGAACAGAAGCAGGCGATGGCGTTCGAGCTCTCCGCCTTCGATGAGAAGCTGCTCAAGTTCGGCCGGCTGTTTCGCGAGCGCTTCATGGATATCAACATTTCGCTTCCTCTCGAGGAGGCGCTGAACCTTGGCTGGCAAACGCTAGCGGAATGTTTGGAGCCGCAGGAGCTGTTGATGAAGCAGGCGCTGGTGGACAAATACTACCCGAAGCAACAACAGGAGTCCGCGCATGGCCAGGCTGCAGCTTAGCAAGTCCTCGCTCAGTCGCGAAACCGCGCATCTCAAGACCTACAAACAGTTTCTTCCTTCGCTGGATCTCAAGCGCCAGGAATTGATGAGTCAGCGTGCGAGGGCAGCGCAGGCGCTGGCGCGGACAAAAACCGATATCGAGGAGTTTCTTAGTACGGTGGCGGAGGAGCTGCCGATGTTCTCCAATGATAAGGTGGACTTGAAAGATCTCGTGGTGGTCAAAGCCGTCGACCTGGGGCGGGAGAATATCATGGGCGCTCATCTTCCGGTCCTGAACAATGTGGAAATCGTCATCCGCGATTACTCTTTTTTGGCCAAGCCTCACTGGGTGGATGGTGTCGCGGCAAAGCTTAAGGAGATGCTGATCCTGAGGATTCGGGTTCAGATCGAGGAGCGTCGGCTGGCTCTTCTGAATGCCGCCGTTCGGACCATCACCCAGCGGGTGAACCTGTTCGACAAGGTGTTGATTCCCAGAACCCGGAAAAACATCAAGCGGATCAAGATCTACCTTTCCGATATGGAGCGCGCCGGTGTCATCAACGCCAAACTGGCGAAGAACAAGCGTCTTGCCGAGGCCCGCTCATGAGCATCACGGCACTGAAAAAAGTCACCGTCTGCGGGCTGATCGATGAAAAGGAAAAAGTCCTGGACAGCTTGCAGGCGCTGGGCTGTATTCATCTGGTATCGATGCGCCCGCCGCCGGATGAACCGGAGAAGGCAGCGCCCGAGCATCCTGAGTCGGCCTATAAAGCACTCAAATTTCTGACCGACTGCCCGCATAAACGCCATCAGGTCAGAGAGGGCGAGCACTTTGACCTCGAACGGTGTGTCGAGCAGATATCGAGCGTCCAACAGGACATTCGCGATCTGTCCGACCGCTGTGACTTTTTGGCCGCGCGGATCAAGGAGGTCGAGCCGTGGGGGGATTTCAAATTGCCCCCGGCCGAGGATCTGGCTGGTCTCAAGCTTTGGTTCTACATCGTGCCGCTGGGAAAGCTTGGGGAGCTACCGAAACAGGGATCAGTAAACAGGAATCAGGAAACAGGGGATAAGGAGATCGACGCATCCATTCCGATCCCTGATTCCCGGTTCCCAATTCCTGTCTGGCAGATCGTTCATCGCGACAGCCGCTTCGCCCATGTGGTCGTCGTGGCCGAAGATGAGCCTCCGACGGGGTCGATGCCGGTTGCGCGTACGCATACGGGGGCGTTGTCGCTGAGTGAGCTGAAAGCCCGGCTCAACCGATCACAAATCGAACTGGAAGACAATCAGGCCGAGCGCGAATCGCTGACCCGCTGGATCTATCTGATCACTAGGAATCTTGCCAGAGCGGAAGACAAGGCCGGTCTGATTCATGCGTCGGAGCAGACGATGGACGCCCATGAGGTCTTCGCTGTGCAAGGGTGGGCGCCGGAGCACGATCTGGAACCGATTTTGGCGCTGGCGCACCAGCATGGACTCGCTGCGCTGGCGGAAGATCCCGACCCTGCGGAGACGCCGCCGACCTTGCTTCAGAACCCGGAACCACTCGCGGCCGGCGAAGATCTTGTCCGTTTTTATAAGACGCCCGGTTATTGGGACTGGGATCCGGCGATCCCGGTTTTTTTTTCCTTTTCCCTCTTTTTTGCAATGATCGTGTCGGACGCGGGCTATGCCGCGCTGTTCGGCGCCCTTCTGATTGTATACTGGCGCCGTATGGGGCATTCGCCGACCGGCCGACGCTTGCGGGTGCTCGCCGCGGCCCTGGTCTCGAGTTCCCTTCTTTGGGGGATCATGGTGGGCAGCTATTTCGGTGTTTCGCCCCCGGATGCGTCACTGTTCGGCACACTGAAGATTCTGGATGTCAATGACTTCGATACGATGATGCGTCTGTCGGTGGGTGTCGGCATATTTCATCTGGCTTTTGCCAATCTTCACAAAGCGTGGGGCTTGCGCCAGGAAGGTTTGACCTCGCTGGCCCCGCTGGGCTGGATTATGGTTATGGTCGGCGGACTTTTTCTCTGGATCAGTGAAGGTCTCGACGAACCCCACGAATGGGTGTCGCCGACCGGAAAGTGGCAGATCGGTCTGGGACTGGCGGCCGTTTTTCTCTTCAGCAGCGTTCGCCCGATCAAGAAGGCGACCGATGTGGTCATGCGAATTCTGGACGGTCTGCAAGGCTTGAGCAATATCACGAAGATTTTCGGTGATGTCCTGAGTTACCTGCGCCTGTTCGCGCTGGGCCTGGCCAGCGCCTCGTTGGCGCTGACCTTCAACAATCTGGCGATGCAGGCCAAGGAGGCGGAGGGGCTGGGACTGCTGTTCAGTCTGCTCATTTTGATCGTCGGCCATGGTATGAATATCCTGTTGAGCCTGATGAGCGCGGTGGTGCACGGGATGCGGCTGAACTGTATCGAATTCTTTAACTGGGGGTTGTCCGACGAGGGCTATCCTTTCAAGGCTTTTTCGAAAAAGGAGATTAGCGAATGAACGAGTTCGTTGTGGCACTGGGTTGGGCCGGCATGTACGGCGTTATGGCATTGGGTGCGATCGGCAGCATCATCGGCTGCGCTATCGCCGGTCAGGCGGCGATCGGCGCCATGCTGGAGACCGAAGGCGGCTATGGGCGCTATATCGGCATTTCGGTGATGCCGTCATCGCAGGTCATCTATGGGATTGTCGTCATGTTCACGCTGCAGCGGCCGGTGACCGCAGAAACCGGGCCGGCGATGTTCGGCATCGGCATCTTCGCCGGTCTGGCGCTGTTGTACAGTGCGATCCTGCAAGGCAAGACCTGCGCGTCGGCCATCAACGCGGCCAAAGCGAAACCGGAGATTTTCGGTCTCTCTCTGGCTCCCGCCGCCATCGTCGAGGGATTTGCTGTCTTCGCTTTTGTTTTTGCGCTGGTGATCGCCGGCGGAATGCCGGGCTAGGAGGCTGTCCGAGAACAGACTGATCTACTGCGGACAAGCCTGATCGGCCAGATTTCCCGATCATTATCGTTAAATAGGTCCACTATTCGCCTCAAATGATCGAAAAATCTGACTCAATCAGTCTTGCCCTCGCTACGATCGCTATTCTCAGACAGCCTCCTAGTCACAACTTCAGGAAGTTCACATGGTAGAAAAAGAGACGGCGGATTTGAGCCAATATGCGTCTTACGGGGTCGAGGCGCTGATCGATCGGCTACGTGAAGAGGGTGTCGGTAAAGGCAAAGCCCAGGCGGAGGCGATTGTTGCAGAGGCGAAACAGAAAGCCGCCTCGATCACGCAACAGGCGAGAAAAGAGGCCGAGGAGATCGTTTCCAGTGCTCGCAAAGAGACCGAAGCCTTCAAGGCAGCGGGCAGAGATGCGTTGGAACTGGCAGCCCGGGATGCACACCTGAAGCTCAGACAGACCATTACCGAACGCTTTGGCGATGAGGTTCGCCGACTGGTCGGCACGATCATGACGCCGGAGCCGTTCATGGAAAAGTTGGTGCTTCAGGTCGCCGGGCGCGCCAGAGATCAGGCCGGACTGGATCGAGAGGAGCGGCTTACCATCAAGCTCCCTGAGGCGGTGATCGGCATCGACGACTTGCGCAAGAATCCTGAAGAGCTCAAGGAGGGTACGATGGCGCATTTTGTGCTCTCCGTCATGGCCAGCCTGCTGCGCGAGGGGATCACCTATCAGCCCGCCGGTGATATCACCGGCGGGCTCAAAGTCTATCTGAAAGACGGCGACGTGGAGGTCGACCTCACCGACGAGGCGATCGCCGCGGTTTTGCTCGAGCACCTGCAGCCGCGTTTCCGGGCACTGCTCGAGGGCATCGTCAAATAATATGAGCGATCGCTATGTGACGTTGATGGCGAGTTTGCCGCCGCACGTCCCGTCATTGTTCGCCAACCGGCAGACGCCAATTTCCCGCCTGAAGCTGGACGATCGTCTGCAGATGCTGGAGCCTCAGGATGCGATCGATCTGGCGTTGATCGAGGAGCTGCTGCATTGGGATCGTATGAGTATGGAGATGACCGACGCCCAAATGATCGAACGGGGCAAACAGACCTGCGATCGATTGGACAACGAATTCATCAAGGATATCGTTCGCTGGCGGCTGGAGATACGTACCGTGGTGGCCGCTCTTCGCCGTCGCCATCTGGGGCGCCCGGTGCCTTCGGCCGGCTCGAAGTGGGGTTACGGCGCCTGGATGAAAATGATCGAAACCCATTGGCATGAACCGTCATTCGGAGTGGAGCGAATCTACCCTTGGCTGCCCGAAGCAGACCGGCTTTTGGAAGAGAGTGATTCCCTGGCATTGGAGCGCTTGCTCTTGAATCAGGTGTGGGACTATTACGGGCGGGTCGTCGGCGACCATTATTTCGATTTCGAAGCAGTGGTGGTCTACGTGCTTCGCTGGGACGTGATCGATCGTTGGTCACGGTACAATGGTGAGGCGGCAGCACGACGGTTCGATCGGATGGTGGAATCGGCGTTGGGCTATTACGTCTCGATGTTTGCATGACAGGAAACAGGGACCGGGAATCAGGGATCAGAACTGTCGCGGACCGATGTTGGCCGCCTGTCCGTCCGGCCTTTTTTCCTCGTTTCCGCGCTTCTGCGTGCGAATGCATTCCCGGCCAGGAAAGAGCGCTTCTGTTTCCTGATTCCTGTTTCCTGATATTGAGGTATCGAACGCATGGAAAACACCAAGTTTACAGCCCGCGTCTCCGCGGTTCAGGATGATATCGTGACCATCGAGGCGGAAATGACCGACCAGGGGCCGGCGCCGTTGAAGAAAAACGAGGTGGTCTATATCTGCCCGACCCGCTGCGAGAGCGGTCGCCAGGAGAAGCTCAAGGCGGAGGTGTTGCGAATTCGCGGGCGCACTGCGGATGCGCAGGTATTCGAGAATACCGCCGGCGTCGCAGTTGGGGATCCGGTCGAACAGACTCAGGAGATGCTCTCGGTCAGCCTCGGGCCGGGGCTGCTGGGGCAGGTGTACGATGGTCTCCAGAACCCGCTCGAGAGCCTCGCTTCGCAATACGGCTATTTTCTGCCCAGAGGCGCCGAGACCGACCCATTGGACCGCAACCAAAAATGGTCCTTCGTGCCGACGGTGCGCAGTGGCGACCGCCTGGTCGCCGGTGCCGTCATCGGCACGGTGCAGGAGGGACGCTACACCCACAAGATCATGATTCCTTTCGATGAACCGTCCGAGGTCGAGGTGACCTGGATTCAGGAAGGCACCGTGACGGTCGACGATCCGGTAGCCAGAATCCGCAGCGTGTCAGGCAGGGAAAGGCTTTTGACATTGGTGCAGAAGTGGCCGGTTCGGCGCCCATTGCCCCAAGCTTTGCTCGACCGCCGGATTTCCGAGCGGCTCTATCCCAGCGAGCCGCTGGTGACGACGATGCGCCTGATCGATACCTTTTTTCCCATCGCCCGCGGCGGGACCTGCTGCATCCCCGGTCCCTTCGGCGCCGGCAAAACCGTGCTGCAGAACCTGATTTCCAGATACTCGGCGGTGGATATCGTCATCGTCGTTGCCTGCGGCGAGCGCGCCGGGGAAGTGGTGGAGACCATTACCGAATTTCCGAAAATGACCGATCCCAAGAGCGGCGGGGCGTTGATGGACCGCACCATCATCATCTGCAATACCTCGTCGATGCCGGTGGCGGCGCGCGAAGCATCGATTAATACCGGCATCACTCTGGGCGAATACTACCGTCAAATGGGCTACGATGTGCTGCTGATCGCCGACTCCACCTCGCGCTGGGCGCAGGCGATGCGCGAAACGTCGGGCCGCATGGAAGAGATCCCCGGTGAAGAGGCGTTTCCGGCCTATCTGGATTCGTCCATTCGCGGCATTTACGAGCGCGCCGGGGTGATCCGTACCAATGACAGCGCGGTGGGCAGCTTGACCATGATCGGCACCGTTTCGCCCGCCGGCGGCAACTTCGAAGAGCCGGTAACACAGTCGACGCTGGGAACGGTGAAAACCTTTTTGGGCCTCAGTGCCGAGCGCGCCTATAAACGGTTCTATCCTTCTGTCGACCCGCTGATCTCCTGGTCGCGTTATCTGGAGCAGCTCGAAGCCTGGTTCGAGAAAGAGATCGAGCCGGGATGGACCAAAAAGGTCCAGAAGATGATCGATCTGCTGCATAAAGGGGATGCGGTGCTGCAGATGATGCAGGTCACCGGGGAGGAAGGGGTGACCCTGGAAGACTTTGTCACCTACCAGAAAGCGCTGTTTCTCGACATGGTCTATCTGCAGCAGGATGCGTTCGATCCGGTGGATGCCTCCGCTCCGCTGGAGCGGCAGAAACTGACCTTCACCAAGGTCTACAGCCTGGTCGGGCAGGAGTTCAACTTCAGCGACAAGGATCAGGCACGCGACTATTTCACCCGGCTGACGGGACTGTTCAAGAATTTCAATTACGCCGGAACCGACTCACCCGATTACAAAAAACTTCTGGATCAGATCGATCAGCTGGCACCGTCGATGGGCGTCTTATAGCGTATCACCGATACATCGGTGTAGGGCGGAACGCGAAGCGGTTCCGCCGTCGGGGATCAGGAAACAGGGATCAGAGCAGATGAG
>Ga0209633_10002426_pt1 | contig 18005 bp, 17 predicted proteins | sample Cruoilmetagenom1_FD_187290 | JGI IMG/M metagenome (GOLD analysis project Ga0209633, IMG submission 187290) | Oil polluted marine microbial communities from Coal Oil Point, Santa Barbara, California, USA - Sample 1 (SPAdes) (version 2) | ecosystem: Environmental > Aquatic > Marine > Oil seeps ... | reverse complement strand
CAGAGTTAAAAAGTGTGTTTATGTTCGTCCCTGGTGTGATGACTATTATTTTAATGTTAGTTTCTGCCATGATGACCTCCATTTCTATCACGCGCGAAAAAGAAATTGGTACAATGGAGATTTTATTGGTTTCACCCATCAAACCTTTTCAGGTAATAATTGGGAAAGTATTTCCCTATATCTTTTTATCCATATTTAATGCGGTAGTCATTTTATTATTAGGCTATTTTATATTTGGAATGCCTATGCAAGGCAGTATGTGGTTATTGGCTTTTGAAAGTGTACTCTTTATTGTCAGTGCTTTATCTTTAGGAATATTAATATCTACTATTTCCGAAACGCAACAAACCGCTATGATGATTTCCTTAATGGGATTATTGTTGCCTGTCATACTCTTGTCAGGATTTATTTTCCCTATAGCCAGTATGCCAAAAGCACTACAACTATTTAGTAATATAGTGCCGGCAACCTGGTATATCATCATCCTTAAAGGTATTATGCTAAAAAGTGTAGGATTAGCCGTTTTATGGAAAGAAACCTTGATTTTACTCGCCATGACCCTGTTTTTTATGGTTGTAAGTATCAAAAAATATAAAATACGATTAGAATAGATAGTTAAAAGTAGCAAGTTAAAAGTTATAAAGTAGATGCTGATAATACATTCAACTTTACAAACTTTGAGAACTTTCAACTTTATAGACTTTACAAACTTTAAGAACTTTCAACTCATAAAATGAAAACAATACTAATCATTGTACAAAAAGAATTTAAGCAGATATTTCGCAACAAAGCGATGTTGCCTATTATTTTTATTGTACCCATTATACAAATAGTCATACTATCTTATGCAGCGACTTTTGAAGTTAAAGAAGTTCGTTTAGGCTATATCGATACAGATAAAACAGCTTATTCAAGAGAATTGATCAGTAAATTTGAGGTTTCCTCCTATTTCACTATTGTTGGAGAATATGATTCCCAAAAACAAGGTCAAACCGCACTTCAAGAAGGTAAAACAGATGTATTGCTAGAAATACCTTCAAACTTTGAACGAAATTTAGTCAAAGAAAAGCTAACGACATTATCGGTGCAAATTGATGCTATTAATGGTGCAGCAGCAGGTGTTGAAAATGGCTATATCACACAAATAATTCAAGGTTTTAACAATCAAATCCAAATGGATTTAATGCCTTTTCAACCCCAACAACAAAGTTTAAAAAAGATTCAGTTTACGCCTTCTTTTTGGTACAATCAAACCTTAGACTACAAAATATTTATGGTGCCCGGCATCATCGTTATTTTAGTAACCATGATTTCACTTTTTCTTTCAGGAATGAATATCGTACGAGAAAAAGAGATCGGCACCTTAGAACAAATGAACGTAACACCTATCAAAAAACATCAATTTATTATCGGAAAGCTACTACCCTTTTGGATCCTTGGAATATTTATTTTATTCTTCGGAATGAATATTGGTCGATTCTTATTTGATGTACCTTTATTGGGCAGCCCTATTTGGATTTTATCTTTTGCGTCAATCTATATTCTAGTCTTTTTGGGAATGGGGTTCTTTATATCTAATTTTACCGAAACCCAACAACAAGCCATGTTTATCGCTTGGTTTTTTGTAGTGATTTTCATTTTGATGAGTGGTTTATTTACACCTATAGAAAGTATGCCCGCTTGGGCACAAAAAATCACTGAGTTTAATCCGGTTCGTTATTTTATTGAAGTAATACGAATGGTCATGCTAAAAGGATCGGGCTTTCAAGATATAATACCACAACTTATCAAAATCAGCATTTATGCTTTAGTAATGAATTTTCTAGCAGTGATCAGTTACAGAAAAACAACCTAACACATTAACCAATTAATTAAAAACCATTTTATAATGTCTAAACCAAGCAAATATCCAAAAGCAATGATTGTTATTCATTGGCTAACAGTCCTTTTATTAATCTTTGTATTCGTGAGAGGAAAAATGTTAGAAAACTTAGATTTCAGTGCAGAAAATATGAATGCATTCCGATCACATGCCGTTCCAGGTATGCTTATTTTAATCCTAACCTTGATTCGAATCTTTATTAAAAAAAGAAATAAAAACAACCTACCTCAAGAAATTGAGTACTACGGCACAACACATAAAACCATTGTAAATGCTGTAAACATGTTAATGTACCTTTTACTCATCCTAACACCAATGATTGGGTTTATAATGATCTACAAAACAGGTGCTTTAGCCTATGATTTTGGAGGAGCATTTCCGACCGATACACACTTCGATAATACGCTAGAGTTCTTACATAAAGCTTTTGTTTTCTCTCTCTTAGGTATGGTCGTCTTACATATCGCAGGTGTAATATTCTATAAAATTAAAAAAGGAGAAAACTTAGTAAAACGAATGTGTATGTTTTTGAAATAGACCTAAGATGGAAAGATATAAGACCTTAAATTGATTTAGATAAAATGAAAAATAAAATAGTTTATATTAAAAAATATTCAGGAGAATTAGAAGAATTTTCGTTTGATAAGTTGAGAAATTCACTTCAAAAAAGTGGAGCAGATGCTATAGTACTTAATCAAATTATAGAAGAGATACGTCCACAACTATATGATGGAATTACCACAAAAGAGATCTACAAGAAAGCATTTAGTCTGTTGAAAAAATCAAATCGTATTTCTGCTTCAAGATATAGCCTAAAACGAGCTATTTATGATTTAGGACCTACAGGTTATCCTTTTGAGCGTCTTATTAGTGCAATATTGAAACAAAGAGGCTATAAAACACAAGTTAGTGTAATCTTACGAGGTGAGAGCAGTATTACACATGAAATAGATGTTTTGGCAGAAAAAGATGGAAATACATATACCATAGAATGTAAATTTCATGCAAATGCTAAAACAGTGAGCAGTGTCATTATTCCTTTATATATAAATTCTCGCTTTTTAGACGTCCAAAAAAAATGGAATACCAAACCAAATAAAACTTCCTTTTTAAAACAAGGATGGATTGTTACTAATACGCGGTTTACAGAAGATGCTATTAATTATGGAAAAAGTGTTGGGCTTAATCTTATTAGTTGGAATTACCCCAAGAATAATAGCATTAGCAAAAATATTGATAAATATGGACTCTATCCCATCACTACTTTAACCAGTCTTACCAAAAAAGAAAAAAAGCTACTTCTAGAAAAAGATATTATTGTAACGCAAGATATTTTAACGGCAACAGATGAATTAAAAAAACTACACTTCTCTGTAACAAAAATTGAAAAGGTTTATTCTGAAGCAAAAGAGTTATGTAATACTAAATTATAATGACTACTTGAACTAATAAAAAACAGTCACTATTCTAGTGACTGTTTTATAATTAACATTAACCAAATCTAAATGTAATTTTATCATGCTTATTTAAAGCATTCTAATTTTTCACAAAAGTAACCATCTAGAAATTAAAAATATATCGTTATAAGTATTTTTAATATCGATTAATAGTTTACTTTTGCATTCAATGGAAGCATTGTTTTTAAAAGGATTAAATCAAAAAACTAAATACTAAAATTTTATCAAAATCTAATAATGTCTAAAAATAACGATAAAAGAAACAATCAAAACAACGCTCAAGGAATAGAAATAGAGTCAGGGTTTTTTCTTCTGGTAAACAAAAATGATTCGGATCAAACAAAGCAACTCGCAAAAAAAATTGATTGCACCTACATTCAGATTCATTTTTGTATGCACGAATCCGTAAAGCTGTTATTCAATGAAGGGAAATATGGTATAGATATTTTGGCTAGCAAGTCTTTATTGTTGTATAACCCAACTCAAGATTTACCGATAAATGTTGAATTAGCTCCTGGAGCTCAACTCATTAGTGTGTTAATCTCTATCGAAAAACTACATACCTTTTTCACGCCTGAAGCAGGTATTATCCATTTTTTAAATGAAGAGAATAAAGACAAAAAGTTCTACTCTGACAAGGCTATTTCAGCGAATGAAAGTATCGTTTTGAGTCAAATAGTCTCCCATAAAGTACAACCTACAATAGAAAAACTATACTTAAAAGCTAAAATATACGAACTCTTAAGCCTCTATTTTCAACCCAAATCAGATGCTGCAAACAACTGCCCTTATCTTGAAGAAGAAGAAAATGTAGAAAAAATTCGTTTAGCCAAACGAATCATAATAGAACGCATGGCTGAACCACCAACTTTAACGGAGCTCGCTAAAGAAATCGACTTGCCGCTTGCCTATCTAAAAGATGGGTTTAAACAAATATATGGCGATACGGTTTTTAATTTTTTATGGGAATATAAAATGGAATATGCCCGTAGAATGTTAAATACCAAAAAATATAATGTTTCAGAAGTGAGCTATGAAGTCGGCTACAGCACGGCAAGTCATTTTATTGCAGCTTTTAAAAAGAAATTTGGTATTACGCCAAAGAAATACATGGGTAAAATCTAGCTATTTGCTACATTTGCGTCACTAGCTAATAAAAAACACATGTTTGATATCTCAAAAGTCAGAGCAGAATTTCCTATTTTACAACGACAAATTAACGGAAAAAATCTCGTCTATTTTGACAATGCCGCAACGGGTCAAAAACCTCAAGTGGTTATTGATGCACTTGATTGTTATTATCAAGAAACCAATGCTAATATACATCGAGGCGTACACTCGCTAAGTCAAGAGGCAACCCTAGCTTATGAAAATGCTCGTGAAATTCTAAAAGCACATTTTAAGGCAAAATACAGCCGTGAAATCATCTTTACGCGAGGCACCACAGAAAGCATCAATCTAGTAGCCAATGGTTTTGCTCAACTTTTAAATCAAGGAGATGAAGTAATCATTTCTCAATTAGAACACCATTCTAACATTGTTCCTTGGCAATTGGCCTGTGAAAAATCAGGAGCTCTATTGCGCGTCATACCGATAAATAAAAAAGGAGAATTAATCTTAGAAGCATATGAAGCATTACTCTCTGAAAAAACAAAAGTTGTCGCTATCAATCATGTTTCAAACACTTTAGGAACTATAAATCCGATTAAAAGAATCATCGACAAAGCCCATGAGTTTGATGCTGCAGTTTTAATAGATGGTGCACAAGCAACACCACATTTAGAAGTTGATGTGCAAGCTTTAGATTGTGATTTTTATTGTGCATCTGCACACAAAATGTATGGTCCGACAGGTGTTGGAATGCTCTATGGTAAAGAAGAATGGCTACACAAACTACCACCTTATCAAGGTGGAGGTGAGATGATCAAAGAGGTCACTTTTGAAAAAACAACCTATGCTGATTTACCTTTTAAGTTTGAAGCTGGCACACCAAATATTGCAGCAGGAATAGCTTTTGGAACTGCAATTGATTATCTTAATAGTGTTGGACTTAAAGAAATAGCCAACTATGAAAATGAGCTATTAACCTATGCTACCGACCAACTAAATACAATTTCTGGATTAAAAATTATCGGAACCGCAAAACATAAAGCTGCGGTAATTTCTTTTGTGGTAGCTAACATTCATCCTTTTGATATAGGAAGCATTGTTGACAAACTAGGAATTGCTGTTAGAACGGGTCATCATTGCACACAACCTATCATGCACTATTATGAATTAGCGGGTACCATTAGAGCTTCATTTTCGTTTTACAACACAAAAGATGAAATAGATGTATTTGTTCAGGCGCTGAAAAAATCTTTATTGATGTTACAATAAACACTGCATTGGCATCTTTTTTGTATTTTTACTTTACACATCCTAAAAAATAATAGTATGAAACGAGTATATCATATATTGACACATAAGAGAATGGCTAATGGCGAACACCATGTGTCACATATAAAAAATAAATTTAGACATATGAAAACACTATATAGCTTATTAATTTTAACATTTTTCCTAACCTCTTGTGAAGAAGAAAAGACAGTTTACGTAGCAAGTCAGTTAGTTGATTGTGAAGGTGCAGCACCTCAAAAATGTATGCAGGTAAAAGAAAATAAAGAGGACGAATGGACCTTTTTTTATGATACAATTGAGGGGTTTACCTATGAAGAAGGTTTTGAATATGTTTTAAAAGTAAAGATTTCTAAAATTAAAAATCCGCCTACTAATACCTCAAGTTTATCTTATACGTTACTAGAAGTTATCTCTAAAGAAAAAACAGCTATGAATAAGAAACTCACTCAAAACGATACCGCTATTGATGGAGAATGGAGCGTCACCAATCTGGTTGGTTTTAAAAACGAAACAGGCAAATCACCCCATTTTACCATTAAGGAAAAACAAATATCAGGAAACACGGGTTGTAATAGTTTTGGTGGAAGTTTTGAATCGAATTCATCTGGACTTTTTAAAACCGGAATGTTACGAATGACCAAAATGTATTGTGCTAAAACAGCAAAGCTAGAAACTGCTTTTACAACTGCTCTTAGTAAATCAGTGCGTTTTTCAAAAAACAATAATCTTTTAACGGTATTTGATGTAGACAAAAACATACTTTTTACCGCTGCTTCAAAGACTGGTGCTAAAGAAGTTGTAGAAGAAATAGCAATTAAACCTATTAGCATTCGTTATAGTGCAACCTCAAGAGGGCTAAGAAGTAGTCTTAACTTGGTTAAAGATCAATTGATTTATGAAGAATTACAACCAAATTCTTTAAAAACGAACAAAAAAATTAAGGCAAATGAGTTACAAGCTATTTATCAAATGGTGGAAAAATTAGACTTAGAAAGTCTCGAAAAATTAGAACCGCCATCTAAAGCACATCAATATGATGGCGCTGCTGGAGGCGGATTTAGTATTATCATTGAAGGAAAAACCTATCGCACACCTACTTTTGATTACGGAAATCCTCCAGAAGCAATTAAAATACTTGTAGAGAAGTTAGTTGCATTAAAGTCAGAATAAGGTGTCTTTACTAGCTTCAAAACCCGTATCTATCAGTAAATTTTTTTGCTGAGAAGCAGTGACCGCTAATCGATCACAACGCTCGTTTTGTGGGTGATTATTATGACCTTTTATCCAAACCAATTTAGGTTTAAATTTGTCATATAACTTGATAAATTTTTTCCACAGATCGGTGTTTTTAACATTAGAATAGCGTCTTCTTTTCCATCCTGCAATCCAATCTTTATTGACTGCATCAACGACGTACTTAGAGTCGGAAAAAACAGTTATTTCTACATTGTCAAATTTAATTTGCTCTAAAGCCACGATTACTGCTAGCAATTCCATGCGGTTATTTGTTGTTTTTAAATAACCTTGTGAATACTCCTTTTTATAAGGTTTTCCAAACCATTCCATGACAATACCATAACCTCCAGGTCCTGGATTTCCACTGCATGCACCATCTGTATATATGTGAATATGTTCTATCATTTAAAGAAGTTCGTTTTGAATTAGGACGAATTTAATATAAATAATTAATTTCGCATCCTATTTATGGTAAAAATCAAAGACATAGAATTGGGAGAATTCCCATTATTACTTGCCCCGATGGAAGATGTGAGTGATCCACCTTTTAGAAAACTCTGCAAAGAACAGGGTGCAGATGTTGTTTATACCGAATTTATTTCTTCTGAAGGCTTGATTAGAAATGCCCGAAAAAGCGTTCAAAAACTAGATATTTATGAAAGCGAGCGACCCGTTGGGATTCAAGTTTTTGGTCATGATTTAAAATCGATGTTGCGAACTGTTGAGATTGTAGCAGAATCTAAACCTGATTTTATAGACATCAACTTTGGATGTCCTGTAAAAAAAGTGGTTAGTAAAGGTGCTGGTGCGGCTATTTTAAAAGATATCCCACGAATGGTTGAGCTTTCAGAAGCCATGGTCAAGCACACCAACTTACCCGTTACCGTTAAAACCCGTTTAGGATGGGATCACGATTCTATTGAGATTATTGAAGTAGCCGAACGTTTACAGGATGCCGGAATCGCTGCTTTGGCCATTCATGGTCGTACACGAGCACAAATGTACAAGGGTGAGGCGGTTTGGGAACCCATTGCAGATGTTAAGAACAACCAACGTATGCATATCCCTATCTTTGGGAATGGTGATATTAACACACCTGAAAGAGCGAAGCAAGTACGCGATGATTTTGGCTTAGATGGCGCCATGATTGGCCGAGCTAGCATTGGAAACCCTTGGTTTTTTAAGCAGGTGAAACACTTTTTAAAGACCGGCGAACATCTAGCACAGCCTACGATGAACGAACGTGTTCAAGTAGCTAGACGTCATTTAGAAATGGCGACTAAATGGAATGGTGATATCACAGGTTTATTAGAAACAAGACGCCATTATTCTAATTATTTTAAAGGAATTCCTAACTTTAAGGAATATCGTATGCAACTGGTCACTGCACCTACAAAAGAGGAAGTTTTTAAGGTTTTGGATGAGGTGTTGAGGCGGTTTTAGGATTTTTAAATTATTCCAACATTTCCTCATTAATTCGACTACTTGCAATCCATGCTGCTAGGTAGCCCAAAACAATCATCGTAATAACCACCAATAGCACATTTTTTAACGTAAAAGCAACTGGATAAGCTAACATCTCATTGATCATAAATAAGTGAAAACGATCTTGAAGGAAAACTAAAAGAATCCCTAAAATTAAGCCGACTACGAGCCCAAACATCGTCAAAAGAAATCCTTGAAACACAAATATTTTTTTAAGTTCGGTGACGCTTGTCCCTAGGTTAATTAATGTTTTTAAATTGCTTTTTTTATCTAAAATCATCATGATGATGGCTCCAATAATATTGAAAAGAGCAATGACTAAAACTAAGGTAAAAATAAAATACAAGACCAAGTTCTCGGTATTGAGCATTTTATAAAATACGGCATTGAGTTGTGCACGTGTTTGTACTTTATAGCCATCTCCTAACTTCGTTTGTAAAGCTTCTGCAAGTTTAGATGCATTATGAGTATTTTCTTGTAATCGAATGGCAATTCCACTAATTTTATCAAATGGATATTGCAATAATTCTTGTGCAACAGGCAGGTATGCGTATACATATTTGCTGTCCAGATCATCAATAATTGCAAAAATCCCAGTACTTCTTGTTTCAATACTATTTACCAAACTGGCTAAATTTGGATCGTATGTACTACCTGGCTTGGGAACATAAACTGTTAGTGGATCTAAATAGTCAATCCCTAAAGACAGTTTATTGGCGATACCGTTTCCTACGATAACACCATACGGAAAATCAGAATTTAACCATTTACCAGCAACAAGAGCGGTATCCATCCGAACTACCTCTGAGTAATGTTGGTCAACACCTTTAATAATCGCAATATGTTCTTTGTTGCGATACTTAAAAAAAGCACGTTCTTCTAAAATTCTAGTATGTGCTAGAATCGATTTGTCCTGATTTAAGGTCGTTTTTAAGGAATCTGTATAAAAAAATGTCTTACCTGAAGTGGCTGTGATTTTTATATCTGGATCTGCCGCGTTTAAAAAGGATAAACTAAACTCTTTTAATCCAGAAAAACCAGAAAGTACCACAAATAAAGCAGCTGTCGCTACAATCGCTCCAAGCGTAGCAATAATTGTAATAATGTTAATGGCATTATTACTACTGGTTGATACTAGATATCGTTTTGCTATGTAGAAGGAGAAATTCAATTTATTTTTTGGTGGCTACTATGGCATAAACCATAGGGATTTTGTTTTCTAGATGTTTGATTCTAAACTTCTTTGGGTGGATTTTTTCTGTTTTATTAAAGCAATTATACGGCGAATAGTTATATTCGTTTAAAGCTTTTATTTCTAAACCTTTTTCCAATAAACTAGTTACGACTTCGCTGATACTATGATTCCACATAACATATTCTTGTTTAATGGGAGCATCTTTCTCAGCATACGTACCTTCATAGGTTTCAATGATCGGTCCTGTATTAAAATAATTATACTGTATTTTAGTAAAGTCATCATCAAACATCCAAACTACTGGATGAAATTCTACAAAAACAAATTGGCCATTTGGTTTTAAAAATTGAGACACAATTGCTGCCCATTTATCTAGGTCAGGCAACCAGCCAATCGTACCATAACTAGTATATACAATATCGAACTTTTGATCTAAAAACTTTGGAAGCTCATAAATATCACAACAAACAAATTGTGTAGATGTATTCGTTTTATCTACTAATTCTCTTGCAACATCAATTGCTTTATCAGACAAATCAACTCCGGTTACTCTTGCGCCCATTCGTTGCAACGAGATACTATCTTGACCAAAATGACATTGTAAATGAAGTATCGATTTACCTTTGACCTCGCCGAGTAATGCCAACTCAATTTCGTTTAAAGAAGTATTTCCTTTCAGAAAATTTTCATTGTCATAAAAATCAGATTCGACATGAATGGCTGTCTTGTTATTCCAAGACTTTTTATTTATTTCTATGTAGTTTTTAGATATCATTTTAAATACAAATTAACGCCATTTATTTACTCTCTCAACTTTTTCTTCTTCGAGTTGAGCAGATAAAGATAATAATCTTGAACGTAATAACATTTTTCTACCTGCTATAGTTCTTGTAAAAATCAATTCACAAGACCCTACTTGTTTCATCCATTGATTTCTAAAATCAATTGCATATTCTTTTCTCCTTCCGATTAAATCAGGAACAGCATGATAATCTTTTTGCGAAAACACTTTTAAGAAATAACTCTTTCTAATAATAACATATTTTGGATTATCAATACTATTGATTAGTTCTTGTAGAGCTAAAATAAATGTTGATTTTTCAAATGTACTGCCTCCTTCCAAGTGACAATAAATTGCACCTTGATTATCTGTTTTAGTCACTATAGCTAAACTTTCATAATTGGTTTTAATAATACCAATGTTTATCAGCGTACTTAAAAGTGCCTCAGCTATGTTGTGAACGTCTTTTGAAATATCTCTATATTTTATATACGTTTTAGCAGCTAGATAGGTGTTTTTTCCAAAGAATAATACCCCTATTACTCCAGTAAAAGCAAACCAATAGGTAAGATCCTTTACTGTTCGAATGTCTCTCAAGTTCTTCAAAAGACCCTTCATTGCATCTAATCCGAAACCTATAAATCCAGATGTTAGCACACCGATTAAATTTTTTATCGTTTTATCATAATAAAGTGATTTAACGGCATTATAACTAGAATCGCCCGCAAAGGGAATCTTAATTTCTTCCACAAGATTGACGCCTGTCTTCAGTGCTATTTTCCACCTGTTTTTTAGTGAATGTCGTTCGGCCGCATTAGCCATCATTAAATTGTTAAACGATGTAATTTCATCATATGAGTTTAGGGTTTTTGGAATACTCAGACGGTCTATTCCGTTTTCAATTCCTTCTCCGTTAGAGAGACCCACGAAGGTTTTGAACCTTCTTTTTAATATCTTGATGTCATTTCCGCCATCTTGACTTGTTGGATCGACACAAGCTAAATGCCATATATTACCAGTTTTATCACTATTCTTTCTTTGAGTTCGAATAGCGCGACCTCTCATTTGGTTTGATGAAACATATGACCCAACAAAACTAGCAAGTATTAACGCATTTATCGCTGGAGCATCCCAACCTTCTCCGAGCAGAGACTTTGTACCTACAAGAACCTCAATTTCTCCTTGCTGAAAAATCTGTGTGATAATACCAACCATTTGATGTTTGAGCTGATGATTAACTTCAACTATCAAATAACTAGTATCAAAAGATATAGGAGTGATTGACACCCGATCAATTCCCTTTTTGATCGTAATTTTATTAAAGATAGCTAATGCAGATTCAGGAATGATTATCAACGAACCTGTTAAAACTCCTATTTTTATGCTCTTATTATTAGTTCTTCGTAACTTCTCAAAGATGGGTAATACGCCAATCTTATTTAATTCTAATGTATTTTCTAAAGCATCAACCAAGTACTCTTTACGTATATAATCTGTTAAAATTACCATGCGCAAGTCTTGTTGTAATTGCTGGTGTTCAAAATCAACAATTTCATCAATACTTTGTAATTTACTTATACTTGAACTTAGATAGTTGTTTACCTTTCTATTATATATAAAATTAATCGAATGCCTTTCAACTACACCATATCTTTTGAGTTTCTTAATTAGTTTCTCTTGGTGTAATACATAAATTTCAAAGTTGTCAGGATCCTTATACAGGTAAAAAGTCAAAATTATTTCGATCCAATCATATGTTAATTCAGGGATAACATAATTCTTATCACCTATTATTTCAAGATGCTCGGGTGAAACTACTTTACCAACTGCATTTAAAAAAATTAAGGAAGCAGAGTAATACTCAATATTCGAATATATCCAATATTGATGCTTTAAAGGGTTTTGAATTATGGGATGGTTTTCAATCGCATCCACTAAATCAGTATCTAATTTTACTTCCTCAAATAGTTTTTGAATACGTTCTCGGTATTCATATATTTTTTGTTTTTCTTCATAAGTCGGATGAGATAGCAAAACGAAATCATGATGTGGGCAAAGATCACCTTCTACAACTAGTTCAGGAATAGAAATTTCAGCATCTACTGGTCCATTTAAATTAATGTATCGTTGCCATTCAGCATATGACACATCATATGGAGGCGTTGCCGTTAATCCAACAACAGTGGGATTTATAGCTTCTTTAAGTTTATCTAATGATTGCCACCAAGCATTTTTTAAATGATGTGCTTCATCAACCACGATCAAACCTAGGTTTACGAGCTGAAATGCATTAATAACTTCCTGTGTTTTCTCATTTACTGCATAATCCTCATGCCCGTTATCATTATTTTCTTCTTCATCGTCATGCTCTTCAATTGTATTATCAGCACAAGCAGCATGAAGCGCTTGATAGGTCGCTACTGTTAAGAATTTTGGATTTTTAATATCATTTGATATCCAATCTGGGATTTCTTCAACTTGTATAAACAACTCAACAAATCGTTGAATCCATTGATTACGAATCGCTAAAGTTGGCACTAATATTAGACAAGGTTTGTTAATTCGTAGCGCAACTTCAAGACCTAGAATCGTTTTCCCAGATCCAGGAGGCGCAACAATATGAAGATGATTATCGTCTAAATGAGATTCTAATTCGCTTAATACCCTTTGTTGATAATTCCTCCAAGGAAATTTAAATTTTATTTTAGGGGGAAACTCCTTCAATTTAGATTTTTTTCCGATTTGGTAAAACCTCAGGATTTTCAATAGGATTGATCACATCGCCTTTTAGGGCTTTATCAATACCTTCGATATAATCTAAAGAATCATCTACAAAAAAGTGTAATTGAGGCACGCGACGCAGTTGATGTCTTGTACGTTGTGCTAATTTATGACGTATGAGATGTTTGTGTTCTTGAGTTTCTTCTAATATCGTATCACTATTCTTAGATGGAAATACACTAATGTACACATTTGCTTCACCCAAATCAGACGTAACACGCACTTTGGTAACAGAAATAATAACCCCTTTATGAGATTCTCGCATGGCTTCTTGCATTATTTCAGCAATATCTTGTTGAATAATACCTCCTATTTTTTTTTGTCTATTAGTTTCCATACACTATTGAATTAAAAACACAAATTACGGAATAAATTTTAAGGTTTTAGCTTAAAGGCGCAAAGTTTCAGATTCTTATACAATTTTAAAAAATGATACTAATTGTAAAACTAGTAAATTTGTCAACTAATTAGTATCGTGCATTATGAAAAAAATTGAACATATTGGGATAGCAGTAAAAGATTTAGAAAAATCAAATGAGGTATTTACTGCACTTTTAGGTAAAAAACCCTACAAATCAGAGTCTGTTGAAAGTGAAGGTGTTATCACTTCTTTTTTTAAATCGGGACCCAATAAAATTGAATTATTAGAAGCCACAAATCCAGATAGTCCTATTGCCAAGTTTATAGAAAAAAAGGGTGAAGGGATTCATCACATTGCTTTTGCGGTAGATGATATAGAAGCCGAAGTTATCCGTTTACAAAAAGAAGGTTTCGTCGTTCTTAATGAAACACCAAAAAAAGGAGCAGATAACAAATTGGTGGTTTTTTTACATCCAAAATCTACAAATGGAGTGTTGATTGAATTGTGTCAGGACTTCGACAAGCTCAGTTTGACAAGCATAGTAAAGAATAGTAACTAACAAACTTAGTTTAAAAAACCAATCTTATAAAGGAACATAAACTGAGATAAACAATGTTTAGACTTGCTTCATGAAATTTCATAGAAAGTCACATTGAGCTTGTCGAAATGCTACATTAATATCCTATCTTGCACAACGAAAATCAAAACTATGTCAAATTCTTTTGAAAAATATCAAAAAAAAAGATTACGATCTTCCTATTTATCAGTGATTGTAAGTATTGCTCTTGTTTTATTTTTAGTGGGTTTACTAGGTGTTGTTGTCTTAAAAACAAAAGCTTTGGGACAACACTTTAAAGAACAAGTTATCTTAAATGTCTTTCTAAATGACGCTATTAATGTCGATACATTGGCTCAATTTCAAAATTTACTTCTCAAAAAAGACTACACTAAGTCAATTGATTTTATCTCAAAAGAGGATGCCGCTAAATTAATGCAAGAAGAAATAGGTCAAGATTTTTTAGAGTTTTTAGGCACCAACCCTTTAAAAGATGTGATCAATCTACATTTAAAATCTGATTTTGTCACCGCTGAAAAAATGATAGAAATCGAAAAGTATCTACTGAAAAATGAATTGGTTCACGAGGTTTCTTACAACAAACCTTTGATTGATTTGCTGAATAAAAACATCAATCGTATTAGTCTTTGGGTCTTAATCTTTAGCGGATTATTAACACTAATAGCTGTCGTGTTAATCAATAGTTCCATTCGATTATCTGTATATTCTAAACGATTTATTATCAAAACAATGCAAATGGTTGGTGCGACTAAAGGTTTTATTAGACGTCCGTTTATTTGGACCAGTATAAAACTAGGAATATTTGGTGCCTTATTAGCCATTCTGGCTTTAACAGGTTTGAGCTATTATATTGAACAACAGGTGCCTGAAATAAAAATTTTAGATAATATTGAATTATTAGGAATTGTCTTTGGTGGAGTGCTTTTATTAGGTATTCTAATCACTTGGATTAGTACCTTTTTTGCGACGAGACGTTTTCTCAATTTACGGACGGATGAGTTGTATTATTAATAATTTATAGAACAATTAACAGGCTAGCTTCTAATCAAATAGTGGACTTTTGTAGTTTTACACTTTTAAGATAAAAAAAAACGGGTATGAGTAAAAAAAATAAATCAGATAAAGAAACCGGCACGCAAAAAGAATTTCTTTTTAGCAAACGTAATTATCAAATAATGGCTGGCGGAATCCTATTTATTGCCATAGGTTTTATACTCATGGCTGGCGGCGGAAGTGATGACCCAGCCGTTTTTAATGAAGCTATTTATAATTTTCAACGCATTCGTTTAGCACCAACACTGATTCTAATTGGGTTTGCCATAGAAGTGTATGCTATTTTATACAAAAGCAAATAGTTTCTTTTTGTTGGCATTAGATGTTTAAACAAACCATCTAAGCTTTTTATCTACCAGATTAACATCCTAAACCATGACAATTTTACAAGCCTTAATACTAGGAATTATACAAGGTTTAACCGAATTTTTACCCGTATCTTCAAGCGGTCATTTAGAACTAGTGAAATTTTTGTTTGGAGACGAATCACTTCCGCAAGAAAGCCTAACTTTTACGGTTGTTTTACACTTTGCAACTGCTCTAAGTACGCTTGTTGTTTTTAGAAAAGAAGTTGTTGAAATTCTTAAAGGATTGTTCCAATTTAAATGGAACGACGAATTAGTATTCTCTCTAAAAATACTAGTTTCTATGCTACCAGCGGTTTTAGTCGGTTTGTTTTTCGAAAAAGAATTAGAAGCACTGTTTAGCGGACAGATTCTATTAGTTGGTTTTATGCTGCTTATTACAGCAGCTCTATTATACTTAGCTGATCGAGCAAAAAATACCAATAAAAACGTATCCTATACCCATGCTTTTATTATCGGGATTTCACAAGCTATTGCGATGCTTCCTGGTATTTCACGTTCTGGAGCTACGATTTCCACTTCCGTTTTATTAGGAGTTGATAAAGAACGTGCCGCACGTTTTTCTTTTTTAATGGTTGTCCCGCTGATCTTTGGTAAAGTTGCAAAAGATATTTTAGGTGGAGAAATTAGCCTAGAAAGTAGCCAATTTGGTGTTTTAAGTGTTGGTTTTATCGCAGCGTTTGTTGCAGGGTTATTAGCGTGTACCTGGATGATCAAACTTGTAAAAAACTCTAAACTAACCTATTTTGCAATCTATTGTTTGATTATAGGATTACTAGCAATCAGTTATAAATTATTCTTTACATAATGACGTCAGAAGACTTTCAAAACGGACAATTATTATTAATCGATAAACCGCTAAAATGGACATCCTTTCAAGTAGTGAACAAAGTGCGGTGGGCAATTCGCAAGAAATTCAACATCAAAAAAATTAAAGTCGGTCATGCAGGCACTTTAGATCCATTAGCTACTGGTTTATTGATTATTTGCACGGGAAAATTCACCAAAAAAATTAATGAATATCAAGGTTTACCCAAAGAATATACTGGAACGTTTACTTTAGGTTCAACAACTCCTTCATATGATTTAGAAACCGACGTTGATAAAACTTATCCGACAAGTCATATTACTGAAAAACTTATAAAGAATACAACGACAAAATTTATAGGTGAAATCGATCAAAAGCCACCCATCTTTTCTGCTTTAAAACATGAAGGAGAACGCATGTATAACATTGCACGTCGTGGTGAAACAGCAGCCATCAAAAGTAGAAAAATAACTATCTCAGAATTTGAAATTACTCGAATTGATTTGCCTGAAGTTGACTTTAGAGTAAAATGTAGTAAAGGAACTTACATTCGTTCTCTTGCTCATGATTTTGGAGAAACACTCGATTCAGGAGCTCATTTATCAGCTTTACGACGCACAAAAATTGGTGATTTATCTGTAAATGATGCAATTGATCCTTTGGTTTTTGTCAATAAAATTAATCTACTTCCTTAATAGTTTCCCTCAAAGAGACAATATCACTTTCTATTAAAGTTTTATCTGAAAATTTGTTCGTAAATTCGCCTTTCAAATCATTAGAATTTATGCAACGTATTATTAAATTAGTTATCGTAACAAGTATACTCTCAGGGCTATTTTTATTGTCTTGTGGAAGTACGCAAACCAAAGATAGCACTTCAAAAAATGAATATTCTCCTGCTGAATACCGTATTCGAACCATTGCTTTTTATAATCTAGAGAATCTATTTGACACTATTGATGAGCCCGATTTATGGGATGAAAGAAGTCCGATTATGGAGATGAAAGGAGATATCGCTGATGTCTATTGGAAAAAAGTAGATAATATGGCGAAAGTAATTGCTGATATTGGTAAAAAAGAAGCCAAAACAAGCCCTGCAATAATTGGCGTATGTGAAATCGAAAACAAACAAGTGCTTGAAGATTTGGTGAATTCTAAGTATTTAAAAGATTTAAATTATGGCATCATACACTATAACTCTCAAGATAAACGTGGAATTGATGTAGCGCTGTTATACCAAAAACGTTATTTTAAACCCACTAAAAGCAAATCGTATAATGTAAAATTATATGATGCTGGTAATCGAGTTTACACTCGTGATCAATTGTTAGTTTCTGGTGTTTTAGATGGTGAAATGATTCATGTTATCGTTAATCACTGGCCATCTAGACGAGGTGGAGAGTTAAGAAGTCGCCCGATGAGAGTAGGAGCTGCCAAATACAACAAACGCATGATTGATTCTCTGCAAAAAATGTATGAAAATCCTAAAGTATTTGGGTTAGGAGATTTTAATGATGACCCAATCAATGCCAGTTTTAAAGAAGTTTTACAGGCAACAGGTGTCAAAAAAGAGGTCAAAGATGGTGGCATCTACAATCCGATGGAAGACTTATTTAGAAGAGGC
>Ga0209633_10002425_pt1 | contig 18006 bp, 19 predicted proteins | sample Cruoilmetagenom1_FD_187290 | JGI IMG/M metagenome (GOLD analysis project Ga0209633, IMG submission 187290) | Oil polluted marine microbial communities from Coal Oil Point, Santa Barbara, California, USA - Sample 1 (SPAdes) (version 2) | ecosystem: Environmental > Aquatic > Marine > Oil seeps ... | reverse complement strand
TATTGAACAGGATATTCATGATAAACTTCTAATTGAAGATTATGATGGAATTTGGATGGAAGATGATTCGATGAGAGTTTATCCTAATGATGATTTAGCATCAAGAGTTATTGGACATACAAATGTGGATTCAGATGGCATTGTAGGTATTGAGTATTCAATGGATAGCGCTTTAAAAGGTACAAATGGAATGGTAAGGGCAAAAACAGATGCTATAGGCAGAAGATTGCCTTATGGAAATGAAGAAATTATAAATCCAATTAATGGGTCTGATGTCTATTTAACGATTGATGAAGTTATTCAACATTTTACTGAAAAAAGCATAGAAAAAGGTATGGAAAATACAGGTGCTGAAAACATATATGCAATTGTAATGGATGTAAAAACAGGAGAAATATTAGCAATGGCAAGCACACCAACATATAACTTAAATGAACCAAGAGAAAAACCTGAAAAAATTTCAGAAGAAGAATATGAAAAATTATCTAATGAGAAAAAAGTTGAATTATGGAATGAAAATTGGAAAAATCCAATCGTTTCCAATATATTTGAACCAGGATCTACTTTTAAAATAGTAACAGCTGCTATTGGTTTAGAAGAAAATGTAGTTTCACCAACAACCGTTTTTAATGAAGAAACTGGTTATATAAATGTATGTGATAGAAAAATTAAATGTTGGTATTATCCTAATCATCATGGTAGAGAAACTTTTGTTGAAGCTATGGAGAATTCATGTAATCCAGTTTTTGTACGAGTTGGTCAAAACATTGGTCGCGACAATTTTCATGATGGGCTTGTTAAATTTGGATTAAATGAAGAGCAAACAATTCAATTGCCAGGAGTAGTTGAATATAAAGTTAGAGAAAAGAATGAGATAGGCCCAGTTGAATTAGCAACGATGAGTTATGGCCATGGGATATCTGTGACACCAATTCAATTAATAAGGACTTTAAATGCTATTATTAATAATGGAAATTTAGTTGAACCAAGTATAATTAAGAAAGTTGTAAATAATAATGATATTTTGATTAATGAACATACAGTAATTAAAAAAAGAAAAATTATTTCTGATGAGACTTCAAATAATATTAAATTGATGTTAGAGTCTGTTGTTATTAATGGCTCTGGAAAAGCTGCAAATATTTCAGGAATTAGAGTAGGTGGGAAAACAGGTACAACTATGAAATTAGAAAATGGCGCATATAATGAAGAAAAAGGAATTGCATCATTTTTTGGATTTGCCCCAGTTGAAGATCCGGAAATATCTGTCCTTGTAATAGTGGATGAACCAAAAGATAGTATTTATGGTTCAGTAGTTGCAGCCCCGATTTTTAAGGAAATTATGGAATCAACATTAAGGCAAGTTGGTGTAAAACCGAATTTCAAAGAATAATAATTTGTGGTATAATGGATAAGTTGAATTTTGTTAAAGTTTTGAGGAGTATTTATGGAAAATCAATTAAACATCTATACCGCATTTTTAATAAGTATAATAATAACGCTATTAATTGGGAAAATATTAATAAAAAAATTGACTGTTTTAAAATATGGCCAAAGTATTAGAAAAGAAGGACCGCAGTCGCACTTAAAAAAAACAGGAACCCCTACAATGGGTGGAATAATATTTTTATTAGCTTTTTTATTTATAATTGTTGTTAATGGTAATTTTAATGAAAATGTACTTATTATTTTATTATCAACATATGGATTAGCATCAATTGGATTTATAGATGATTATAAAATAATAAAATTAAAGTCAAATGAAGGAATTTCCCCTAAGCAGAAAATTTTAGGGCAGGTTGTTATTGCTTTAATTGTATCAATAATGGGATATTATTTTTTAGGTTCTGATATTTTAATTCCATTTTTAAATAAATATATTGAATTGAAATGGATATATATTCCTTTTAATATATTATTTATTGTAGCATTATCTAATTCTGTAAATTTAACTGATGGAGTTGATGGACTATCCACAACTGTTACTATTATAGTACTTGGATTTTTTCTTATAACCTCAATTGTTTTTAAACAGTATTATCTAAGTATATTGATAGCTGGTGCAATAGGGGGTTTATTTGGATTTTTATATTATAATATAAATCCGGCAAAAGTATTTATGGGAGATGTTGGTTCTCTTTCGTTAGGTGGATTGGTTGCTGGTATTGCAATGGTTTTAAAACTTCAACTTATTATTCCAATAATTGGTATAATTTATTTTATTGAAACTTTATCAGTAATAATACAAGTGCTTTATTTTAAAAAATTTGGAAAAAGAGTTTTTAAAATGACTCCTATTCATCATCATTACGAATTAAGTGGATTATCAGAAAATCAAATTGTGAAAAAATTTGCTTTGATTACAATTTTTGGTTTTATTTGTAGTATGTTGATTTTGTTTTTATAGGGGGTAAAAATAATGAATGTGAAAAATAAAAGGATTTTAATTATTGGAATGGCAAGATCAGGCGAAGCAGTAGCAAAAGTATTAAATAAACTTGGTGCATATATAATTATGAATGATTTGAAAAATGCTGAAGAACTTGGAGATTTAGTAGAAAAAGTTAAACCATATATAAATGAATTGGTTTTAGGGTCACATATTGAAAACTTTAATAATATAGATTTAGTTGTTCTTTCGCCAGGTGTTCCTCTTTATATTGAGCCTGTAAAAAAAGCAATTTCAAATAATATTGAAGTAATTGGAGAATTAGAATTAGCATATAGATTAATTGAAGGAACTTTTATAGCTATTACTGGAACAAATGGTAAAACAACAACTACAGCACTTACTGGATTGATATTTAAAAATGCAAAATTACATAGTCATATTGTTGGTAATATAGGGCTTCCTGTAATTTCAAAAGTTTTCGATTCGAAGAAAAATACTTTTTTAATTACTGAAGTTAGTTCTTTTCAACTTGAAACAATTTATGAGTTTAAACCTAATATATCGGCAATATTAAATATAACACCTGATCATTTAAATAGACATAAAACATTAGAGGAATATATAAGAGTTAAAAAGAAAGTGTTTATGAATCAGAATGAAAATGATTATTTAATTTTAAATTATGATAATGAAATTACAAATAAAATTGGAATCGAATTAAATAATAAAAATATTATATATTTTTCATTAAAAAAAATTATTGAAAATGGTGTATATATATATAATAATCAAATTATAGTTAATGATAATGGCAAAGAAATAAAAATATGTAGTGTAGATGATATTAAAATTTTAGGGAATCATAATCTTGAGAATATAATGGCTGCGACTGCGATAGCTTATTATTCTAAAATAGACAAAGATATAATAGAAAAATCATTAAAGGAATTTAATGGTGTTGAACATAGAATAGAATTTGTACGAGAATTAAATAATGTTAAATATTATAATGATTCAAAAGGAACAAATCCGGATGCAACAATTAAAGCTATAGAAGCTATGAATGAAAAAATCATTTTAATTGCTGGAGGAATGGATAAAGGAAGCAATTTTACAGAAATGGTAAAAAGTTTTAAAGGAAATGTAAAGGAACTTGTTTTATTTGGAGAAACAAAGGAACTGATAAAAGAAGAAGCGGAAAAATATAGTGATTGTAGAATTACAATTGTAGATAACTTAAGTGATGCTGTTAAACTTTCGTTTGAATTTGCTTTTTCAGGAGAAGTTGTTTTACTTTCGCCTGCATGTGCTAGTTGGGATATGTATGAAAGCTTTGAGCATAGAGGGAAAGAATTTAAAAAACTTGTAAATAATTTGCAAATAGATTAAGAGGGAGTATTATTTTGAGTCGTATTTTTAAGTTTGATTTATTACTAATATTTATAACTTTCATTCTATTGGGCGTGGGAATAATAGAAGTTTTTAGTTCTAGTTATTATTTCAATGTTAATAGTGTTCAAAGTGCTTTTTTATTAAAGCATCTAAAATCAGTTTTGATTGGTATTTCAGGGATGTTTGTTTTTTCGTTTTTCCCTTATAAATATCTTAAAAAAATTGCTTATTTAGTAATAATACCATTAATTTTTGGTTTTGTTATTTTACATTTTAGTCCAGATAAAGCTATAAATGGTTCTAAAAGATGGGTTAGAATACTTGGATTTTCATATATGCCAAGTGAATGGGCAAAAATTTATATTATAATTATTATGGCAAAATTGCTTTATATGAGAGAAAAATTTATTGATAAGTTTATTATTGGGATAGTACCATATTTAATTTTTGGAGGTATTTTTTCTGTTTTAGTATTGATTCAACCAAATATGAGTGATGCAGTTATTATTATGGCAATAGTTTTGGGAATGGTATTTGTTGCTGGCATGAAATGGATTCATACTATTGGAATTTCTATTTTGGGTGCAGGTGGAATATTTATGATGATTGTTTCTTCATCATATAGAATGAAAAGATTTTTAACATTTAGAGATCCATTTCAAGATCCGCTAAATTTTGGTTATCAAAGTATTCAATCTTTATATGCACTTGGAAGCGGTGGTTTATTTGGAGTTGGTCTTGGATTAAGCACACAAAACAAATTATATTTACCTTTTTCACAAAATGATTTTATTTTGGCAACTATTGCAGAAGAATGGGGTTTTTTGGGTATTGTTTTTATGTTATTTATGTTTTTATTTTTAATTTATAGAGGTTTTAAAATAGCAGTTGAATCAGATGATAAATTTGGTTTTTATTTAGCAATTGGTATCACAATGATGATATCGCTTCATGTAATAATTAATTTTTTAGTTGTAGCTTCTTTAATGCCGGTAACTGGTATTACATTACCATTGATAAGTTCTGGAGGAAATTCTATTTTGGTTATTTTAATATCAATTGGAATTTTATTAAATATTTCTAAAACGAATAATTCTAAAGCAATAAGGGAGGAACAATGAAAATTTTAGTTTCTGGAGGTGGTACCGGTGGACATATTTATCCTGCAATATCAATAATTGAGTCTTTTAATGAAAATGATGAGATATTATATGTTGGGAAAAAAAATAGCATGGAAAGTAGATTAATATTAGATTTAGGTATACCTTTTAAATCGATTACCATTGAAGGGTTTAATAGAAAAAATAAAATTAAGAACATTGTAGTTATTCTTAAGCTAATAATAGGAATAATTCAGTCATTATTTATTGTTTTAAAATTTAAGCCTGATGTAGTTATTGGTACTGGTGGATATGTTAGTGGTCCTGTTGTTTTTGTAGGAGCAATGCTTAATAAGAAAACTTTTATTCATGAACAAAATGCTTTCCCAGGAGTTACAAATAGAATTTTATCGAAATTTGTTGATAAAGTTTTTGTAAGTTACACTGGAATAGAAAATAAATTTAAAAATGATAATGTTATTTTTACGGGTAATCCAGTTAGAAAAAAATTTAAAGAAATTGTTGAAACTTTAGAAATTACTAAAAATGATTATATTACTGTTTTATCATTTGGTGGTAGTGGAGGAGCTAAATTTCTCAATGATTTAATGTTCGAAGTAATTAAAAAATTACATTATAATAAAGAAATTCGAATAATTCATGTTACAGGTAAAAAATACTATGAAGAATTTTTAATAAACATAGAGAAAAGTGAAATAAAAGTAGGAGATAATATTCAAATATTTGATTATTTATATGAAATGCCTAAATATATGATGGAAGCAGATCTTGTTATTTCAAGAGCGGGTGCTATATCAATATCTGAATTGAAATATACTAAAACTCCTTCAATTTTGATTCCATCACCAAATGTAACTGATAATCACCAGGAATTTAATGCTAAAATGATGGAAAAAGATGGGCTTGCAAAAATGATTCTTGAAAAAAATATAAATAGTGACAAGGTAGTTAAATTAATAGAATCAGCTGAGTTTATAAATGATATAAAATTAAAGTTTAATAATTATGATAATGAAAATGTTTCAAAAATTATTTATAAAGAAATAATGAAAGAAGTAAAAAAATGAAAAAAATTATTTTAATATTTATTTTAATTCTAATTATTTTTATGGTTCAAAAATCATCGTATTTTACAATAACTGAAATAGAATTTAATGAATGTAAAAATTTTGATAATCAAGTTATTAAAAATTCATTAAAAGATCTTAATTATTTTAGTGATAGTAAAAGAGTAATAAAAGAAAAAGTTTTATCTGTTCCAATTGTTGAAAGTGTAGTTATTAATAAAAAATTCCCTAATGGTATTAATCTTGATATTTTGTATAAGGAACCATTTTTAAAAGTTATAGATAATGATATTATAATTATAACTGATGATGAAGGATATGTACTTACTATTAATAATGCTTTAGATACTGATTACTCTATTACTGGATTCGAAATTATGTATTATAAAGTTGGTAAAAAGCTAGAAATATATAATCAAACTATTTTAAATGATGTATTTTCATTAATAAAATTGATAAAAAAATCTGGTGTTGATATTAAAGAGATAATAGAATATAATGGCAATGATGTATGTGTCTATACATCAGCTGGAATAGAAGTTGAATTTGGAGATTGTTCCGAAATTGAGAAAAAATTTAATAATTTTATTAATGTATATTATGATTTGATTGAAAAAGATATACGCTATGGAGTTATTGATGTGAGCATAACCGATTTACCACTTTTTAGAAAAGAAAAAAAATAGTAGGTGATGTTTTGAACAAAGAGAAAATTAGAGCTTATATATGGATCGCTATTGTTAGTATTATTTTAGGTGTAATAATTTCATTTCAAATTAGAGTTGTTCAAAATAATTTACTAAATGGTTTAAGTCCAAGCGTACGTTCAAGGGAATTAGTAATTGAGCTTGAAAGTGTTAATGAAAAGAAAAAAAATCTTGAAGAAGATATTAAAAATTTAGAAGATGAACTTGAAAAAATTAAAACGTCTACTGCAAAAGAAAATACTCTTATTGATTCTTTATATCGTCAATCTGAAAAATGTAAAAAGTTTGCAGGGGCAACAAAAGTTCATGGTCCTGGAGTAACAATTTCTATCGAGAACAGTAAAGAAGAATATGCATCAAATAGTTTAAACATAATTTATGAATATAATTTAATATTAAATTTAATTAATGAATTAAACGCTGCAGGAGCTGAAGCAATTTCTATAAATGATCAGCGAATTGTTAATAGTAGTGAAATTAGAACTGCTGGAAACACTTTGATGGTAAATAAGATTCCTCTTACTGCACCTATTGAAATAAAAGCAATTGGCAATATGAAAACTCTTTCAGCATCGGTAAATCAAAGATTTGGTATTGTATCAATAATTCGCGAGAAAGGTTATTTTATCGAAACATTCCAATCAAGTGATATTATAATCGAAAAATTCGATGGTGTTATTGAGTTTGAATATATTGAAGATATGGATAATTAGGTGATTTAATTGAAAAGAAAAATAAATGTGTTTTTATTTTTTCTGCTTATGATATTTTTAGGTTTTTTAGCGAGTTCACTGTATAATTTGCTACAAGAAAACGCAAAACATGTTACTTTATCAATGGTTTACACACAAAGTAATGAAATAATAAAAGAAAATATGAAAATTGAATTATTTGAAAAAAATAAAAAGAAATTACAAGATGAATTAGATATATACTTGTCTATCGATAATGAAAATGAATTAATACATAATTTAAATAATGAAATAAGTGAAATGAAAAAATTTGCAGGATTAACTAATCTATATGGACAAGGTATTATCATAATTATTAATGATAGTAAAATTATAAATAGCAATTATGAATCAAGTTTATTGATAGTGCATGATTTTGATATTCAAAATATTATAAGTGATTTAAGAAATGCTGGAGCTGAAGCAATATCGATAAATGGCGAAAGAGTAGTTGCGGGTAAATCAAAAATAAAATGTGCAGGTCCAACTATTCAAATAAATGATAAAGTTGTTGCGCAACCATTTATTATTAAAGCAATTGGAGATAAATATTATTTAGAGGCATCAGTTAATTCGCCAGATGGTTATGCTGATATTTTAAGAGAATGGGATATATTTGTTGAAGTAAACACTTCTGTAAGTGTTACTGTACCAGCGTATAATGGAAATTTGGAATTTAAATATATTGAGGATTATAAAGGTGATGAAAAATGATTATTGCATTGATTGGAATTATAATAGGAGTATTTATTGGTTTTTATATTCCATATTCATTTAATACATTGTATTCCATTTATCTAGCGGTTGGAATACTTGCAGCAATTGACAGTATCTTAGGTGCTGTAAGTGCAATTATTAAAGAAAGATTTGATTCTGTTGTTTTTGTAACTGGATTTTTAATGAATTTTGCATTAGCTACAATTTTATCATATATAGGTGATAGGTTAGGCGTACCTTTGTATTATGCAGCGATTTTTGTTTTTGGAACTAGGTTTTTTAAAAATACTGCTATTATCAGAAGAGGAATTATTGAAAAAATTAGAAAAAAGATTAGAAAATAAAGCAATACTATGATAAAATACTATATGTAGTAGATATAGTTTTTAAAAAGATACTAATAATTAAAAATAAATGTGTTTTAATATCAGAGAGGTGATTTTTATGATGGAATTTGACGTAGATATGGAACAATTTGCAAAGATAAAGGTAATTGGTGTAGGTGGCGGTGGTAACAACGCTGTAAATAGAATGATTGAAGGCAATTTATCAGGCGTTGATTTTGTAGCTATTAATACAGACAAACAAGCTTTACAAACATCAGATGCTGAATATAAAATACAAATAGGTGAAAAGCTTACAAAAGGATTAGGAGCAGGAGCAGATCCAAAAGTAGGTGCAAAAGCTGCTGAAGAAAGCAGAGATGAAATATATCAAGCGCTACAAAACAATGATATGATTTTCTTAACTGCTGGAATGGGCGGTGGAACTGGAACAGGAGCTATGCCAGTTGTTGCTGAGATAGCAAAAGAATTAGGCGTATTAACTGTTGGTGTTGTTACAAAACCTTTTAGTTTTGAAGGTAGAACAAGAATGAAAAATGCTTTACAAGGTATTGAAAGTTTAAGAAAAAATGTAGATACTTTAGTTACAATTCCGAACGATAGATTATTGCAAGTAACTGGTAAAAATACATCAATTATTGAAGCTTTTAATATTGCTGACGATGTATTAAAACAGGGTGTAAAAGGTATAGCTGATTTAATTACTGTTCCTGGTGAAATTAATCTAGATTTTTCAGATGTTAAAACAATAATGGCTGATTCTGGTCTTGCGCATATGGGAATTGGTACTGCTGAAGGTGAAAATAGAGCGGTTGAAGCTGCTAAAAAAGCTATTCATTCACCACTTTTAGAAACAACTATAGATGGAGCAAAAGGAGTTTTAATAAATATTACTGCTGGACCATCATTAGGACTTCATGAAGTAACTGAAGCTGCAAATGTAGTACATGATGCGGTTGATGAAGATGCTAATGTAATATTTGGAGCTGTTATTGATGAAAATATGAAAGATACTATAAAAGTAACTGTTATTGCAACAGGATTTTCACAAGATAACGGTATTAAAGAAGAAAAATTTGACGTAAGAAAATCAAAAGAAAGTTCAAAAATAGTAAATAATTTAGACGATTCTGTTGAAAAGGCAAAGGAAAGTGAAACACAAGATTTTGATATTCCAACTTTCTTGAGAAAGAAAAGATAAGAAGAGGTGTAATTATGCATTGCCCATACTGTAATTATCAAAAATCAAAAGTAATTGACACAAGACCAACAGATGATGGTTATGTTACTAGAAGACGTAGAGAATGCGAAAAATGTGGCAAAAGATTTACAACTTATGAAAAAGTGGAGAGAATGCCTATAAGAATTGTTAAAAAAGATGGTACTAGAGAATCTTATGATAGAAATAAGATTATTAACGGCATTATTATAGCATGTGAAAAAAGACCTGTTTCAATAAATCAAATTGAAAAAACTGTAGATTTAATTGAAAAGGAATTATATAATTTACTAGATAACGAAATTAGTTCGTCTTTCATTGGTGAATTAATAATGACAAAATTAAAAGATCTTGATGAAGTTGCATATGTGCGATTTGCATCGGTATACCGTCAATTTAAAGATATTAACACTTTTTATGACGAACTTAATAGAATGATTAAAGAGAAATAAACTTATGCATTAGCATGAGTTTTTTTGGTATAAAAATTCAAAAAAGTTTGTATAAATTCTTTTTTCAGTATATAATGAAAGTTGTATGTTTAACGAGAAGAAAAGGAAGTAATAATGGAACATTTAATTGATGAAATAAAAGAAGGTAGTATTGCTGAAGAAATAGGAATTGAAACTGGAGATATGCTACTTGAGGTTAATGGCAAAGTAATAAATGATATTTTAGAATATATTTATGAAATATCAGGCGAGTATGTAGAAATTACTATAAAAAAAGGTGATAATTCAGTTGTAATATATGAAATTGAAAAAGAATATGATGAAAAAATTGGTCTTGAATTTACTAATCCAATATTGGATAAACCGAATGCGTGTAAGAATAAGTGTGTATTTTGTTTTATTGATCAATTGCCTAAAGGCATGAGAAAATCTTTGTATTTTAAAGATGATGATTCTAGATTATCTTTTCTACATGGGAATTATATTACTTTAACAAATTTAAGTGAGGAAGATATTGAAAGAATCATTAATTTAAAAATTTCTCCAATTAACCTTTCTGTTCATACAACAAATGATGAATTAAGGCTTAAAATGATAAAAAATCCAAAGGCTATTGACTTAATGCCAGTAACGCGAAGATTTATTGAAAACGATATTGAGATTAATGGTCAAATAGTTTTATGCCCTGGTTTTAATGATGGTAAAGAACTTGATAAAACAATAATGGATTTATATAATTTAGGGGAAAAATTTAATAATTTAGCAATAGTCCCAGTTGGTCTTAGTGATCATAGAGAAGGATTAACTAAATTAACTTCTGTAACTAGTGATGATGCTAATAAAGTAATTGATCAGATTGAAGGATATCAGAAAATATTTATGAAAGAAAGAAATAGAAAATTTGTATATTTATCTGATGAATTTTATATTACAGCTAATAGAGAATATCCAGATTATGAAGATTATGATGGATTTCCTCAAATAGAAAATGGTATTGGTTTAACTGTAAAATTCAATTATGAAATTAAAAAAGCTTTGGAAAATGAAATTAGTTCGAATTTTGAAGGAAAAATATCAATTGTAACTGGAATTTCTGCATATGATAACATGCTTAAAATAAAGAATATTATTGAAAAGAAATTTAAAAACATTGAAATTGATATTATTAAAATCACGAATAATTTTTTTGGAGGAAAAATTATTGTTGCTGGTTTAATTACAGGAAGAGATATAATTGAGCAAGTTAATATTTCAACTTTAGGTGATAAAATTATTTTACCTGATGTTATGTTTAAGGATAGAGATGAATCGATGAAAGAAGATGAAAATATTTTTCTTGATGATACAAAATTAACTGATGTTGAAAATAAGTTTAAAAAGAAAATATCTGTTGTTAAAGTTGATGGATATGAATTTATTAAAGAAATAATAAAGTAGAGGTGTAATAATGAGAAAACCGATTGTTGCTATTGTAGGCAGACCGAATGTAGGAAAATCCACTTTTTTTAATAAAATGGCTGGAAGTAGAATTTCAATTGTAGATGATACTCCTGGTGTAACAAGAGACAGAATTTATGCTGATGTAAGTTGGTTAAATTATGATTTTGTAATGATTGATACTGGTGGTATTGAGCCAAATAAAGAGAATGTAATATTAAGACAAATGAGAAATCAAGCTGAAATTGCAATTGAAACTGCAGATGTCATTTTATTTATGGTTGATGGTAAAGCTGGATTAACAAATGAGGATCATGAAATTGCTTTAATGCTTAGAAAAGCTAAAACGCCAGTTATTGTTGCTGTAAATAAACTGGATAAAACTGATCTTCCAGCAGATTTTTATGAGTTTTACAATTTAGGTATGGGAGAATTATATCCTATTTCTTCAGTTAACCAATTTAGATTAGGCGATTTACTTGATAAAATTGTTTCTTATTTTCCAGGGGAACTTATATCTGATTATGATGAAGTTGTTACAAAAATTGCAGTACTTGGAAAACCAAATGTAGGTAAATCATCTCTTGTAAATGCTCTTTTAGGAAAAGAACGTGTTATTGTAAGTGATATTGCTGGTACTACTAGAGATGCGATAGATACACCATTTGAATTAAATGGTCAAAAATATGTATTTATAGATACTGCAGGAATAAGAAGAAAAAGTAGAATAAAGGAAGATATTGAAAAATATAGTGTTATTAGAGCTTTTTCAGCTGTTGATAGGTCTGATGTTTGCTTGATAGTTGTTGATTCAACTGAAGGCGTATCTGAACAAGATAAAAAAATTGCTGGATATGCTCATGATTGTGGAAAAGGAATAATTGTTCTTGGAAATAAATGGGATTTAATTGAAGATAAAGAATTTAAATATAATGATGTTTATGCTGGTATTAGAAATGAATTGGCTTTTATGACATATGCACCAATTATGTTTATTTCAGCCCTTACAAAACAAAGAGTGCATAAAATTATTGATATGGTGAATCATGTTCAATCTCAAAGAAGTGTTAGAATACCGACTGGAGCATTAAATGATGTTTTGAATGATGCTATTTATAAGCATCAACCACCAAGTCATAAAGGTAAAAGACTTAAAATTTATTATGGAACACAGGTTGATATTCAACCACCTACTTTTGCATTATTTGTAAATAATCCCGAATTATGTCATTTCTCTTATTTAAGATATTTATCTAATAGATTAAGAGATCATTTTGCTTTTGAAGGAACTACATTAAGAATAAAAATTAGACCAAGATAACCGAATTATAATATTCGGTTTTTTTTTGAAAATAATCTATCTAATAAAATATCTAAGTGTTGAATTAGGTGAAATGTGTTATAATTAATGAGTAAGTGAAAAAGGAAGTGATTGTTTTGAATATAGCTGTTATAGGATCAGGAAGTTGGGGAACTGCATTAGCAAATTTACTTTCAATAAAAGGTAACGATGTAAAAGTGTGGGGCAGAAATATAGAATATATGAAAGAAGTAAATAAAACTAAAATTAATAGAAAATATTTACCAAATGCAAAATTAAATGAAAAACTTGAATTTTCAAGTGATATCAATTATGCGTTAAAAGATTCTGAAATTATTATATTTGCAGTAGCTTCACAGGCTGTAAAAAAAGTGCTTGTAAGATATAAAGACTTAATAGGTAATCAAATTATTGTTAATGTTGCAAAAGGAATTGATATTGAAAGTTTAAAAACTATATCTCAGATTGTTAAAGAAATTTTACCTGAAAATAGATATGTTGTTCTTTCAGGTCCTTCTCATGCTGAAGAAGTATCACTAAAAATGCCAACAACTATTGTTTCTGCATCTAGAAAACGTAAAGATGCTGAATTCATTCAAGATTTATTTACAACTGATTATTTAAGAGTTTATAGTAATCCTGATGTAATTGGAGTAGAAGTTGCTGGTTCTTTGAAAAATATTATTGCAATTGGTGCTGGTATCTCAGATGGATTGGGTTACGGTGATAATGCTAAAGCTGCTTTAATGACTAGAGGGATTTTAGAAATTTCTAAGTTAGGTATAATTTTAGGTGGTAAAGAGGAAACTTTTAAAGGCTTAACAGGTATTGGAGATTTAATTGTTACTTGTACTTCAATGCATAGTCGAAATAGAAAATGTGGAATTCTACTTGGAAAAGGAAAATCTCTTGAAGAAGCAGTAGAAGAGATTGGGATGGTTGTTGAAGGTGCTTCAACAATAAAAGCAGCATATAAATTAGCAGAAAAGTATGATGTATATATGCCAATAACTATGGAACTTTATAGAGTACTTTATGAGAATAAAGATCCAAGAAATTCAGTAAATAAACTAATGTTAAGAAGAAATAAGCATGAATTTGAAGATTTAGTACATGAAGATGATTGGGATTAGGTGAAATATGGCTATAAAAAATAAATTTAAATTTATTAGATTTATAGTGATTGTCGCGATAATTTTTTATTTTATATATTATATGTTTATAAGTTATTTTGTAAAACAAGATAAAACATTTATTGCAAAATATGATCTAATGTATTTAGAAAATGAATACCATGGACTAATTATTAGAAATGAAAAGACATTTTTTTCAGATATAAATGGTAAAATAGAATATAAAGTAAATGATGGCGAAGTTGTGAAAAAAGGACAAATTATTGCTGAAATTGAGAGTCTAGATGAAGTTAATAATGAAACTGATGATACTAAACTTGATACAAATTTTGAAAATAAAATTCCTGAAATGCTTAAAGAACTTGATGATAATATTGAAGAAATAAAATCAAAAATTGTGAAAGCTGTCAATGATAATGAAGTAGCAGAAATATCAATTTTGGAAGAAAAACTAAAATTAAAACTTGATTTAAAGGATAAACTTACGAATAATAAAATTAAGAATTTTAATTTAGAAGAAATTAGTAATAGAAATGGTGTTGATGAAAGTTCAAATTATTTTTATTCAAATTATTCAGGAATTGTAAGTAAGAAATTTGATGGATTAGAAAAAATACTAACGATGTCAAATTTATATTTGCTTGACTATAATAAAATTTATGAAGAAAATATAGATTCAATTAGTAAAAATTCAGGATCAATTAAAAAAAATGAAAATGTTTATAGAATTATTGATAATTACTCATATTATATTGCATATATTATTCCATTTGAAGATATTAGATTATTTAATAATAATTTAAATAATGTTAAATTAGAAATTGATGGAACAATGTATTCTGCGTCTGTTTATGATTGTTTTGAAAATAATTCAGATGGAATTCTAGTTTTAGAATTAAATCAAACTTTTGATCAATTTTATTTAAATAGAAAAGTTGAAAATAAAATTGTTAGTGATAAATTTAAAGGGTTAAAGATAAATAATGATGCAATTATTATTAATGATGGAATCAAAGGTGTTTATAAAATAGGAATTGGATTTGATGTTGAATTTGTTCCTGTTAAAGTTTTAAGTTCATCTGATAAATTTTCAATAGTTGAAGAAAATTATTTTTATATTTACGAAAATGATAATAGAAAAAAAGTTATGACTATTAATGTAAATGATGAAATAGTTAAAAATGGGAATGAATATATGAATCAAAATGATTTTTAAGGAGGAAAAATGTTAGAAAAAAGCGAAATTTTATCTAATTTAAATATTGTAAAAGAAAATATTGAAAATGCTTGTAAAAGAGTAAATAGGAAAAACGATGTTATTCTTGTTCCTGTTACTAAAACATTTCCGCATGAATTGATTCAAACTTGTATTGATCTTGATATTGAAGAAGTCGGTGAAAATAGGCCACTTGAAATAAGAGATAAATATGAATTGTATCATGAACAAGTTAAAATTCATATGATTGGACATTTACAAACTAATAAAATTAAATATATTGGTGGGAAAGTAGTATTAATACATTCACTTGATAGTGTAAAACTTGCAAATGAATTAAATAAATATGCATTAAAAAATGATATTGTTTTTGAATGTTTAGTACAAGTAAACATTGCAAAAGAAGAAGCAAAATTTGGTATTTCTGAAAATAATATTATTGAATTCTTAAAAGAATTTGAAGAATTTGAAAATATTAGAATAATGGGATTGATGAATATGGCACCATTTTATAATAATAGTGAAGATGCTAGAACCGATTTTAGAAGAATGAAGACTTTATTTGAATCATTAAAAAATGAGAAATTTAGAAACGCTCAAATGAAATACCTTTCAATGGGAATGACAAATGATTATGTTGTTGCTGTAGAAGAAGGATCTAACATGGTAAGAATTGGTAGTGCAATATTTGGAACTAGAACTTATTTATAGGAGGATGAAATGGGAGAAAAAATTACAGATAAAATAAAATATTTTATGGGTGTTGATGAAAACACAGATGATGTTAAAAATGAAGATGAAAATGTAGATATAGATGAAAATAGTTTTGATAAAACTACAAATAAATTCGTAGAAAAAAATGTATATACAGAAAAAGTAGCTGAAAAAGCAAATAAATTATATGATATTTCCAGGAATAGAATGAAAGTTGTAATTCATAGTCCAAAAACTTTTGATGAATGTGAGAGAATTGTTCAAAATTTACTAGAAAATAAACCAGTAATTTTGAATCTTGCTTCATTAGAAGATGGACTGACAAATAAAGTTTTTAATTTTTGCTCGGGTGCACTGTGTGCATTACAAGGTCATATGATTAAAATTGATGTAGGCATTTTTTTATTAGCACCTAACAATATTGATGTAACGGGTGATATCAAAGAAGAATTAGAGTCTAAAGGTATGTTTAGTTGGAATTAAAGGAGCAATGATGAATATAATTAAAAGTACAGTAGTTTATTTTTTTCAAGTAATTAATTTTTTAATATTTGCACGTGTAGTAATTTCTTGGGTTGCAAGAGGGCAAAGTAATCAAATATTCGATTTGATTTATCAATTAACTGAACCTATTTTAGCACCATTTAGACACCTTCAAGAAAAAATTGGAATAGGTGGTATGTTGGATTTTTCTCCAATTATGGCTTTACTTACAATGAATTTTTTAATGAATTTTATAATCCGATTATAATATGAAATTTCATTTAAAAGATAATTTAATTAATAATTCAAAACTATTAGATGATGATCTTGATAGTCTTGTAAAAGTGCTTAATATTATAGAACGTGCAACTAAATATTATTCTATTGAATATACTAGTTTTTTATCACCAAGTACTTATGTTTTAATAAATGATTTTGTTATTGATAGTAATTTTTTAATTACTTATTTTGGTGGAATAGATAGAGCTGAAAGAAAGATTGCTATTATTCGTCCTAAATATGAGTCTGTTGGCTATGATGAAATACCAATAATGGCAATTGAAATAAAATATTCTGAGAAATTTGCCAATATTAATCATAGAGATGTACTAGGAAGTCTTATGTCTTTAGGCATTAAAAGAGAAACAATTGGCGATATTTATGTTCATGAAGGATTTTGTCATATACTAATTAAAAAGACAATTTTTGAATATTTAATTTTAAATTTAAAAAAAATCGGAAAAAATCCTATATCTATAAAAGAAATTAAATTTGATAAAATTGAATATAAGGAAATAGATTATAATTTAATTAATACAACGGTTGGAAGTAATAGACTTGATTCAATAATTTCTAAAGGTTTCAATATTGATAGAAATTCTTCAAAGAAAAAAATAAAAATGCTAATGGTAAAAGTAAATCATAAAGTGGTTGAAAATGCTCATTTAACTTTGAATGAAAATGATTTAATATCTGTAAAAGGTGAAGGCAGAATAATATTATTTAAAATTAATGGAAATACAAAAAAAGATCGTCTTAAAATTGTTATTAAAAAAATAATATAAGGGGTGAAATATGATTAGTCCATTTGAAATTGAAGAAAAAGAATTTACAAAACAAATTATGGGTTATAGTAAAAATGAAGTTGATGAATTTCTTTATAAAATCTCTAATGATATAGAAAATTTATTGAAAGTAATAGAATCAAAAGAAAAAGAAGTTTTACGTATTGAAGGCGAGTTAGAAAAATTCAATAGAATCGAAAAAAATATAACTGAAGCTCTTGTTGTAGCAAAAGAAACTTCAAGTGAAATAATAAACAGTGCAAAACAAAAATCAAAAAATATTATTAAAGAAAATGAAATGAATGCTAAAGAAATAATTGATAGAGCAAATTCTGATGTAATGGATGCTAAAAGAGAATTTGAAAATTTGAAAAAAAGTATGAATGTTTATAGAATAAAAATGAATGCATTGATTAACACACAGCTGGAGCTAAATAACTCAATTGTTATTGACGAAATCTAAAACATAATGTATAATTTTTATTAGTGATATTTA
>Ga0209633_10002424_pt1 | contig 18007 bp, 16 predicted proteins | sample Cruoilmetagenom1_FD_187290 | JGI IMG/M metagenome (GOLD analysis project Ga0209633, IMG submission 187290) | Oil polluted marine microbial communities from Coal Oil Point, Santa Barbara, California, USA - Sample 1 (SPAdes) (version 2) | ecosystem: Environmental > Aquatic > Marine > Oil seeps ... | reverse complement strand
CCATAACATCCCATACCGATTGTATAAACTCAATGCTGACCTCTTCATGAAACAAATCACTCATTGAATTTACAAAAATTTTTCGAGGTTTTTTCCACCCATAAGGTATTTTCAAAGATTTTTCATCTTCTTTGACCTTACCTGTCCAAATGGTTCGACCTCCAGACTTTCGCGTCAATCCAGCGTACTTTTCAACCCCCATCGCCTCAAGGCGCATAGCCATATTCATCGCATAGCAATTCGTGCAACCAGCAGACACAATAGAACAACCAGCTACTGGGTTCCATGTTGCATCCGTCCACTCAATATCAGTCGTACTCATTTACTTACCTTAAAATATCTACACCGTATATCAACTCCCTATTACGCTTAGTCAATTGTAGATTATTTCGCTATAGTTAGTAATTTTGCACCCGGGTGCACGGAAACAATTACTATTTCAAAATTCGATAAACACTGGCGCGGCTGATATTTAGCTCAGTGCAAATCACAGCAACGCTTTTACCTTCTTCTTTTAAGCGGAGCACGTCTTTGGATTTCATGCGGGCGGTGGGAGCTCGACCAGTGTATTTGCCGTCTCGCTTTGCTTTTGCAATGCCTTCACGTTGCCTTTCGAGCATCATCTCTCTTTCAAACTGCCCAAAAGCGCCAAACATGGTCAGCATTAACTTGCCCGTTGGCGAATTGGTGTCCACGGCTCCGCCACCAAAATCAAGAATGCGCAGGCTTACATTTTTGGCATCTAGCGTATCGAGTATTTGCAACAGGTGCACGGTGGAGCGGGCAAGTCTATCTAGTTTGGTCACAACTAGCGTATCTCCATCCCGTACATATTCCAGCGTGAGGGTTAGTTGCTCCCTAGCGGCCACTGAGGACGTTTGCTCAGAGAATATCTTATCCTGACACCCCGCAAGCTCTAAATCCCTTAGCTGAGCCTCTAAGCCTGCCTGTTGCTCAATCGTTGATGTTCTCGCATAGCCCACTAGCATAGCCGCCTCCTGTCTCAATAAACTCTAGGCATACTGAGACAGGTGTCTCAAAAGGTAAAACGGTATCTATTGAAACGGTTAATGGTTGTTGAAAAGTGTATCGCTAGGGCAAGCCCTATCGGTCACGAGTGTTGTATATAAAACGGTCAGTTGGCACATATATAAAGTTACTGCCCCTTTGCTCCAAGAACCTTATAATTTTTGCTTTCCGTAATTTATTTATAGCCGTTCTATACTCGGTACCTCTTGGCGCAGTGATCCGTTGATTGACCGCCAGCTGTTCTGATAAGTGCTTGGCGGTGACAGCATTATCCAATTCATAGATAATAGCCCATATAAGCTCATAGACCGATGCTGGCCATGATTGCGCAAACGGTGTTGATTGAGCAAGGCGCAACATTCTATCAACGTGTACAGTCGCCTCACTTGCGGCTACCTGCAGAATGGCCATCAGCCCCGCAATATCTCTGCACGTTTTTCTATCGAAGGTATTTCTATCTTTATATAGCTTGTGAACTACTTCAAATCTGATACGCCGCGTAGTCTTAGCGTAAATACGCAATGCAACCCCCGCCCTCAAGTATAATGTAACACAAGGGGATGAATTGTAATCGCCAAATATCGGGTCTAAGTCTACACTGGAAATTGATGTGTGAGCCGTTAACCTTCTAAGCCTATGCTCCAATTCATTCATTCGAGAAAGCGGGCTGGCATCGTTCCATTCAAAATATGTTTCTACTTCTTTGACTGTAATTCTTGTGTCAGCAGACACCATGCCCATGCCAGAGACACCTTCAACCGACTGCTCAATTAACTCATGCAGATAATCATAAAATTCATTCAAATATGTAGATGCATGTGTACTCCAGTGTTCTAGGTCAAAATTTGAGAGAAACCGTCCATGGCCAATGATAACATTACGGTCTTCAACAAGCTCCCTTTCATGGTCACACCTATGGAAGTCAACTGTCCGCACCATATTAGGTTTACGGTGACCATCTCCATCCACAATTCTTTGTACACGAGAATGAGCACAATACCGTGTCGGGTTTAATGTAAAGTGCCCAAATATTTCCCACCTGTTTCCACCAATATTTTTTGCCTTCAAATACCCCCTGAAAAGAGGGGAAGGCTCAGTGTTATTACCGCCACGCCCCCCAGAAAACGCTGTCCATTTACGGGCTGGTTGGCCATGATGTTGCTCGTCTTTTGTATTGAAGACCTGACAGCGATTAGCAATTCCCTCAGGTTCATAATAATCAATTTCGGCATTTGATATTAAGCGCGCAAACCGAGTAAACGCATCTGGCAACCCTTCGATAACCCACCTGTGTACTTTAATGCTAATACGGTCTTGTCTTGCTTTCTCTAAAGCTACAGTTTCACCAAAAGTAAAACGTGGAGGCGGCAATCGCCTACTAGCGGGGGGTGTTGTAGCTCGTATAACCATGCCCCCGATATAGCAAGAACTCTTTAATTATTGCTTTAGCTGTAAACGACTACTTCTATTCTCGTTATACTAATTATTATGCTGCTATTTCTCTTAAACATCTTCACTGTAGGGCGGGCTAGGTTCACATACCCTGTCCATGTCCAAATTTTCAAACCACACGCCCCCGCCGCCATACTGTTCCACACGCCGTAACCATTGTTCTGGTGCGCGAAAACGCATGTGGAGTGATCTATGGCACGAGGGGCAAATAGGTTTAGCGAGTAGTGGGCGGTCGTATTGTTCAGCATGCATTTGCATGCGCCCCTTGACCATACAGACAGAGCACTGGCGTGGGGCTGGGATTAAGCCCATGCGAACCGCACCCCAAGTCTTTTGCCACCCTGCAATACGCTGTTGGCCGCTAAACCCATTATAGGACTTTGGTGTGGGGTACCGCCAGATTGGTTTCTTGAATGCGCCCGTATCAAATGCGGCTTCTACTTGCCGCTCAAGAGCCTTATCGTCAAAGCTTGGGGCGTCCCAATACCATTGTATGTTTGCTGATTTTTCCATGTGGAAATATACGTTATTCCCACATATTCAGCAATGGCTTAGATTAGCTAAGTGCGTGCACCCCGTTGCACCAAAAGCAAAAGCGAGTATACGGGTTTCCTATTACTTCTTGCAACGGGGTGCACGGATTATTGTATCTATAGCTATATTTCAAGTGCTTGAGTTTAGCCAATGTATTCAATGTCTCACCGATACAATAGCCTGTGCTTTAATAACGTTAATCACCTTATTTATATCGTCAATTTTAAGGGGGTTTATATTTTTTGCAAATAGCGTTAATAACCATATTTCGGGTAGATTAACGCTATTTCCAACTTTTCAACAGAAATACGTTCAACCATTTATAGCATCGTAAGCGCCCAACATTTTCCGTAAAGCAAGCTTATCACGGCCACTCATGGTTTTGTCTTTTCGGAAGTTCGCACCCGTGTAGGCTATGATAACTTCTTTGCCATGTGCCATTTTCCGTAAGACCGTCATTTGGATATATGATGCTTCTTCAGTCTTCCACTCCCAGATACTTGAATTGTTCCCGCGCTCAAATTTTCCCGTGGTTAGACCGTACGTTACTCCATCAATATACACTTGTACTTCCCGCACAAAAAGCCAGTTACTTGCCGTATATGATGTTGTTAGCAATAACGGATATTCACCGCCGCCAATACTTCCCATGGTTAGATATACAGTCGAGCGAGTATTGACGTATTTTGGGGAGTAAGGGTGCTTATAGAGGGTATGCCCGCTGACCTTATCATACTTTTTTGTTAGCCCTTTAGTGGTACGAGCAATGGCCGCTGTTCTTTCTTTGCGCTTTTGCGCACTCAATTTTTCCGCATAGACTTTTGCTTTTTGTGCATATTCAGGCTTTGGCACATCACTATAGGCATTTATCTGTACCAAGAGCCTGTAACCATTACTATTATCGCTATAGTCCGTAGCAGGAATAGCAGACACCAGCCGCAATACCATAGGTTCAACTTTAGCATTTAGGGTTTTCAAAGCTTGCTCGTTTTCGACAGTTTCCCAAACCCGCTCAACACTTGCAATTTTTAGCGAGGGGCTAACAACGTCATTTGCATAATTCATAATATCCGATATTTCGGCAAAGGCTTTGTCACTGATTTCTATTGATGGGTCTATCTTTATGGCACTGGGGTTTGCCGCAATCTCACTACTGGTAAGACCTTCCATATTATTAACGCTAGAATAGGTAATGGCGTACAAAATAAAGAATGCCGCTCCTACGCCTATCAGTATTTTTTTACCCATGCCCATCTTGTTTTGCTCTGGAGGTGGCGGCGGTGTTCCTGACTTTCCCGCCATAGAGTGCATAGGTAATTGCGTTGGCATGTCTTGGTGTACTGGCGCAGGCGTTGGTTGCCCTTGCAGTTGTTGCAAAGACGGGGCGGCTTGCGGGTGATAATGTTGTATCGGTTGGTATTGTTGTGTTGCCTGTTGGTTTGCAACGGGGTGCACGGTTTTTGCAGGCTGGTTTGGAGTTTGCGCATACGGATTATCGGCAATTTTATTTATACGTCCGTACAGTCCGCTGTTGTGGTTTCCTGTAGTCATTATCCTGCCTGTATTCTGATGAATTGTTGCTGATGTTGCTGGGCTTGCGGCGCGGGTATATTGCGCATGGCAATCAATCTCTGCACCCGCGCTAGCCAGTCCCGACCCGTGGCAGGGTTCATACGCATTGTAATAATCGGTAGCTCTGGCGAAACTGTAGAGATACGCAGGACAACATCGCCTTGTTGCTCGTGACCTATTGCGGTGGAACTGCCAGAGATATACCTGTCAGCGGTAACCGCTCCAACCACTGCGCCGCTTCCCCCGAACACCAAACCACCGACTGCGGCACGGCCTAATCCGCCCCGTACTGTTGAAACAGATTGAGACTGCGTTTCCGTATATATGGTTTTTAAACCCTCTTCCAAATCTACCGCAATAATGTGCCCAGCAACAAACCGTAGTGAAGACTGCAACTGTTTGTTCAATCCATATTTCAAATACAGAAAGTTCTGCATCTGACTATCGGCAAATAAGAACTCGTTTTCTCGTGTGGCAGCATATGTTCGGATAGCGGACACAATCTCAAGACACTGAGGCGCATGTCTGGTCTCCGAATACTCTGGCACATTGGCCACGCACTCTGCTTTAAGTGCAATCGGGAAATCCGCTAGGCCGCGAGCTGTATCCAGTTCTTGGCTCCAGCTCTGCCAATCTTCCATAGCCTGTTGTTTTAGTTTCTGGCGGTTTAAATATGAGGGTACGAATAAAAGTAAGAGCGGCGGGCAAACCACACCAACAATAACCATCCATACAAGCTTGCTTGACCCACCATTACGGTTTCCTGTTTCCATCATCTTCCCTAACCATTCTTCTGTTTTTTATATTATATTCGTAACATACTGCGGTTAACATTAAATTACCGCGTCTTGTTCCGTTATTTAAATGACAATCCGAATGCTAATACGGGCTATGAGCACTTCAAAGGAACGCATAGGCCGCCGCGTAAAAGCCGTACGGAAACAAAAGGGATTAACTCAAGCCAAGCTAGCTGAGTTGATTGATAGATCTGAGGATGCTCTCAGCCAAATCGAACGGGGGTTGAACTTTCCGCATGTCACAACACTTGAACGGATAAGCAAGAAATTGTCCGTGCCGCTTGAACTATTCTTTGATAACAAAGAGGGAGATATAAGCACCCCTAAGGACGCAGAGCTGAAAGCAAGGCTCGACATCATTGTAAATGAGCTTGGCACCGCTGACCTCACCCTTGCCGCCGAGATTATCGAAAGCATCCATAAGCAGGGCGGCAAGAAATGAAAATGGCCGCAGGTGCAACGGGGTGCACGGTTCTCTAGGGGTAAAGGTGGCTCAAATCTAAATCATCAAATTTGATTTTTTGCATGGCTTCATTCTTTTCTGGTAACTGAAAACCATCGCCATAAACATGCCGTGTACCCACCCCAAGCTTCCAACCGCCAAGAGCATTGGCAATTTCACCGTAAACCCCAGCCCTTCTACACGCATCTACAAATGTATGGCGTGTTGAATGAAATGGTGTGCGCGTGGTATCTATACCTACACCTCGAATGAGACGGGTCATTTTTTGAGAAAAATTTTGCCGATAACGCTTAGCTTGCCCTTTCGTCACTTCGGAAAAAATACGCGTTTCTCCATTTCGTTTTTGTATATCCACATATTTCACAAAACCAAGCTTAACTAACTCATCATGCAAAGGTGTTTTCCGTTGTGAGTGCGCGTTTTTCAAGTGGTTGCCGTTCCTACTGTGAACATCTAAAAAGGTCACTCCTTTTTCTACCTGCAAATCATCTGTTCGAAATTGCAACATTTCTTCCATTCGAAACCCATGGAATATGGCTAATAATGGCAACCAATATAAAGCTCCAGCACCCTTGTTTTTTACATACAAAGGGTGATGGAACCACGTTATTAAATCAGCGTTTGAAAAAGCATCCCTTTTGTCTTTATCTGCCGTCTTGTCTACTGTAATGGTCAGACCATTGGTAACATCCTGCGTCACATAGCCTTCTTCAAAAGCAAACCGCATAATAGCAGTGATTTTCACAAAAATTTTGCTGGCATTCCGTATGCTCATTGTGGGTATGTTTTTATCTTCTCCATACTTCACAAGTTCTCGTAATTTCATATCGTGGCATCCTGAACGACTTCGACCACGTACAGGACATCTAACAAGAAGGTTACGCAATTCTTTGAAATGGTCACGCGTCACTTGCGTAATTGGCAATTTGCCGCCGACTAAATCTGTTAGCTCTCTAAAAGCACGCTCAATATCATCAACGCTTTTATTGTTTTTGACATTCATCTTATCTGTACGAAACTCTTCAATTACAGCGGCAATAGTTTTCGGTACGATTTGGTGGCGATTGTATAGGGTCTTACGGACTATATCTTCCTCTGACCCAGGTATGACATAAGCCTGCGTGCGCCTTTCCACTTCATATCGTATTATCGCAACCCGCGCTTTCCGTAGCAAATTTAAGTAATTATAATACTGAGAACCATGCTTTGTTTTATCTGCTAACAACCCTGTGACATAGTATTTTTCATCTTCCAGTATGTCGATTGAAAGCTTTTCAAATTCCCGCTCAAACTTACCACCAGAACGAGACCTCAACTCTTCTATTTCTTCTGCGCAATCTTCTTGCATGCACTGAAAATCATCCCCACGGCTACTGGCATTAAGTGCATTGTTTTCTATATACTGATATTCCCTCGCTGCCCAACGATCTACTATGTCTCTTACATCCGCATCCTCAAATGATTTGCGCGCGTTATTAGCTATTTCCAACCGATCTCTTGTTCTGCAAATCCAACGATTAACACCATTGGCATATTCCCAGTACAAGTCTTCTGCCTTCCTCCGGTCGCCCGTGCCAAAACTGTGCAAAAACTCTCTTTTGGCAAACTTGTGAGCAATGTCTTTAGGTATTCTTCTACGGAATTCCCAAACGCCATTGCGCATTCTAAAGTACGGTAATTTCACTGCTACACACGCTTCCATAACTAATTTGTGTAGCACTAATGTGTTAAAAAAGTGCGCAGTTACTGGAAAGTATAAGGAAAACAAAGCCATATCGACTTTTGGTACGGGTGGCCGGAATCGAACCGGCACTTCCTAGGGAAACGGGATTTTGAATCCCGCGCGTCTACCAATTCCGCCACACCCGCACATCTACTTTGGTAAGGCGCGCACAATAGCGCTGCTATACCCCCCGTCAACATAGTTTTTTCACAATTGCTTTTATATTGGCAATGGCTTCTTAAACATTTCAAGGTCTAAACCTAAGTATGATATTTAAATTTGCATTTATTGAGCGCTGGTATGAGCGCACCAAGGCGCTAGCCCGCCATAAACAAGCGGAAAAGGCACTTGCTGCAGTTTCGTTTTCCGAAAGTATTATTTTTCCAATCCCGACATCGGTGATGCTTATCGCCATGGTGCAGGCCGATAGAACCAAAGCTTGGCGCTATGCCAGCATTGCCGCCATCGCTTCGGTTATTGGGGCCGTATTTGGGTATCTATTGGGCTGGTTTGCCTTTGACACCATCATGAAACCGATGCTTGAAACAATTGGGAAAGCGGACGCTATGGCCAAATTTGAGGGCATGGTGCAAGAGCATTCTGCCTTGGCCGTGTTTGGCGCTGGCCTCACGCCATTTCCATTTAAAGTCATAACGGTTATGGGCGGTATGTTGCATTTGAATTTTGGTATTTTTATTGTGGCAAGCCTCATCTCCAGATTTGCCCAGTTTTTTATTGTCGCCGCGACAGTGTGGAAATTTGGCGATCGAGCCGAAGCCATCATCAAAAAACATTTTGCGCTTGTGACGATTGGCTTGTTCGTGCTTGTTGTTGCTGCGTGGGCCCTATGGCACCATTTATCATCTTGATCTGTGCTTAGGTAAAGCGGCGGTTTTATCAAACCCGAAACGTTTGAACATTTGTGTGCGGGTTTCGTTATGATCTCCGCCAATCAGCAGTGCTGTTTGCGGCGCGTCCATGGCTGGTTCTGATTTTACCTCCGCAAGTACCACGCGCGTCCTGCGCGCAATCGCAGCGCCAGAATCGATCCAGCTAATACCTTGCGGCGCAGCACGTTTAAGCTCATCAAGCAGTAATGGAAAATGCGTGCACGCCAAAACTACCGTGTCTATTTGTTCGCCGTATTTCCCACTCAACATAGGCGTTATTTCAGCGCGGATTGACGCCTCGTCAACGAATTTACCCACTAATTTATCTTCCGCGAGCGCCACTAATTTTCCAGTGCCTTGCAAAACAACGCGGCAATCCTGCGCATGGTCTTTGATAAGATCGTCCACATATTTACGCTGCACCGTGCCAGGCGTGCCCAGCACCGCAATTGTTTTGGTTTTGCTGTTCAAGGCCGCTGGTTTTATGGCAGGGACAACACCGATGACGGGCACGTCGAGCACCGCTCGTATTTCGCGCAGCGCCGCCGTTGACGCGGTATTGCAAGCCAGTACCACACAGTCAGGGCGCGCCGCCAATACCAATGTTTTTAAAAGCCCCGGAAGGCGCGCCTTAAGCTGCGCTTCTGATTTATCACCATAGGGACGAAATTCATCATCCGCCACATAGGTCAAATATATGCTGGGCATGAGCGCGCGCAGCTCGCGCACAACGCTAAGCCCGCCAACGCCAGAATCAAACACAAGAGCATGGGTCATAATTTGACTTTCATAGCCTGCTTTTAAACCGTAAATATGTTTATTTTGTGTAAGGAAATGACCACGTGAAGATACTTATCATCACGAAATATAATGCGCTCTTAAATTATCCAAATCCTGCGCCGTTAGCCCAAGCACGTCATACCAATAGCGCTCGAAATCGCCTGCCGCCTCGATTGCGGTGTGCAGATATTCAGGCTCGACAGTTAAAAAGGGCCGCAACGCAGACGGTTCATATGTACGGCCATACCGCGCTTCCAGTCTTTTGGCGATCATGCCCAATATCAGTTCTAGCTCCACCGCTTGCCGTGTCTTTAAATAATCATCCATAACATCATCAGGCGATACGCCCAGTGCCATCAGCAAAAAAGCTGCAAAGCAGCCCGTGCGGTCTTTTCCAGCGGCGCAGTGGACATATAAAACATCATCCCCAGCAGCAAGCCTGCGAAAGCTTTGTTTTAAAAGCGCAATAAACCACGGGCGGTTGGGCCGCTCTTTATAGGTGCCAGACATATAGCGCTGCCCATCTGCTACCGTGACAAGCTCTTGCAAAATAAACTGTTCGTGCGGCGCGAGGACATTATCCCCGCTTAGGTCAAGTTTCGCCGGCATGACCAAGATGTCTGGATTAAAAACGCCGCAGACTTCCGTCGTTTGGCGCGCCCGTTCCGAGCGGTAGCGCATATCCACCAGCAGCGACACGCCCCAACTTGCCAGTTTTTGGCGGTCGTTATCAGACATCGTGCTAAGCTGCGCGCCCCGAAATAGTTTTCCGCGCGCTAAGCGGCCGCCGCGCGCGGCCTGCCCGCCAAAATCGCGCACGTTGAGAACATTATCAAATTTTTCAATCTCGCTCATGGCTTGGCTATGCGCCCATTTAAGGTTTTACGGCGCTGCTTTCATCGGTTTGAGATTTATCGAACATACCCCAAACACCATCATTGCCATGCCAGTCGCCTTTGGACGCGCCTTTGGAGTATTCAGTTGAGCGCGCTTCAAAGAAATTGGCATGCTCAACCCCGTTTAGAATTTCCGCTAGCCACGGCAATGGATGTTTCTCAATGCCGTAAATAGGCGGCAGCTCAAGCTGGCTAAGCCGCCAGTCTGCGATAAACCTGATATAGGTTTTAATGTCTTCAGCGGTCATGCCTTCAACCGGGCCCATTTCAAAGGCCAGATCGATAAATTTGTCCTCATGGCTAACCACCGTTTTACAGCAATCAATGATGTCATCTTTGACAGATTGGGTCACACAGCCCGTTTCTTTGGCAAAGGCGTGGAACAGTTTAATCATGCCTTCGCAGTGCAAAGTTTCGTCGCGAATAGACCAAGTTACGATTTGTCCCATGCCCTTCATTTTGTTCAGGCGCGGGAAATTCATCAGCATGGCAAAACTGGCGAATAGCTGCAGGCCTTCGGTGAAGCCGCCAAACATCGCGATAGAGCGCGCAATGTCTTCATTACTATCCGTGCCAAACTCTTGCATATAATTGTGCTTCGCCGCCATGGACTCGTATTCCATAAAGGCTGAAAATTCGGACTCGGGCATGCCAACTGTTTCGATCAGAAGCGCATAGGCAGCAATGTGAATGGTCTCCATGTTGGAAAAAGCCGCCAGCATCATCTTAAGCTCGGTGGGTTTGAAAATACGAGCATAATGCTCCATATAATTATCATTGACCTCAATGTCACCTTGCGTGAAGAACCGGAAAATTTGGGTGAGCAAATTACGTTCCGCGTCGCTCAAATTACCAGCCCAGTCTTTACAGTCTTCGCCCAGCGGGATTTCTTCGGGCATCCAGTGCACTTGTTGCTGCTTTTGCCAAAAATCAAAGGCCCACGGATAGCGAAATGGCTTATAGCCCAAAGATGGTGTTAATAAGCCTGGTTTCTCGGTGCCGGTTATGATCTTGCTTGCCATTATATCCTCTTTATCGTGCCAAAGTCGGGTCGTTAATGACCGCGAGCGGCACTACATCCCCATATCTAGGTGTTTGTGAATCAAATATCACCATATCTTGTAGTTTCGGGGCGAAGCAAGGGGCTAATGCGCCGCACCTGATATTATTTACCGAAAACACAATATCTATGCCGCATAACCGAAATGAAATCCGTCATGAAACCTGTCATGGGCTCGCTTTTTCCGCTCGTATATGCTAATAGGCACTTATGAATTGGCTGGTCACACCTATTTTTCGCAATGCTATTTTATTAGCATCTCTATTTGTTTTCACGCTTTGCCCTACCCTAGCTTCAGCGCAAGATGACGGTTTTGACAAAAGCGTTCATATTATCGTTGTTCTTGCTGATAACGCCAATCAAGGCATTGTCAAAGTACCCGCAAAGTTAGGCGACGGCACGGCCCCGCGCACAAATCTTTATTGGGGCGCTCTTTACGGTGTGAAGTCCTATTTCAAACGGCAAGATGACATCACAATACTTAAGCCAATTTCTAAACTACCAGATGGTGTTCTCGATCAAGCCGACTTTTCCCTGCAAACAAATGGCCAAACCATTTTCATTCATGCCGAAGCGTGGCGCGGCGATAAAATGCGGCCCGCAATCCGCAGATTTTACGCTCTACTCACCGATGAAGCCAGCGCCGACCTCATCGTATTTGTTGGCCATAACGGTTTAATGGACGGCCCTGTTGCGGCGCCATTTTCTATTGCCGACCAGCCCAAACCTGGCGCAGGGAAAGACGCAATCGTGCTCGCCTGCCTCAGCGATAAATATTTCAGTGATACGCTCAGTAATATTGGGACGACGCCTCTTGTCATGACGCGCGGCCTTATGGCTCCCGAAGCTTACAGTCTTTTGCCTGCTATCAAATCTTGGGCTGCAAATGAAAGCCCAAATAATACCCGTAATGCTGCTGCTAAAGGCTATGCCCATTACCAAAAAATTCCACTTCGGAACGCACAGCGCCTGTTTGGCGCGACCCCTTAAAACCAAGAGGCTATGCATGAGTAAGCTATTAAATGTTTTAGCCCGTACACCCGTTCTCGTATTTTGCTTCATAGCGATGATTGTCATTGGCTTTAGTTTTTCACTCGTTCAAAAGACCATCGGCGGTTCTATGCTCGATACGTTATTTAGCGCTGAAGAGGCGCGCGCTAGGCTGGCCGAAATGGACGCTGATGGGCGCGGATTTCACGCCCTCATCACGGCCACACTAGACAGTTTATACCCGCTCGTAAATTTTGGGTTTTTTGCAGGTGTCGCCGCACGGTTCTCGAAAACATGGACATCAATATGGAAGACACTTTTACTGGCGCCAGCATTTGTTTATCTGATCGCAGATTTTAGCGAAAACATCGTGCAGATAATGGCGCTCAAAGGGTCTGAAAACCTGCTCTCACTAAAAGACGTGTTCACGCCAATAAAATTCACCAGCTTTATCGCGGCGGCCCTAATTGCGCTCGCCTTCTTGGCTTTAGCGCTTATTCGTTTTGTGAAAAATAAAAAGCGGCCTAGCGTTTCCAAGTAATAGACAAAGCGGCGGCGTCTTCATCGAATTTATAATCCTGCGCAGTGGCCTGACGTTTGAAATAGGTCAAAGTTAAATCAGCGCTGCCCAATTTATAGCCAAGGCCCGCTTGCGCGTCGCCAACAATGATACGGTCTTGTAGGTGAAACTCACCGCTGGTTAGACGCCTTGCGCTATTGGGCGAATAGGTAATCGCCTCGGCGTCAGCGCCCGCAAAGACATACCAAGTGTTGGATTTCATGTCCGAACCATCGCGTAGATTATCGCCGATACGAACCAGTGCACCGACAACGGCGCTCTGGCTTTCGCCGTCAAACCGAAGGCCTGCGCGCGGGGTTAGCTGCAAGTTAAAACCGCCGCGCTTACCGTGCGTGATATTTTTTGCATAACCAATATCAATGCGGCGTGTTTCATTTTGTGTACAGTCTTCTGCCGTCCCCAGACAAAGCCCGCCGCCTTGATCAAGATTAAACATTGAGGCATTTGGGTTTTCTGTGACGGGCAGATCAAATAGAGCGCCTTTAAGCGGCATATCAAGATTGACAACTCCGTCGTTACGCTGCGGCGCGGCGGAAGCTATGCCGTCCGTGGACAGGCCCGCATCGCCCGTGCCAAGCAAAGCTTGCGGGCTTAATATATCTGTTGGTAGCACGCCAGCGCTGACCGGTGTGCGCTGCGCGCTTTGCGCCTCAGCTAGCAAGCGGTCGGCCTCGCTTTGCGTTTGCGTGGATAAATCCAGGCTATCACGGCGGGCAGAGCGGATTTGCTTTAAAGTGGTAGGGCCATCGCCTGTAACTTGCAAAGGGGGAATATTTTCAGGTTGGATATTATCGGCAAGTGGGGCTTCGGATGTGTTATCTGGCTGCGCCGCCGTTGCAACAGGCGCATCGTTTTTGGGCGCAGTCTCGCTCTGTGTTTGTGCGCTAGCTACCCCAGAAAACAGCAAAGACCCAAATACACAGCTACACAAAGCGGCCTTAATACCAGCTTTATGTGCGTTTTTGCGCATATTTATCGTCCCTACAGCCATTTCACTCCCTAAGTTTGCGGCCCTAATTCATAACAAATCAGAACTTATAGTATACGCAATAACAAACGAAGCTCCTAATAGATTCAGCCTGAACACTGTATTAACATGCGTTAATGATGTGTTTATGCAACACTACCTTTGCTTGCGAAAAATAGTGACAATTCACCAAATCTATGAATTTTTGCGTCCTTAGGGAGTCCGTAGCACAATAATGTGCCATAATTATGACGGGGGGGGTGACTATTTATAAGTGCTCTGAACATACCCCGCCCCGTACATACCTGTCTCCACTCCCCCGCTCATGCCCACGAATGCGCGTATCCATCTTCAAGTTCTCGGTAGCCCCCTGCATGCGCAGGGGTTGCGCGGGGTGGGGGTGAGAGTGGCAGGCTCGGAGGCAATTGCAGTCGATATAAGAGTTTAGCGGTTTACGCCGAAATCTAAGAACAGATTATTAAGCATCCTCTTTCGGCTTCGGCGCGGGCAACCCCTTGCCGCCTTTTTTGCCTTCGATTTTCAATTGTGCGGGCTTCAAAATTTCGAACGTTAGTTTGTCTTTTTTCGTGTCTAGCCCAACCTTAACCAGCCCGCCTTTTTTCAGCTTGCCGAACAAAATTTCATCGGCCAAAGGTTTTTTGATATGCTCTTGAATGGTGCGGGCCAGAGGGCGCGCGCCAAAACTTTTATCATAGCCTTTTTTGGCCAGCCAAGTGTTGGCAGCTTTTGACACTTCGAACAATATTTTACGGTCAGATAATTGCGCCTCGAGCTGGATGATGAACTTATCAACCACTTTGGCGATGCTCTCCTCGCCAAGCGGATCAAATTTAACGATGGCATCGAGCCGGTTTCTAAACTCGGGCGTAAACAGGCGTTTGATGGCCTTATCGTCCTCGTCATTACCTGCGCCCGCGCGGCCAAACCCGATAGAGCTTTTGGCGGCGTCCGCTGCGCCTGCATTGGTTGTCATGATAAGAATGACATTGCGAAAATCAACGGCCCGGCCATTAGCGTCTGTCAGTGTGCCATTGTCCATAACCTGTAGCAGCACATTAAACACATCTGGGTGGGCCTCGCCATTCTCGTCGAGCAGCAAAATAGAATGCGGGTGCTGGTTAACGCGGTCGGTCAAAAGCCCGCCCTCGTCATAACCCACATAACCTGGAGGCGCGCCCAAAAGCCGCGAGACAGAATGGCGCTCCATATATTCGCTCATGTCAAACCGCAACAGCTCAAGCCCTAGCGCGATAGAGAGCTGCTTGGCGACTTCAGTTTTACCAACGCCCGTAGGGCCGCTAAACAGGTAAGAGCCAACTGGTTTATTCGGCTCGCGCAGGCCCGCGCGTGATAATTTTACCGCGCCTGAAACTTGTTCGATGGCGCCGTCTTGGCCAAACACCACACGGCGCATATCGGCGCCCAAGCTTTTCAAAACCTTGGCGTCATCGCGCGAAACGGTTTTAGCAGGAATGCGCGCGAGCTTGCTGATCACCACTTCTATTTCGTGGGTGCCAATGGTTTTTTTGCGCGCCTTCGCGGGCTGCAATTTTTGATACGCGCCCGCTTCATCGATGACATCAATAGCTTTGTCTGGCAGCTTACGGTCAGTGATATGGCGCACGGCTAAATCGACTGCCGCTTGCAAGGCATCATTGGTGTATTTCACGCCGTGAAACTCTTCGAAATAAGTTTTCAAGCCGCGCAGAATTTTCACCGTATCTTCGGGGCTAGGCTCCACCACGTCAATTTTCAAGAAACGCCGCGCGAGCGCCCGATCTTTTTCAAAATGCTGACGATATTCTTTGTAGGTGGTCGAACCCATACAGCGAAGTTTGCCTGATTGCAGGGCAGGTTTTAGCAGGTTAGACGCATCCATCGCGCCGCCGCTGGTCGCGCCCGCGCCGATAATTGTGTGGATTTCGTCAATGAACAATATAGCGTCGTCGGTTTCTTCAAGCCGCTTCATCACGGATTTCAAACGCTCCTCGAAATCGCCGCGGTAACGTGTCCCTGCCAGCAGCGCGCCCATATCAAGCGAAAAAATCGTCGCATTTTTGATGGCGTCAGGAGTTTTGCCGTTGATAATTTGCAAGGCAATACCTTCGGCAATAGCGGTTTTACCAACGCCCGGTTCGCCCACCAAAAGCGGGTTGTTTTTACGGCGGCGTGACAGCACTTGCACGCAGCGCTCAACCTCGGAGCTACGGCCGATGAGCGGATCAATATTGCCAGCCTTGGCTTTTTCATTCAAATTAACGCAGTAAGCCGTCAGCGGATCTTCCTTGGCTTTGCCCTGCCCTTCGGGCTCTTCTTGGCCAGCGCCCAATATTGGACGGCTCTCGGCCGCGTCACCATTTTTAGAAATCCCGTGAGAGATATAATTGACAGCATCATAGCGCGTCATATCGCGCTCTTGCAAAAAATACACCGCATGGCTTTCGCGCTCAGCAAACAGCGCGATTAGGATATTTGCGCCCGTAACTTCTTCGCGGCCAGAGCTTTGCACATGGATAACGGCGCGCTGAATTACACGGTGGAACCCGGCCGTTGGCCGTGCTTCTTCAAACTCTTCGACCACAAGAGATGCCAGATCTTCGTCCAAATAACGAATGAGGTCAGCCCGCAGGCTCTCGGTCTCAACATCACAAGCCGTTAATACCGCGCTCGCGTCCTTATCGTCGACCAAGGCCAATAAAAGATGCTCTAGCGTTGCCAGTTCATGCTTGCGCTCTGCCGCTAGGGTCAGGGCGTTGTGAATGGTTTCTTCAAGCACGGGAGAAAATGAGGCCATGTTTTGTCTTTCTTTTTAAGGCTACTGATAAAAGCGGCTTATGGTCTTAATGTGGCGGGTTTTTATGCTTTTTCAAGGGCACATTTCAAAGGATGTTCAGCCCGTTTGGCGGCGTCTAACACCTGCCCTACCTTGGTTTCCGCCACTTCGAACGTGTAAATGCCGCACACACCCATGCCGTCTTGGTGAACATTGAGCATAATGCGCGAGGCTTCTTCTTGGGTTTTCTTAAAGATTGCCATCAAAAGGCCGACAACAAATTCCATGGGTGTGTAATCGTCATTGAGCAATATTACCCGGTACTGCGACGGTTTTTTGGTTTTAGGGCGCTGTTTTGTTGCCACGCCGCGCTCTGCGCCCGCTTCATCGTCAGGCCCGCCATTCATCACTATATTTTCAAAAATATTCATGAGCCTAAGATAGGCGTTTTTTATAGAGTTAAAAGGGGAAATAATTACAGTTCACTGATATTTGTTAATGCGCGTTAACCATTTTGTAAAACCAGCAGAGCTAAGCCTATTTATTATGACTCGTTTTTTGCATATATTACTGGCCCTAAGCCTCATGGTTTGCGCACATATAAACGCACAGGCACAGTCTAGCGGTACAAATAAATATGCCTCGATCATTATTGATGCAGATAGCCTGGAAATTCTACATGCCCGCAATATAGACGGGGCGCGCTATCCAGCTTCACTGACAAAAATGATGACATTATATCTCGTGTTTGACGCGCTTGAGCGCGGCGATTTGCAGCTAGATGAAAAGCTAATTGTCTCGGCCCGCGCCGCCAATACGCCGCCTGTGCGCCTAGGCCTCAGGGCTGGACAAACTATTACTACGGAGCAAGCCATCAAAGCATTGACCGTGCGCTCCGCCAATGACGTAGCCGTAGTCCTAGCAGAGAGATTAGCTGGCTCAGAAGATGAATTTGCCGCGCAGATGAGCGCAAAGGCCAAAGCGCTGGGCATGCAAAGCAGCGTGTTTCAAAACCCGCACGGATTGCCGAACCCAGGCCAAACAACAACAGCGCGCGATATGGCGAAACTAGCGGAGGCGCATCTTCGTAATCACCGCAAATATTATGGCTATTTTTCTGTTGAGAGCTTCACACACCGGGGCCGAACTTATTCCAACCACAACACCTTGCTTGGCAGCGTAGATGGTGTTGACGGGTTCAAAACTGGGTTTACCAATGCGTCGGGCTATAATTTAGTTATTTCAGCGCGGCGCGGCGAGCACAGGATTATTGCCGCCGTGCTTGGCGGGGCGAGCGGCACTTCGCGTGACAAACATATGTCCAATCTGATTGAGCGCGGCTTCGCTGTTATCGATCAAAAAGACCGCGCCCCCTCCCAAACCCTAAGCGCTGACGAGCGCGCCCGTAGCGTGCGCGTTGTTACGCCGCTTCCTGATAATAAGGTACGCGCTTACACCCTGCGCGCCGCCCATAATGCGC